>Ga0163199_1002586_pt1 | contig 11037 bp, 9 predicted proteins | sample PL_2010_150m_FD_113537 | JGI IMG/M metagenome (GOLD analysis project Ga0163199, IMG submission 113537) | Freshwater microbial communities from Powell Lake, British Columbia, Canada to study Microbial Dark Matter (Phase II) - PL_2010_150m | ecosystem: Environmental > Aquatic > Freshwater > Lake ...
GTAAATATACATTTGACCGTACACCAATTGTTCGTATAAGACTTTTCAATGAAAAGAAATTCCTTCCGGCTGTTGTGGTGGGGGTTCATGATTTTGCTTCAACCTCAAGCTGGGGCACCGTTTTTTTTAATGCGACCTATGTTGTTTTGTCCAAAAAACTAAGTGATTTTGATGTTCACTTTGGTTATGCCCCCAGGATCATGAAAGCCCAGGATTATCAGTTGGATGGTCTGTTTGGCGGGTTGGCCTATTCGCCTAGTAAGGCCATCAATTTATTTGCCGAATATGATGCCAAAACCATCAATTCGGGCATTGAGTTTCAATTTCTGAAACACTTTGGGATCAGCCTGGCCACCATTAATTTCGACTCCTTTGCGGCCGGGATGAACTACAAGATATTTTTGTAGGGAGCCGTTCCGTTTTAAGTGGCGCCTGCCACTGTTTGCTGATAAAACCGGAATTGGCAATTCACCGGAAGTAATGTTTATTAATTTTTAGGATATTCAAAAAAATAATAATATTATTTAAATTGGAATCATAACATTTTTTTCAATTCCACGTATATCAATTGAGGTTTCTAACTTTTTACTTTTTTTAATGCTGTTTGATAATTAATGAAATTATCCGACAGTATTTATTCTTTACACACGTTAAAATTTATAGCATGGGAAAATCTAATCTAAAACTAATCCTTGCCTTATTGCTGGTAACAGTTGCAGGCATTGTAGTGTACAGTTGCCGGAAAAGCGAAGGTCCGCCAGACCCGAATGCAACCATTACCGTTGAACGCAAGTTGGTTATCAGTGCACTAAATACTTTTACCCCCGACTCAATCGGGCAGTTTAGTGCGGCAATTACCTCACCGTCAGGTACAACAAACCAGGTGGCCACCGGGAATACAATCGTTATCAAAGATCCTGTTGCCGGCAATTATTCTGTTGTTGTTTCAAAAACAGGTTATGCCACATCTGAGGCTAAGAATTTTACGGTTACTCTGCCAACTGATCCAAAAAGTAATTCTTTTGTAGATGTGACTGTTCTCCTTAGCAAAGTGGCTCCGGCCATTACCGTTAGCGGAACTACAGGTGCAGTGATTGCCGTGACAGCAAATTCAGAAGTACCAACCAGCAATCCTGTTGCCAATGCGACTGTGGCTCCAGGAACCGTTTTTACTCTTGCCGATGGAACCAAACCCGCTTCTGTCGCAATCTCAGTAACCAATATTCCGGTTAATACAGATGTGGCGCCTACGACAAGCATTGGCGGCGTTGCTACGACGGTTGTTTCAACAGGAGTTGAAATAATCAACAATCAGATACCTTCTCAAAAGATTGATCTCCAGCCATCCGGTCTGGTTCTTAGCCAGCCGATGATTATTGATGTATACATTGGTAAGGATTATCCGGCAACAATGTCGGTTGCGGAGAAAACGGCAAGACAAAATGGATTAACAATGAACTATGTTAGGAAGGATGGTACCGTAGAGGTTGTTACACCTGACCATTTTTCCGCAGATAGGAATACTGTGTATTATAAAATTACTCACTTCTCTCAGTGGAATCAGTCTAATAAATATGTGACTTTTAAGCCTTCTCTATTAAAAGCGCTAACCACAAGTGATCCTGTGACAGAGACAGGCAAATGTGGGAGTAGTTTTATCCTTATTGCGCAAACAAGTTTTATGTATGAGAACCCTGTTTCATATTTGTTGACGGGTTCAGCCCAACGGGTTAAATATAGTTCAGGTTCACCCTTTGTCATTTATTTGGGCTCTCCTGGTTTTTCAGTGTCTGCCACCTATTATTCTGATGTCGAAACATTTGATTTAGATGATTCTACTCCTGGTTTTGAGTTCAAAGCGTTTGTCCGTTTACCAAAAGCGACTTTTCATATTGATGCCAAATATGTTCCATGCCACAACCAGGGAGGCAACTAGAAAGATTGAATGAATAAAGAGCGGTAAGTATTAACAAAATTTACCGAATTCCAATATAGAGAAACACCCATATTCCAAATCGTTCATTGGATAATGGGTGTTTTTTTTATGAAATAGGAACGGGCTATTTGTCATTTTTTCTCTGTTTATCAGGGCGCCTGCAACTGTTTGTTGATAAAATCAGGATTGAGATTTCTAAAGGTTTCGTTCCAATCGCGGTTGGTCCTGTAAGTAGTTGCCATCGGGTCGATTGTCCTCTCCCTAAACTCCCAATTGAAATATCTGGCAAGGTTAACCCTGAATTTAGATGGTTTCAAGGCTCTTCTCGGAGCAATTGGAATGATTACATTGAAACCGCCAACGGTTCCTGTTTCACCAACAGAATGGAGGTTTGATTTTATAACAAACAACCCAAGTACCAGTTCCCGAAACTGTCTGGAGATATCTACCCGGACCGCCGTATCGTCGTACAAAAATTTTCCTGCTGTTACCCGGGTAGTGAAATCATATTTTGGTTCGCGGTATTCACCAAAAAATGTATAATTAAATTTGTTGTCATTTGGGACGTAATTGAAATAGCCCTCCCCAATATACATCAGTCCTGTGTACCCGCCAGAAAAGCCGGTGCAAATTCTCCCGTTGAAAAAATATTTACGGACATCGGCCGCTATGCCATATCTCTGATAGATTATATCCGAAGATATTCTGTTGGGGAAAGCGAATATTCCTGCCGAACCATAAATAAACACATCGTTGGGCAGGCGAAACAACTGGTTGAACATGGCAGATTCCAACCGTATCTTGGATTCGTCTTTTTGGGACAATTCATTGTATATTGGGACCATAATCTGGAAAGATAACAACGACCCTTTCCACAGGGAGGTTTGCAGGATGGGCGAAATGCTGAACTTTAATTTTACAGGGTTATCCTCATTCCCCAATGTAAGACCATACCCCGGGAGAAAAAAGAGGTCAATTTTCCCAAATGCCCTGTTTCGAAATTTTAGGTTTTTCCGGATCGAATTTAGATCGTCACTGTTCAATTCCGGACGGACCAAGTAATTCTGGTGGTATTCACCGGTCGGTTGGTCCACCCTCTTTTTGTAATCCAAAACCCCTATTGTTATTACGGTAACCGGTACTTCATAGTGCATGGGAACCACATGTAAAATTGTTGAGTCACTCAAAGCGGAAGAGGCTATCCTGAGAATTCTTGATAGTCCGTCGATTTCCCAGCGGTAACGCCGATTTTCATAAAACAGGTATACGTCATTCTTTTCGCGGTGAATTCCAACACTTTCGAAACCATCACTGACAAGTACCCTGGAAAGTGAATCGAGTGAGTTTGAACGTTCCTGGGCTTTTGTTCTTGTAGAAATAAGCAGTAATATAAGGAGGAGAGGTAAGAGGCAGGTTTTAGTTTTCATGCGTAATTAATTTGATTTTTAAAGGTCGCATGGAATACCCAAATATTTATTTTCGGATGGTGTGAATATTTGCTCATGGGTATTTCATATAATTTTCAATTTTTCCAGAAAGCATTGAAATGTCTGAAGTATACGTATGATAGGGTATAGTTGTTAACAACAATCATCCGATTGTAACTACAATACTAAATTATTGTTCAAAATGAATATTGACAGAGGATTCTTCCATTGAACCAACATATTAGTGTCAATGCATTGTAAAGGTAAAAATTTACCAATGAAATTTTTGCGTATCTTTGCAGCCACAAATATTAAGTTGAAATACAGATTATCAAGTATATAAGGTATGTCAGACAGGAATAACACCCGGAATTTTTGCATCATTGCCCACATTGACCATGGGAAAAGTACCCTGGCCGACCGCCTGCTGGAATTGACTTCCACGATCAGCGGACGCGACATGGAGGCTCAGGTGTTAGACAACATGGATCTGGAGAAGGAGCGGGGTATCACCATCAAGAGTCATGCGATTCAGATGGAGTACATGCACAACAAGGAGAAATACCTGCTAAACCTGATCGACACCCCTGGGCACGTTGACTTTTCGTATGAAGTATCGCGTTCGATCGCGGCCTGCGAAGGCGCTTTGCTGATCATCGATGCGACACAGGGCATCCAGGCACAGACTATTTCGAACCTCTATCTGGCCATCGAGCACGATCTGGAAATCATTCCGATCATGAACAAAATGGACCTGCCCAATGCTATGCCGGAGGTGGTCGAAGACCAGATCATCGAACTGATCGGTTGCAAAAGGTCGACCATTATCCGGGCATCCGGAAAAACAGGAGATGGCGTAGCCGAAATACTCGAACGAATTCTAACCGATATACCAGCTCCGGATGGAGATCCTGAAGCGCCCCTCCAGGCGCTGATCTTCGACTCGGTCTTCAATCAGTTTCGCGGTGTGATTGCCTACTTTAAAATTGCCAATGGCACAGTGCGCAAAGGCGATTTGGTGAAGTTTGTTGCTGCCGACAAGCAATATTATGTCGACGAGGTCGGTGTGCTGAGAATGGGGCTCGAGATCCGTGATGAATTGATGGCAGGAGATGTAGGCTATATTATTTGCGGCATCAAAAGCGCCCGTGAAATCAAAGTGGGGGATACCGTCACCCAGGTAAAAAATCCTGCGGTTGCTATCTCCGGTTTCGAAGATGTGAAACCAATGGTTTTTGCCGGAGTCTATCCCATTGACAGTGAGGATTATGAAGATCTTCGCAATGCCATGGAAAAATTGCAATTAAACGATGCTTCCCTTACTTATGTGCCCGAATCATCGATGGCGCTGGGTTTCGGTTTCAGATGCGGCTTCCTTGGACTGCTTCATATGGAGATTGTACAAGAGAGGCTCGACCGCGAGTTCGACATGAATGTGATCACTACGGTGCCGAACGTATCCTACATGGTAACCACCCGTGCCGGTGAAGTCTTCGAGGTTTACAATCCGGCCGGATTGCCTGAATCTACCTTGATCGAGCAGATCGAAGAGCCATTCATTCAGGCGCAAATCATCACCCGGTCCGAATACATCGGCGCCATCATGACATTGTGCCTGGATAAGCGCGGGATGATGACAAAGCAGGATTACCTTACTGCCGACAGGGCCGAACTCACCTTCGATATGCCGCTGGGGGAGATTGTGATTGACTTCTACGATAAGCTGAAGAGTATCTCAAAGGGCTATGCCTCTTTTGATTATCATATTACGGGTTATCGCCCTGCTAAACTTGTGAAGCTGGATATTTTGCTAAACAGTGAACCGGTTGATGCACTTTCAACACTATTGCATGTAGATAACGCCTACAATTTCGGACGGAAAATTTGCGAGAAGCTGAAAGAACTGATTCCACGTCAGCAATACGATGTTGCCATTCAGGGAGCCATTGGCGCCAAGATTATCTCAAGGGAGACAGTGAAAGCTGTTCGTAAGGATGTTACCGCTAAATGTTATGGTGGCGATATCACGCGAAAGCGGAAACTGCTCGACAAGCAAAAGAAGGGTAAGAAGCGGATGAAGCAGATTGGCAACGTGGAAGTTCCGCAGAAGGCTTTTCTCGCAGTTCTCAAGCTGGATTAAATTAGTTATTAACTTTTCCAAAGTTCGAAACTCTGGAAAAATTAATAACTAAAGTTCGAAACTTTGGAAAAGTTTGGTAAAAACTAATTTAGATAATCAGCTTGTACCCCTTCCCGTGGATGTTAATAATCTCAATTCCCTCTTCATCTTTCAGGTGTTTCCTCAGTTTGGTGATGTAAACATCCATGCTTCGGGCATTGAAATAGTTGTCATCCACCCAGATGGTTTTGAGGGCATAGTTGCGTTCAAGTACCTTGTTGGCATTCACACAGAGCAACCGTAGCAACTCAGACTCTTTGGTGGTAAGCTTTGTGCTGTCATTGATATCGGAGAGGGTCTGTTTCCGGGCATCGAAGGTAAACCGGCCTAGTTTAAATATGACCTGCGTATTGTCAGCTTCACCCAGCGTTCTTCTCAGGATAGCTTCGATGCGGAAGATGAGCTCTTCCATGCTGAATGGTTTGGTCATGTAATCGTCTGCCCCCAGACGGAACCCTTCGATCACATCCTCTTTCATGTTTTTAGCAGTAAGAAAGATGATAGGAATTTCACTGTTGATCATCCGCACCTCTTTGGCCAGCGTGAATCCGTCTTTTTTAGGCATCATCACATCGAAAATGCAAATGTCGTACTGATTTTTCTGAAAGCCTTTGTACGCAGCCTCCCCATCGGGATAAAGATCCGTGTCGTAGCCTTTAGCGATCAAATATTCTCTGAGTAACGATCCCAGGTTTTCATCATCTTCACTCAAGATAACTCTCATCTTCTTTTCCATAATAATTTGCTATTTAATAACCGGGAAATAGATCCTGAATTTGGTTCCTTTCCCAACTGTACTTTCTACTTTAATTTTTCCATTGTGCTCTTCTACGACTCTTTTTACGTAGGAGAGTCCAAGTCCGAAACCCTTCACGTTGTGCACGTTCCCGGTAGGTATGCGGTAAAAGCGTTCAAAAATCTGGGTGAGGTTCTCTTTCGAGATTCCGATCCCATAATCCCTTATCTGAACAATTACCCAGCCGCTTTTGTTCTCTGTCAATATTTCAATTTTGGGTGTTTCCTTGCTATATTTTTCTGCATTGTCGAGTAAATTGAAAATTACGTTGGTAATGTGGACTTCGTCCCCATTGATAATCGGATCATGGGCCTGAATAGAAGTTTCGAGGGTGCCTCCGGGGTTTGTTACCCTTATCTCAAAGTTGGAAGCGGCCTGCGAAACAATCTGGTTCAGATCGATGGCCGTAAATTTTAATTTTAGCTTTCCTTCGTTAAATACAGCCATCTGCAGCACTTTTTCGACCTGGGAACTCAATCTCTTGCTTTCGTCGAAGATGACCCCCGAAATATGGTCGATGGTGGAAGGAGAGTGTACCAGCGAATTGTCTTTCAACATCTGTGATGCCAGAGAAATCGTTGATATTGGCGTCTTTAGCTCGTGGGTCATGTTGTTGATAAAGTCGTTCTTGATTTGTGACAACTTCTTCTGACGGAGAATTATCTGGAGCGTAAAGACGAAAATACCGATGATGATAAGGGTCAATATCAGGGAAGGAAGGACAAAGTTGGTCATTGCCTTGATCTGTTCTGAATGCTGATCGGGGAAATAGACGTAAATAAAATTGGGCTTTGGGGAACTCTGGTCGTAGAACAGCGCTGCTTTATACTCCTTGGTTCCCTTAGTAGGACGGTAATCTGTGTCCCCCATGACGATCTCCGTTTTTCCGTTGATGCTGGACTTTATACAATATTTGAAAGGGAGGGAAATTCCAGCCTCCTGCAACTGAAGATCCAATTCATGCCTTACATCCCCTAGTATTCGATCCTGAACCTTCATCTCTGATTGGTCAAGCATGTAACTTTGGAAACGAAGGTCCCGTGATTGTTTTTCACTCAATCTGTCGTAGGAGCTTTGCATGCTTGGAATGATGATCGTTTGAGTTTTTCCAAATTTAACGACCCCATTGGAAGTACTGATTGTGCTTTGGTCGTAAGAAATAGCGAGCCTCCCGGAACGACCAAGTTTATTAAATGATTCGGAGGAATCTGAATTTGGAAAGAGACCAAGCCCTTTGGAAGGTTTAGGATCCGGGATAAAGTATTGGGCATCCAATTCATAGAAATGAGTGACCTCCCAATAGACACAGATGTCAACGACATCTTTCAATGCCCGGGTGACAACAAGATTGTTGTCTTTTTCCACGAGTTTAGCCGTTTTGTTGATGGTAATCAGCTGCACCGATATCATGGCCACCACAGCAATGGCCATAATGATAGCGAGGATATTGATCATTTTTCTACTCATAAAACAAATATAGAGTTAATAATCTGTTGAGCGGAGTATCCTTAACAATATTTAACAGCGAGAGGCTGTAAGCAATTAATTATTAGCTTTTAGCAGTTAGCTTTTGGCGATTGGCTGCTGATTCAGGTAAACAATAAGATGGAATAAGATGCTTATTGGTCGAATAGCGTTAAAATCTAATAGCCTTCCTCTACTTCCAGCAAACTCAACTTGTCAAGTGCCTGTTGTGCAGCATTTTGCTGGGCCTCCTTTTTGGAAAAACCTTCTCCTTTTCCCATCACTTTTCCGTCGATGCAGGCCTCTGATAGAAAAGGCATTTTTTCTGATCCCGAATCCGGATTGTTGACAGTTTTGAATTCAACCTCCTGTTTCATTTTCTGACCCCATTCTATCAACTGACTCTTGAAATTGTTGTCGGTCCTCTCCATCTCCTTTATATCGACGTGCTGATTAAAGATCTTTTTGATAACAAATTGTTTGGTCACAGCATAGCCACAGTCGAGGTAGATAGCGCCAATAAAGGCTTCCAGTAGATCGCCGTAAAGATGGCTTGATTCGCTGACCGAGTTGGCATTGGAGATGACGTAGCGGTTGAGTTTCATTTTAAAGGTAAGCTGGGTCAGAAAACTTCTGTTAACCACCCTGGATCTCAATTGAGTAAGAAAACCTTCGTCTTTAAAGGGGAAGCGGTTGTAAAGATATTCGGCTACGATGGTGCCAAGGACGGCATCACCGAGGTATTCGAGCCGTTCGTTGTTGACGACATTCCCCATTTTATCGACATAAGAGGCCGATTTGTGGATAAATGCGATGTCGTAAAGTTTGAATTTTATCGGACTATAGCCTGTCAGGTTCCGGATATACGAATAAAACCCTTTTCTTGGGGAAGAAAAGAGTTTTATCTTGTATATCAGATTTCTGATCACCTGTTAACCTAATTTTTTGAAGATCACAGTTCCGTTGTGACCGCCAAAACCAAAGGTATTGCTTAACGCGTAGTTGATATTTCGAGGTTTTGCTTTGTTGAAAGTAAAATCGATATTAGGATCAATTTCCGGATCAAGGTTGAATTGGTTGATGGTGGGTGGAACGATGCGGTATTTCATGGCAAGAATACAAGCAATGGCTTCCACTGCTCCTGCTGCTCCAAGTAAGTGGCCGGTCATCGACTTGGTCGCACTGATGCTGACTTTGTAGATGTGATCTCCAAACACTTTTTTGATAGCTTTGGGTTCGGCAATGTCGCCTAAGCCTGTAGAGGTACCATGAACATTGATGTAGTCGATATCTTCAGGCTTCAGACCTGCATCATTCAACGCTCTTCTCATGACCAGTGAAGCGCCTCCGCCTTCCGGATCGGGGGCAGTCATGTGGTAAGCATCGGTAGACATTCCTCCGCCGACAAGCTCAGCCCAAATTGTTGCGCCACGTGCAATGGCATGTTCATACTCTTCAAGGATCAAGGCACCGGCCCCTTCACCCATAACAAATCCATCCCTGTCTTTGTCGAATGGGCGGGAAGCGGTTGTAGGATCATTGTTGCGGGTGGACAGGGCATGCATTGCATTGAAACCACCTACACCAGCCTGAGTAATGGCGGCTTCTGATCCTCCGGCAATAAAAATATTTGCTTTACCTAAACGAATGTAAGTGGCAGCATCAATCATGGCATGAGTAGCAGATGCGCATGCGGTGACGGTAGTGATGGTCGGACCCCTGAAACCGTACTGCATGGCGATGTTTCCACTGGCCATGTTGGCAATCATTTTTGGGATAAAGAAAGGTGAGAATCTTGGATTGTCCGGATTGTTATTAAACTCGGTAACAGATTGGAAAAAGGTATCCAGTCCGCCGATACCAGCTCCCCAAATAACACCAACTTCGTCTTTGTCGATTTTGGAGAGATCCAGACCGGAATTTTCAATAGCCTGAGCTGCAGCGATATATGCATATTGTGCATACATATCATGCTTCTGCACCTCTTTCCGATTCAGGTAATCATTCGGATTGAAATTTTTAATCTCGCAAGCAAAAGTTGTTCTGAACTTGGAGGCATCAAAACGAGTAATGGGGCCCGCACCGCTGACCCCATTCCTTAGGCCTTCCCAATACTCTTCAACATTTTTGCCAAGCGGGTTGATTGTGCCAAGTCCGGTAACAACAACTCGTTTTAATTCCATATTGATATTTAAGACCTTACTGATTTGTTACTTCGCGTTTTCAGTGATGTAATTGATAGCGTCGCCAACGGTGCCGATTTTTTCTGCTTGATCATCAGGGATAGCAATACCAAACTCTTTTTCGAATTCCATAATTAACTCTACAGTGTCCAAAGAATCAGCGCCTAAATCGTTTGTGAAGGAGGCTTCTGTAGTTACTTCGCTCTCGTCAACACCAAGTTTATCTACAATGATTGCTTTTACCTTAGCCGTAATGTCAGACATAATTTTTTAATTTTACGTGGTTACTATTGTTAAATTTACACACTGAATTTTTCAGCGATTGCAAAGAAACGAAGAAACAAAATTATCTTCCAAATATTTGTTAAAGAATGTAGCAGTTTTTACCTCAAAATAACCTCATTCCAAACAGTGTAGAATAAGGGGGTCGAAAGTTCAAAAAATACTGCATTGCAACTACTTGAATATGAAAAAAATAGCCATACTTGCTTCCGGATCGGGTTCAAATGCGGAGAATATTATCCTTTTTTTTCAGCATCATCCAAATATCCAGGTTGATTCTGTCTGGAGCAATAAGCGAGATGCATTTGTACTGGAAAGGGCTGAGCGACTGAAGGTAGAAGCTCATTCTTTTTCCAGGGATGAGTTCATTTCGGCAGATAAATTGTTGAATGAGTTTAAAAAAAGAGAGATCGATCTGATCGTTCTCGCCGGATTTCTGCTCCTTTTGCCTCAAAAATTCGTCCGGGAATTTTTGGTTGTCAATATTCATCCTGCCCTACTCCCTTCATATGGCGGAAAGGGCATGTATGGAGTACATGTTCACAGTGCCGTTATTGCCAACAAGGAGCAGGAATCGGGTATAACCATTCATCTGGTCGATGAGGTTTATGATCACGGCAAAGTCCTGTTTCAGGCCAAATGTACCGTCGAATCTCAGGATACCCCGGAAACCCTGGCTATGAAGATCCATGAACTCGAGATGGAACATTTCCCGCGCACCATTGAGGCATTACTTTCAGGAAATGCCTAAAGTGCCTAGAGTGAACTAA
>Ga0163199_1002587_pt1 | contig 11037 bp, 10 predicted proteins | sample PL_2010_150m_FD_113537 | JGI IMG/M metagenome (GOLD analysis project Ga0163199, IMG submission 113537) | Freshwater microbial communities from Powell Lake, British Columbia, Canada to study Microbial Dark Matter (Phase II) - PL_2010_150m | ecosystem: Environmental > Aquatic > Freshwater > Lake ...
GGTAAAGCTCGAGCATTCCATACTCGAATTTTGGAAAAAGGAGAAAATATACGAGGAGGCAAAGCAGCTGGCAAAGGGCGGAAAACCCTTTTACTTCTGCGACGGGCCGCCTTACGCAACCGGGCAGATTCACCCTGGCACCGCATGGAACAAGTCGCTGAAGGACAGCATATGCCGCTACAAGAGGATGAAGGGCTTCTCGGTGCGCGCGCAGCCAGGCTACGACACGCACGGGCTTCCCATCGAGGTAAAAGTAGAGCAGGAACTCAAGTTCAACGACAAGCGCCAGATAGAAAAGTACGGCGTGGAAAAGTTCGTGGAAAAGTGCAAGTCTTTTGCCACCCAGTACATAGGCGTTATTTCCGACCAGTTCACCCGCTGCGGGGTGTGGATGGACTGGGGCAGCCCCTACATCACCTACAAGGACAGCTACATAGAATCTTCCTGGAAGACGCTTGCAGCCGCGCACCAGAAAGGGCTCCTGCACGAAGGAGTTTACGTCGTCCCCTACTGCAGCCGCTGCGAGACCACGCTTGCGAACTACGAGCTCGAATACGGCGAGCAGTCCGACCCTTCGATATACGTCAAGTTTCCCTCGCAAGGCGCGGAGAACGAATACTTCATAATCTGGACCACCACTCCCTGGACGCTTGTTTCCAACATGGCGATAATGGCGCACCCCATTTACACATACGTGAAGGTGAAGGTGGGTACGGAGACCTGGATTGTTGCAAAGGACAGGCTCGACCATCTGATGTCGCTTGTCGGGCAGTCCGCAGCCGTGAGCAGCGAAATGTCAGGCAAAAAACTCGAAAAAACGCAGTACTCCCACCCGCTGCAATCAAAGATAGGCAAAAAGTGCGAAAGGCAAGTGGTGCTCTCAGATGAATTTGTCACGCTTGAAGACGGAAGCGGCCTTGTGCACTGCGCGCCCGGGCACGGGCCCGAGGACTTCATAATAGGCAAGCGCTTCGGGCTCGAAATATTTTCGCCTGTTGATAGCACTGGCAAGTTCACGAAAGATGGCGGAAGCTACCATGGAATGGCAGTGCGCGATTCCTCGAAAAAAGTGATTGAGGATTTGAAGGAGTGCGGCGCGCTTTTGCACGAGTCCTCGGTAATGCACCGCTATCCGCACTGCTGGCGCTGCAAGACGCCGCTCATATTCATCGCAACCGACCAATGGTTCATCACCATTTCCAAGCTCAAGGAGAAAATGCTCTCCGAAATAGAGAACTGCGAATGGCAGCCGCCGTTTGCAAAAGTGCGCTTCCGCGAGTTTGTGGAAAACGCGCCAGACTGGTGCATCAGCAGGCAACGCTACTGGGGCATACCCCTTCCCATCTGGAAGTGCGGAAGCTGCAATCATCTCAAGGTGATAGGCTCCCGCGAGGAGCTGCCCAAGCTCTCTGAGCTCCACCGCCCGCACATCGACCACATCAAGCTTAAGTGTGAAAAGTGCGGAGCAGCTGCCCACAGAATACCTGACATTCTCGACGTGTGGTTTGACTCCGGCAACGCGGTCTGGGCGTCTCTTTCGCAAGAGGAGCGGCAGAACACAGCATTCGCCCGTGCGGACTTTATCGTGGAGGGCAAGGACCAGACGCGCGGCTGGTTCTACTCCTTGCTTGGCTCAGGAGTTGTTCTCAACAACGAAATACCTTACAAGATGCTTCTCATGCACGGCTTTTTCGTGGATGAAAAGGGCGAGAAAATGAGCAAGTCAGTCGGCAATTTTGTGCCGCTCGAAGAGGTGGTGGACAAGTACGGGGCAGACTCCTTCCGCCTCTGGGCGCTTTCAAACACGGTGTGGGACGACCTGCGCTTCAACTGGAACGAGGTGAAGGAGGCGCACCGCACCATCGGCACGTTTTACAACCTTGGCGTTTTCCTTTCCCGTTTCTGTTCCGGGCAGCAAAAGCCCTCTCTTCCGGCAGATGAATACTTGCAGATTGAAGACAGGTGGCTTCTCTCGCGCCTCTGCGCAACCGTGGGCGAGTGCGAATCCGCATTTTCCTCCTACAAGCCGCACGTTGCAGCCAAGGCAGTGCGCCAGTTCCTTCTCGAAGACGTCAGCCGCTTTTACATGAAAATGGCAAAGCAGAGGATAGACTCAGAGGGGGAAAACAGCCCTGCCATGGCTGTGCTTTACCACGCGATATTCGAGTCGTTGTTGCTTCTCACGCCGATTGCGCCATTCATATCCGAAAGCATCTACCAGTCGTTCTATCTCCGCTACGAGCACAAAAAGTCAATAAGCCTCTTTCCATTTCCGGCTGCTGACAAGAAGAGGCGCGACCAGCTTCTTGAGAGCAGGTTTGATATTTCGCGCAACATTGCAACCGCTGTGGCAAGCGCGCGGCAGAAGGCCGATTTGCCACTGCGCTGGCCCCTTGAAGAGGTGCGCATAGTATCCGAGTCCACCGAAGTGCTGTCTGCCGTTGAGCATTTGCCGTCACTCATCTGCTCTATGGGCAACGTGCGCGCTGTGAAAACAACCAAGCAGCCAAAAACCAATTTTACTGTTTCAATAAACCGCTCCAAAGTAGGGGCGGCATTCAAGCGCGACTCGCCATCAGCACAGGCGGCGCTTGAAAAGGAGAGTGCGGATGCCATTGCAAAATGGCTCGCTTCCGGGGAAAAGGAGTACCTCGCAGGCGGCAAGTGGCAGATAACACAGGAAATGGTCTCAGTTGAGGAAAAGGCGGACGGCTTTTCAATAGCCTCCTTTGAGGGTGGAAAAGTGTACCTCAAAACTGAAGTAAAGCGCGAGCTTTATGAGGAGGCAATGGTCCGCGAGGTGGCGCGCCGCGTGCAACTCATGAGAAAGGAGAAAAAGCTCGTGGAAGCGGACAAAATTTCGCTTCACATAGAAACCGATGACAAGGAGATGTCTTCCATAGTGAAGAAGCACACCTCAAAGCTTGCCGAACAGGTAAACGCGGAAACAGTCGGCTTTGCGCACCACTCTGGCGGCTTTCGGAAGGAATGGGAGATTGGCGACGCGCGCCTCACCATCTCAATAGAGAAGAAGTGAGGGGCAACTGGAACAACCTATATATTCCTTTGCCAGTATATCGAGGAACACAAAAGTTAGGTGATATATTGATTTGCGAAAGATGCAGCTCACAGTGCTACACGTTCGAGAAGTGCAACTCCTGCGGAAAGATGGTGTGCGAAGCCTGCAAAAAGTCCGCAAAGCGCTGCAAGAAAGTGGTGCGCTACGTGATTTGCAAGGACTGCTGGGGCAACATGGGCAAGCGCAGCAAGTTCAAGGCGCTCTGAGCCAAACGTTCTATTTTTAACCCTCTTCTTCGTTTGAAGCACGGTGTTACTACGGGCAGAATAAGGCAAATTCATGCGCGAGAGGTTCTTGACTCCCGCGGCAACCCAACCGTGCAATCAGACGTGTTTTCAGACCAAGGGTTTGGCAGTGCTACTGCGCCCTCAGGCGCATCCACAGGCGTACATGAAGCGCTTGAGCTTCGCGACGGGGGAAAGCGCTATTGCGGCAAAGGCGTGAGAAAGGCAGTGGCAAACATCAACGGTCCGATAGCAAAGGCGCTTTGTGGCATGGATGTTTCTGACCAAAAAGCAATAGACGCTGCGCTTTGCGAGCTCGACGGCACGTCAAACAAATCCAAGCTTGGCGCGAATGCCACCACTGCGGTGTCGCTTGCGTGCGCGCAATGCGCTGCAAACGAAGAGGGAGTGGGGCTTTACAAACTTCTTTCCAAGGGCAAAAAGCCGCTTCTTCCGTCTCCCATGATGAACGTGCTCAACGGAGGCAAGCATGCCGGCAGCGGAATGGCGATACAGGAGTTCATGATTTTCCCAATCGGCTTTGCTTCATTTTCCAATGCGCTTCAGGCCGGCTCAGAAATTTACCACGAGCTAGGCGCGCTTATCTCAAAAAAATACGGCAGGCAGGCAACCGGCCTGGGAGACGAGGGCGGCTTTGCCCCGCCCTGCAAATCAAGCGAAGACGCGCTTTCCATAATGGAAGACGCAATAAGCGAATGCGGCTACCAAAAGGAAGTGAAATTCGCAATCGATGCGGCCTCCTCTTCTTTTTACGATTCCAAAAGCAGGATTTATTCAATAGACGGAAAAAAACTTTCGGCAGGCGAGCTTTCAGACCGGTATGTTGGGCTTGTGAAGTCATTCCCAATAGTGAGCTTAGAAGACCCATTCGAAGAGGAGTCTTTCAACGAGTTTGCTTCCCTCAGGAAAAAGCTTTCTGGGAAAGTGCAGATAGTCTGCGATGACTTGACAGTGACAAATGTTTCCCGCCTGCGCATTGCAATGGCGAAAAAATCAGCAAGCGCGCTCCTTCTGAAGGTGAACCAGGTAGGCACTCTCACAGAAGCGCTTGACGCGGCAGAGCTTTGCTTCAAAAGCGGCATGGGCGTGGTGGTGTCGCACCGCTCAGGCGAAACAGAAGACACTGCAATAGCGGATATCGCAGCAGGCATTGCCTGCGGGCAGATAAAGACAGGCTCGCTTGCAAGAGGAGAAAGGACTGCAAAATACAACAGGCTGCTTCAGATAGAGGAGGAACTGCCCCAAGGCTCGTTCGCCGGCGGCGCATGCATTGCAAGGAAGTGACAACATGCTTACATTCTCTGTCGAGGAAAAGGAAAAGTTCTCCACTATTTCACTTCTCTTTAATATCTCCCTTGCCGCGCTCCTTGCCCTGGGCACGGCATCAATGGTATTTGCCTCCTTCACGCTTGGCGCCGTGCTTTTCGGGCTCGGCATGGTGCTTCTCATAGGCAACGAATACCTTTACTTCCGGCACTCCAAAATACGCGGATTTGCCTCGGCAAAAACAGTGTCGCCCACAAAATCGCTTTCAGGCATATTCAACTTCGCCCTGGCGGTCCTGTTTCCTGCAGTGCTTGCGCTCATTCTCTACTTCGGCTACGGGGCAAGCGAAAAAATGCTAGTGATAGTATTCGCATGCATGGCTGTTGCCAGCATAAAAGTCGCGGCACGGACGGCAGAGCTTTTCATCGTGAAATAAGAAAAATAAAAGCAGTCGGCTAATCCAGCCCGTACTTTTTCTTTATCCCGCTTTCGGGGTGATCGGCAACGTTCTTGAGCTGCTCAATGAGATACCCGATCAGCGTCTTTGCGGCCTCCACTTCCTTTTCGCTCCTGCCCTCTTTCCTGCTGTTGATATTCGTTCTCCAGTTCCACTGCGCGGCAAGCTTGCTCTTGCTTCCCTCGCGGTCCACTTCGTGCAGGGTGGTAAGCACCAGGAGATAGGGTTTGCCTTCTGTTTCTTTGAGAAGCTTCTCATTCGCCTCGTCCACAATCTTCCGCAGCTTCTCTTCCTCCTCTCGTATCTTTTTTTCGTCCATGAAAACCGCCTCTGATAATGCTTCAATAGAAAAAAACGCCTCGGACATTGAGTGGTTTGCGAACCACTGCTGTCCCATGCGTTTGCTAACGCCTCGGGCAGGACTTGAACCTGCGACCTATGGATTGCTGCCTCCTCTTTCAAGGAAGTTAACAGTCCATCGCTCTACCGTTCAGTCTCAAGAGGCTTTCCCTCAAGAAATGACTGAGCTACCGAGGCTTATTGTCAAAATGCCTTGCGGCATTTTGCCATCCGTCGAAACCCGCAGGCTCCGCCGTCCTTGCACTTCCTGCCGGAAGATGCAGGTGCCATAGGCCGGATTTGAACCAGCAACACATCGGTGTCGGAATTCCCTTGTAGGAAACACTTCAGCCGATTGCTCTCCCAGGTTGAGCTACTATGGCGCTGCAGACGAATTCTGCCAAAAAACGTTAATAAATGCTCACTCGGCGTCAGCTGCGCAGCCCGGCAAGCTCCATCGCTCCGTTCACAAGAAGCCACGCTGCAAGCAGGGCAAGTATTACTCCAGTCCACCTGAAGAACTTCCCAACATCCATCCTCACTACCGACTTTATAGCGGCATATGACAGCACAATCGCAGCAATCGCGCCCAGCGCGGCATAGCCAAAGTCAAGCGTGCGGGAAGAAAGCCAGACGCTTCCGAGCATGAGGACTATCTCCACTCCCTCGTGAAGGATATTGACAAATGCGAATGCCATTATCCCGAGTTCCCCTGCCACTCCAACCTTTGCTTTCATTCCCCGCTCTATTTTCTTCCCCATTCCCTTGTCAAAAAGCATTATCGCGGCAAGCGCTCCCACCAATATTCCCGACACAATGGATACGCCTGCCTCGAAAAATCCGCCGTGCTCTTCATAGCCTCCGGCAAGCGACTCGAATGCATAGGCAATTCCAACGCTTGCAATTGCGGCCAGCGCAACCCCGAGCCAAACAAGCCTTGCGTATTTCCGGTTCTTCGTCTTCTCAAGGTAAGCAAGCATTATCCCGATGATGAGGGCGATTTCGAACACTTCCCTGAATGAGACTATGAATTCCGCAAATGCCATGTTTCCAATCCCGCAAAAGCCAATAAGAAGATGCCTACTCTTTCGCGTGCTCCTTCATGAAGCATCTGTCCATCACGACAAGAAGCCCCGCTTCCTCCGAATCCGCCGCGGCGGAAGAGTTAACCACGCCCTCCTGCATCCAAACCGCCTTCGCGCCAATCGCTATTGCAGATGCAACTACAGAGGTGGCTTCCCCACTCTTCCTGAAAATATCCACAACATCAATGTCAAAAGGGATTGCCTCAAGGTTCGGATAGCATTTCTTTCCCTGCCACTCGCTTATCATGGGGTTGACAGGCACTATCTGATAGCCATGCCCCTTCAGATAAGAGGCAACTCTGAAAGACGGGCGCTCCTCTTTTTCCGAAATGCCCACAACTGCAATAGTTTTCATGCGCAATATTTTCGCAATTGTTTCGGGCTCGTTCATCATATTCCCGTCCTTCATTATTTTCCAAGCGCCTTGAGCACAGCTTCGTGCGGCGCACCAGTTCTCACCGCGGTCGGGCAGAAATGCGTCCTTGCGGCAGCAAAGCCCGCCTTCCTTATCGCCTCAAGCGCGCCGTCAATGCTCATTATCGCTGTCTTCCTCTTTTTCGCAAGCGTGTGCAGGTCGTAATAGCCGTACGAGGGGATGCGGCTTTCGGAAAGCTGTGTGGAAAGCGTTTTCCCAATCTCCTTTTTCTTCCGGTAGCTTCTCAGCACATTCAGCTTCAGCATCTTCCCAAGCAGTTCTGCATCCCAAAGCTCCCCGAGGTAAAGCGGGCCTGCGTGCTCAAGCTGATGCCCGCAGTGCGGGCACGCCTGTTTTCTTGGCAGCCGCGCATTTTCCCTGTAGCAGCATGCAGGGCAGTATGAGACAAACCCGGTTTTTTTCACGGACTCGACCGCTTCCTTTGCGCCCTGCGAAACTTCAAATATCACTTTCACATAATGCAAATGCGAAAGCGTGAAAACCGGCTTTGCAGACAAATTTTCTGGAGCGGCAGCGAGAATTGTTTTTCCAATCAATATTCTTGCCGCGTTCTCGTGGCAAAACTCGTTGTCCAGCGGCGCAGCGCCGTAATTTTTCAGGCATGCCGCGTGGTGCGCGCCGCAAAGCACCGCCATATCTGTCGCGGTGACTGACAAATACCCCCTCTTTTTCGTCCGAAAGGAGCGGCAGGCATCGTTCAAGAATGGCACAGGAGAACCGAACGGGTCAAGCTCCACAAAATCAAACTCGTTTTTATGCATGAAAATTCGCGCGTCCGCCTTTACGCAGCCGCATTTCACCTTGTTCGCCTTTGCATTCTTCCTTGCGCAGGAAACAGCCTTGCTGCTCAGGTCAAGAAGAGTGAGCTTCGCCACGTTTTTGTTTTCCTTCTTGTAGCGCATGCCCCGCACTCCGCTTGCGCACATCGCGTCCAAAAGCGAAACCTTGCTGCCAATCGCCCCGACCGCAAGGCTGCAGATATCCCGGCAAAATTCCATTTCCGGGTTGTAGAAAACGCCTTCAGGCACGGTTATGTGAATATTTTCCTCCGAAATTTTGGAAACCATATCCTCATTCAAACCGATAAGGGATAAAAAGCCTGCCTGAGACTCATTTTCATGCAAAGGGAGGTTCGGCGTTCCATAATTTCAGGAAGAATTGCTGCGCCGCCATCTGCGGCAGTGGCGCACCGCGCAATCATAGCAGCCTCGTTCGCGGACGGGCAGTCTGTAATTTCCAATGTTCCGTTCTCCCCAAGCATAATGGCAACAGTGGGCATCTGCGACTCCATCTGCGCGGACATAATGACAGAAGGCGGCATAGCCGATGTCATAGGCGGGGGAGAAATGAACGTCCCCTCTGAAATAAACTGCGGCGAGAGCAACACCGCACTCAAGCTTTTCATGGGGATATTTTCGCATTTTGAAACTCAGGTGGAGTTCAATGGTGCAGGGCCGCTCCTCACCAACTCGCTCCGCCCCTTCACCGCCTACCTTGACCAGGCGTCTGCATACACCTTCAACCCGTCCACAGCGCTTCCTCTCAAGATTCGCGGGCCCATAAAAAGCGAGCAGCTGCTGTACTTCACGCCACTCGGCACACAGTTCCTGTCCGGTATTCTGATCGGCGCGCCCCTTCGTGATGAAGAAACAGAAATAGGCATATCCGGCGAATTCCCGGACCGCAACTGCCTTGATTCCACCATTGAGATAATGAAAAAGGCAGGCATTGACTTTGTTGCAACCGAAAGCGACTACGTCCTTTTGCCAGGCGGGCAGGGATACGAGCCCCTGAAGGAATTTGACGTGCCCGGCAGCAAACGCCTCTCCTCATATTTCCTTCTTGCAGGCGTGCTTGGCGGCAAATGCGTTCTTGAGAACATGCCCGAATTTTCAAAACTCGAGCTTCTCTTCGCGCGCTTCAAGGCGTTTTCCAGCTATTCGGACGGCACATTCACCTCTGGCGCAGGCGCGCTTGAGGCGGCGGACATAGACTCCGCATGGGCGGGCGAGCTTTTGCCGCACGCCTTGGTAATGGGCAGCGTTGCAAAAGGGGACAGCCGCTTCACCGGCTTTTCGCGCCTTCACCACCGCGGGCACGCGCGCGCAAGGAAAATGGTGAAAGCGCTTTCCAAAATGGGCGCCGCCATCACCGAAATACCTGACGGCGTGCTTATCTCAGGAGGAAAACTGCACGGCGCGGAAATAAACCCGGAAGGCGACGCAGAAATAGCAATGGCATGCGCCGCAGCCGCGCTTGTTGCCGATGGGCCGACCACGATAAACGAAGCAGAATGCGTGGAGCGCACATGCCCTGACTTTTTCCGCAGTATGGTTTCCCTTGGCGCGATAGTGAGATAGGAGGTATCTTTTTCCAGCGGTCTCATCTCGGACCTGCTTCTGCTAAGAAGAGTTTGTGCCACTGCTTAGCGCCTTGGTTCCGCAGCGCTTTTGCTAAGGAAAATTCGCTTCCATTCAGCGGAGCATTACAGCTCGCCGACACGGCGCTTCAGCTTGCGCTTCAGTCGCTTGCGCCTCTTCTTCAGCCACTTCCAGCGCATGCGGCCCTTCTTTTTCCATTTCCTAGGTCTTGATCCCAAATAGTCACCTGAAATTAACGTTATGGTGCGTCTTTATTCTCCAATACGTATAAAAAGGCATCATTTTTCACCAGCCCGATTGGTATAAATAAACTTCGCAGCAGAGTGTGGCAGGTGGGACGGATGGGAACGGATAGGAAAGTTGCAATCATAGCCGGGAGCGCCGGCAACCTTGTTGACGGAAAGGCAAAAACGTACCTGAGCAAACGGCGGCTTGTCAAGGTAATCGACGGCACAATTGACGGGAAGGAAGTCGTTTTCCTGCCTCGGCACGGCCTTCACCACACAATCCCGCCGCACAAGGTAAAACACAAGGCAAACATATCCCTTCTTGTGAAAAAGTTTGGCGTCACAGACATACTTTCAATATCTGCAGTAGGCTCCAACGATGCAGAGAAATATCCTGTAGAAAGCTTCGTGCTGGCTAATGATTTCATCGGCTTTGCGCACGATCGCCTGACATTGTTCAACAAATTCAAGGACAAGCCCATGCATGCGCCTATGGGCGAGCCATACACTCTCTCCCTAAACAACGAACTCATTAAGGCTGGCAAGAAGGCAGGGATAGAAATCCGGACGGGCGCAGTCCTGATAGATGTTGCAGGGCCGAGATTCGAAACACATGCAGAGATAGAAGCCTACAAAAAGATGGGAGCGCACCTGATGGGCATGACATCCGTCGGGGAAACCATTCTGGCAAACGAATTCCGCCTAGCAGGGCACATTGTCAGGAACTCCACACTCCTCCTTGTCACAGATTATACCCCTGGGACAAACGGCAGCAAGGGCACGGTGCACGAGGAGGTCAAGGACGTAGCGCAAAAACAGGAAGGGTCGCTCAACGAGATAATACGCAATTTTGTCAACATAGTGCTTGGCTGAAAGGGTTATTCCTTCCACTTTTTCCTGTAGGCGTCAATAAGCCCGTGCGCGTAGTTTATGCACCCGAACGCGGTGACATAATCTTTCTTTTCCAGGAAATACTTCGTGTCCTCGCAATATCTCTTGGCAAGGTCAAGAACATCCGCTGTTTCGGGCGTCTCCTTCACTTCCTTCACATTAACGTAAAACTGCGCAATGTCGGACTCAATCCTCTCCTTGTCTGATTTGCCGGCGTCTTTTTTCATATTCAGCCCCGCTCCATGTAGCGTGCCCTGCTTTCTATCTGTGAAACCATTTTGACGACGGAGAGGATGCCGCCTTTTTTCCCGTATGCTGCAACAAACAGCGCCCCTTTCCCTCCCAGCGCTTTTTTCATCATTACGATATCTGTTGCCTTATCCTCCACGTCGTTCGATATTGAGCCAAGCCCAAAGTCAATAACAGCCATGCCATCTTTCGTAATCATCAGGTTCGCGGGCGTGTAGTCCCCATGTATGACATCGACAGAATGGAGCGCAACCAATATTTTCGCGGCTTCGCCAATTTCCTTAGCGGTTATGCTTCTTTTCTGGAGCTCATGGTGCAGCATTTTCCCCTCAAGGAATTTCATGCGTATGAAAAATTCGCCCACCTGGTAAACAACCGGGCA
>Ga0163199_1002588_pt1 | contig 11036 bp, 10 predicted proteins | sample PL_2010_150m_FD_113537 | JGI IMG/M metagenome (GOLD analysis project Ga0163199, IMG submission 113537) | Freshwater microbial communities from Powell Lake, British Columbia, Canada to study Microbial Dark Matter (Phase II) - PL_2010_150m | ecosystem: Environmental > Aquatic > Freshwater > Lake ...
AAGGACCGCAGGAAAACAGGATCACCGGCAGCGTCAAGACCCAGGACGCCCAACGCAGCAACTGCTCCATCTCGGCGGTCAAATCACCTGGCGCGGCGACATAGGCCGGATAGGCGTACATCATCACCTGCATCATGCACAGGCCAGCCACCGCCAGGCGCCACAGAGCCTTGCGGCCTTCGTCTCGTCGCTGCTCACGGGCAAAGGCGTCGTTGGCCGGCACGGCGCGGTAGCCGGCGCGCTGCACGGCTCGCATCCAGGCAGAAGGTTGAATGGAGTCCGCTGACCAGACAATCCTGGCCCGGTGACTGCCTGCGCTCACATTGGCCTGCAGCACGCCCGGCACACTCAGCAACGCGGCCTCAATGGTCAGCGCACAGGCCGCACAATGCATACCCTCGATCAGCAGGTTGGACTCCCAACAATGCTCACGGCTCGCATCCGGTCGACTGAAGGCCGACCATTCCTGTGGATCGTCCAGCAGCGAATACAGATCCCCCGTGGGACCTGGGGCAGCCGCCTCGAACGCATAGGTGGTTAGCGCAATGTCGCTGATTTTGGGTGCCGCCGAAGTGGCGCCAGGACTTGCAGTTGACATAGGATCCAAGTGTGCGCGGGTATGCCTTCAGTTTAACTGACCAATATCAAGCAATTTGCCGGCGATCGGAGTAAGCTGCAAAGCACAACTCAACAGGAGAATGTTATGTACCAGAAGATCCTTGTCGCCACCGACGGCTCGCCGCTGTCCAAGAAGGCGGTGACCAGTGCCATCGCGCTGGCTGCACTGACCGGTGCAGAACTGGTCGCATTAAAGGTTGTTCCGCGTTACCCGCAGAGCTATTTTGAGGGCGGACTGGCCTTGCAGGCTGCCGAAGTCAGCCGAGTCGAGAAGCAATGGGCCGAGGATGGGCTGGCGATCGTCGAGGCAGTCCAAAAAGCAGCACTCGCCAAAGGCGTCAAAACCAAGGCTCTCACGGTCAGGTCCGACCTCATATCGGACGCCGTCATCGCTGCCGCGAAGAAGCACAAATGCGACCTGATCGTCATGGCTTCACACGGTCGACGAGGCATCAAGCGATTACTCCTGGGCAGTGAGACCCAGCAGGTGCTGACGCACTCACACGTACCTGTGCTGGTGCTGCGCTAGTCGCTATTGGCGCCAGGGCGCCGGGTCGCTGCTGTATTGCGCACGCAGCACGTTTTTTTGCACCTTGCCCATCGCGTTGCGTGGTAGTTCCTCGACCACGTAGCAACGCTTGGGTATCTTGAAGTTGGCCAGCATGGACTTCAGGCCGGCAATGATGGCAGCCGGGCTCAACACGGCCCCCGGCCTGGCAATCACCACGGCCACGCCAACCTCGCCGAAGTCCGCATCTGCCACACCGACCACGGCACTCTCCGCTACGCCGGGCATTTCATTGATGTAGCCCTCAATCTCGGCCGGATACACGTTGTAGCCACCGCTGATGATGAGATCCTTGCTGCGCCCGACAATGCTCACGTAGCCTTGTTCGTCGATCCTCCCTACATCCCCGGTCCGGAAATAGCCATCGGCCGTGAAATCCTCCGCGGTCTTCTCCGGCATGCGCCAGTAGCCCTTGAACACGTTGGCACCCTTGACCTCAATCCCGCCAATTTGACCCACGGGCAGCGCCTGACCTTGCTCATCGCGCACGCGCAGACTCACCCCAGGCAGGGGCAGACCGACGGTGCCGCCACGGCGCAGCGCAGGATCGCCGAAATACGGATTGGAAGTGAGCATGACGGTCTCGCTCATGCCATAGCGCTCCAGAATCGTGTGGCCGGTCCGGTGCTGCCATTGACTGAACGTTTCGATCAGCAAGGGGGCTGAGCCGGCGATGAAAAGTCGCATCTTGCGCGTCGTCGCCCGGTTCAGCTCCGGTTCGGCCAGCATTCGAACATAGAGCGTAGGCACGCCCATGAAAACGGTGGCGCGTGGCAAGCGCTCGATCACCCACTTTGGATCAAATTTGCTCAGCCAGAGCATCTTGCTGCCACTTAGAAGTGCACCATGAATGGCGACAAACAGACCGTGCACATGAAAGATCGGCAAAGCATGAATCAATACATCAGCGCCCTCCCCCTGGCTGCGCCAGCCCCAGTAATCCTGCAGCACCTGCGCATTGCTCAGCAGGTTGCCGTGCGTCAGCATGGCGCCCTTGGAGCGACCAGTCGTACCGCTGGTGTAGATGATCGCCGCCAGGTCATCGGCCTGGCGCTTCGCCGGCCTATGCTGGTCTGAACAATGGGCGGCGCGCTCCAGCAGGGAGCCGGTGCGGTCACTATTGAGCGTAAAGACGCTCTGTGTGCCAGCACTGAACGCAATCCTGCTGACCCAGCCAAAATTCTTGCCGGTACACACAACGACAGCGGGCTCCGCATTGCCGATAAAGTACTCAATCTCCGTGCTTTGGTAGGCCACGTTGAGCGGCAGATAGACAAAGCCCGCGCGCAAGGTTGCCAGGTACAGCAGCATCGCCTCCACCGACTTGTCAACCTGTACCGCAATCCGCGCACCTGCCGGCAAGTTCAACGATTGCAGCAAATTGGCCAGCATGGCGCTGGCACGCTCCAGGTCATGCCAGCTGTAGCACAAGCCATCTTCGGTCTCCACCGCAATGGCGTCGAGGGTGCTCGGAAAGGCTGCGCGCAACGCCTCATAAAGATTGCCGTTGCCTGGGGGTGAAACAGTTTGAGTTTTCATGAAAATCATCTGACGCTTGCCATACCCATCACCCCATCCGGGAGGCCGGTGGCAATACCCGGAAAAATGCAGATCAACAACACCGCCAGAAACATCAGCAAGATGGCCGCCAACAAGACCCACTTGGACAGATGCAGGCCGACCACCCACTCGGCGGTGGACTGACTGAAGTGCAGGAAGCTCATGACGTAGGAGAACAGCAGCGACATGCCGATGATCATCATCATCATGGTCGATTCGCGCAGTGTCGCTGTCAGAATGGGAGCGACATCCCGGGGTCGCCATACCCCGTAGATCGTCGCAATCAGTGCCAGCGCCGGCACAGGCGGTCCCTGAAATCGCCGTCGGTCAGGGTGCCCCCCGGAAACTGGTGCGAGATTTTCAATCCCGCAGCGCCACTCTGAGGCCAGGCTGATGGTGCCATCGCCGCTGCATCGACAGCGCCGGCGCCATGAATGGAGTTTCGTCGGGATAAGGTCATTCTTTGTCTCCTGGGTTATGGCCGAGTCTTGTTGTCAGGCTATTTTAGAAATTCTTCTATGTCAGCGGAAGCGGGAACTTTCCCCTGCAACAGATTGGCCCGGTAGCGATCCAGCCGTTTCAGGTCGTACAGGTAGTTCACCATCATTCCGCAGGACTGCTTCATTCCCTTGGACGATGGGTCTCCAGCCCAGTTCAGTCGCTCGATCCGTGCGCCGTTCCCCAAGTGGAACCTTGCCACCGGATCAACCGGTTTGCCATCTACCAGTGCTCGGCTGAGGTAGTAGGCGGCACAGCGCAGAAGCATGCGCCGCAGCGGCGATTTGAGATCGAGTTCCAGCGCCCTGTCCGCGCCAAGCAACAACTGTGCGGCAGTAACACCCTCAGGGCCTATCTCCCCGGTCAGTTCGGCACGCGCCTTGTCGTCGAGCTGGTCCAGCATCGAAGCGGCGTTCTTGCCCAGCCAGCTGCGAAAACCCGGAATAGGCGAAAGTGTGGCAAAAGTCTTCAGCCGGGGAAACTCTAGCTTGAGCGTTTCCACCACGCGTTTGATCAGCGAGTCGCCGAAGCTGACACCGCGCAAGCCGACCTGGGTGTTGCTGATCGAGTAGAAGATGGCGGTTGTAGCTTTGTTCAAGTCTTCCACCGCGGCCGATTCGTCGAGCAGTGGCGTGATGCCGGCAGCGATTTCATGCAGCAGGGCCACTTCGACAAAGATCAGCGGATCTTCAGGCAAGCGTGGATGAAAAAAGCCGTAGCAACGCCGATCCGAGTCCAGTCGATTCTTGACGTCAGCCCAGCTTTTGATGTCGTGGACGGCCTCGTACTTGATCAGTTTTTCAATCAGGGAGGCCGGCGAATCCCAACTGATGCGTCGCAGGTCCAGGAATCCGACGTCAAACCAGGTGGAGAACATGTATTCCATCTCGACATCGAGTGCCTGCAACTGCGGGTCCGTCCTGAGAGCCGGCAACATCTCGGCGCGCAGGTCGACCAGGAAGCGTATGCCTTGCGGGAATGCACTGAAGCGCTGCAGCAAACGCCGGCGCGGCGACACGGTGGCGCGGCGATACTGCACTTCGGCAAGCGCCTCGTCGGGTGTCCCTACCGCGGCCGCAAAGCGCGTCTGTGCAAGTTTGATGACCTGGGGATCGGCCACGAACTGCTCGCTCATCAACAGCCAGCAATCACGCCGCTCTGGCACGGTTGCCGCTGCATACCACTGCGCGAATACGCTGGCGCGGCGCCCGCCCTCGACCTCGCTGACACGACCATCCACTACCGCACGCAATTCGGCCAGCGCGTGACGCAGGACGCGTGGCGACATCGCTTCACCCTTGCGCCGCAAGGTGCCAACCAGACGCTCGCCGGTTGAGCGCGAAGCCACCGGTCCACGCGCAGCAGCACTTGATCCGGCCGCCCCGACTTCGCTGCGCTTTGACTCCACCAGGCCATGCATGGCGTCTGTCACTTCTGCAGCTTTGGGCCCAACCGAAGCCGCGCCTGCATCACGGGCCGCACCCCGCCGTGTGGCCCCCGAGGCGGGCAACAACTTCGAAACCTTGCGACTAATCCAGTCAGAGGTATTCATCGATGGCCAGGAAGGTCAGCTTCGCGCCCGGGACTGCGCCCAGCGCCACAGACCGATGCCACCAAGAATCATCGGCAAGCACAGCCACTGGCCCATGCTCATGCCCAAGGACAGAATACCCAGATGGGCATCGGGTTCGCGAAAGAACTCGGCGCAGAAGCGCAACACCCCATAGCCGATCAGGAAAACAGCCGCCACCTGCCCCTCGTGCCGCTGCGCGCGCGCGTACAGCCACAGCAGCACGAACAGCAGAACGCCCTCCCCCAAAAACTGATAGAGCTGCGATGGATGGCGCGGCATATCGCCGGCGCCGCGAAACACCATGCCCCATGGCAGGTCGGGGCTACAGACCCGACCCCACAGTTCGCCATTGATGAAGTTGCCAATCCGCCCCGCCGCCAATCCGGTGGGTACGCAGGGAGCCACAAAATCCGCTACCTGCAGCCAGGGCCTGCTGCGTGAGCGGGCAAACCAGACCATCGCCACGACGACCCCCAGCATGCCGCCGTGAAAACTCATGCCCCCTTGCCACACGGCAAGGATTTCAAGTGGATGCCCAAGATAGTAGAGCGGCTTGTAGAACAGGCAGTAGCCCAGTCGCCCACCCAGCACGACCCCCATCACCCCCATGAAAAGAATGTCTTCCACATCCTTGCCGCTCCAGGCGCCCGCTGCCCGGATGGAAGCGAAGGGTTCATGCAGCAGGCGGCGCCGACCCAGCAACATGAACAGCCCGAAGGCCGCCAGATAAGTCAGCCCATACCAGTGAATGGCGAGCGGGCCAACTTGCAGGGCAACAGGATCGATTTGAGGATGAATCAGCATGACTGGATTGTGCACTCAGGCTCGACTTCCTGAGTGATCTATAAAATGCACAGAATATACAAAACCGCGCCCGGGTGCCGCCCTGGCCTCAACGACCAAACCCATTAGCGAGAAGCATCCCATGGCCAAGCAACCCGTCATCCTCAACCCCAGAAGCCGGAACATCACTGAGGGCAAGTCACGTGCACCGAATCGCTCCATGTACTACGCCATGGGTTACGAGGCAGAGGACTTCAAGAAGCCCATGGTCGGTGTAGCCAACGGCCACAGCACCATCACGCCCTGCAACAGTGGTTTGCAGAAGCTCGCCGACGCAGCCATCGAGGCAATCGAAGCGGCCGGCGGCAATGCCCAGGTATTTGGCACGCCCACCATCTCCGACGGCATGTCCATGGGGACCGAGGGTATGAAGTACTCACTGGTCAGTCGCGAGGTGATTTCCGACTGCATCGAGACCTGCGTGCAGGGCCAGTGGATGGACGGCGTGATCGTGATTGGTGGCTGCGACAAGAACATGCCTGGCGGCCTGATGGGCATGCTGCGCGCCAACGTGCCAGCTATTTTTGTCTACGGCGGCACCATCCTGCCGGGCCACTACAAGGGCAAGGACCTCAATATCGTCAGCGTCTTTGAGGCCGTTGGAGAAAACGCGGCTGGCCGCATGAGCGACGAAGACCTGCTGGAGATCGAGCGCCGTGCCGTGCCCGGCCCGGGCTCCTGCGGCGGCATGTACACCGCCAACACCATGTCCTCCGCCTTCGAGGCCCTGGGCATCTCGCTGCCCTACTCCAGCACCATGGCCAATCCGCACGACGAGAAAGTCAACTCGGCCAGAGAGTCAGCCAGCGTGCTGATCGAGGCCATCAAGAAGGACCTCAAGCCGCGCGATATCGTGACCCGCAGGTCGATTGAGAACGCGGTTGCGGTCATCATGGCCATCGGTGGCTCGACCAATGCGGTATTGCACTTCCTGGCCATTGCCCATGCGGCTGGCGTTGAATGGTCGATCGAAGACTTTGAGCGCGTACGCCAGAAGACTCCGGTTTTGTGCGATCTCAAGCCCAGTGGTCAGTATCTGGCGGTTGACCTGCACCGCGCCGGCGGCATTCCCCAGGTCATGAAGATCCTGCTGACCGCGGGTCTGCTGCATGGCGACTGCATCACGATCACTGGCAAGACCATCGCCGAAGTATTGCAGGACGTCCCGGCCGTTCCCCGCGCCGACCAGGACGTGATCCGCCCGCTGTCCAACCCGATGTACGAGCAGGGCCATCTGGCCATATTGAAGGGCAATCTGGCGCCCGAAGGATGCGTTGCCAAGATTACCGGGCTGAAAAACCCCGTGATGACCGGACCGGCTCGCGTGTTTGATGACGAACAGTCCGGCTTGGCGGCCATCCTTGCGGGAAAGATCGTTCCGGGCGACGTCATGGTGCTGCGCTACCTTGGCCCAAAGGGCGGACCCGGCATGCCTGAAATGCTGGCACCCACGGGGGCGTTGGTCGGTCAGGGTCTGGGTGAATCGGTCGGTCTGATTACCGATGGCCGATTCTCCGGCGGCACCTGGGGTATGGTGGTAGGACACGTCGCGCCTGAAGCCGCCGTAGGCGGCACCATCGCCTTTATCCAGGAGGGTGACTCGATCACCATCGATGCGCGTCAGTTGCTGCTGCAACTCAATGTCAGCGACCAGGAGATCGCCCGACGCCGCGCCGCCTGGACGGCGCCGAAGCCACGCTACACGCGTGGCGTGCAGGCCAAGTTTGCCTTCAACGCCTCGACCGCCAGCAAAGGCGCGGTGCTGGACAATTACTGATTCGCTGTCAGCGCTTTTTCTTCTTGCCCGAGGTCCCGAGGGCCTCGTGGTTGCGCTCGATGCGCTCCTGGCGTCGCTTGTCCTCTTTGGCTATGGCTACCTTCTTGGTGTGCCCTGACCAGTCGGCCCAGGACCACCAGAGCACCGCCATGCCGAAAGGCGAAAGCACCCACCACCACTCCCAGGCCGCCACCGGACCCAGGCCGAAATACTTCATGATCAAAAAAACCAATCCAAGTCCGAGCAAATACACCGCTATCCTCCTATGATGATCAGGCTGCTTTCTGTGCCATGACGGGTCGACCCAATCACTACAATTGCGCTTAGCGACTGTACCCTAACCCATGAGGAAATAGCCCATGCGACCTGCGCTGTTGATTTTGCTTGCCGGTTCTTTCATCTGTCCACCCGCCCTGGCCGACCAGGCCTTGGCCAAGGCCAAGAACTGCCTGTCATGCCATACCGTGGACAAAAAAGTCGTGGGTCCCGCCTATCAGGATGTGGCCCGAAAGTACGCCGGTCAAAAAGACGCACCGGACAAACTGGCCGGCAAGATCATGAAAGGTGGAGCCGGCGTTTGGGGCGTCATACCGATGCCGGTCAACAGCCAGGTGAATGAAGCAGAAGCCAGGAAACTGGCGAATTGGATTCTTTCCCTGAAGTAGGATGACGCAGCTACAAAAGCAAAGGGCCCGCAACTGCGGGCCTTTTGCTTGCTACAACTCTACCTCAATAGGTTTGACCCAACTGGCCCAAGATGGCCGGATTCTCCAGCGTCGACGTATCCTGGGTAATGGATTCGCCTTTGGCCAGCGAGCGCAACAGACGCCGCATGATCTTGCCGGAGCGCGTCTTGGGCAGGTTTTCACCAAACCGGATGTCTTTCGGCTTGGCAATCGGACCAATCTCTTTGGCCACCCAGTCGCGCAGTTCCTTGGCAATGGCGCGCGCCTCGTCGCCGGTTGGACAGGGGCGCTTGAGCACGACAAAGGCGCAGATCGCCTCCCCCGTCATGTCGTCGGGTCGGCCCACCACAGCGGCCTCAGCCACCAGGTCGGTCTTTGACACCAGCGCCGATTCAATTTCCATGGTCCCCATGCGGTGCCCGGACACATTGAGCACGTCGTCGATGCGCCCCGTGATCCGGAAATAACCGCGGTCAATACTGCGCACGGCGCCGTCGCCAGCCAGGTAGTAGGTACCCCCCATCTCTTCCGGGAAATAGCTTTTCTTGAAACGATCCGGGTCGTTCCAGATCGTTCGAATCATGGACGGCCAGGGGCGCTTGACCACCAACATGCCGCCAGATCCGTTAGGCACGTCGTGGCCCGCTTCGTCAACGATTGCCGCCATGATGCCCGGCAGCGGCAAGGTGCAACTGCCCGGCACCAACGGTGTGGCACCCGGCAGCGGCGTAATCATGTGCCCACCGGTCTCCGTCTGCCAGAAAGTGTCCACAATAGGGCAGCGCTCACCACCCACGTGCTTGTAGTACCACATCCAGGCCTCCGGATTGATAGGCTCGCCCACTGAACCCAGGATTCGCAAACTGCTCAGATCAGAGCGGGCCGGATGTACTTTTTCATTGCTCTCGGCGGCCTTGATGAGAGAACGAATCGCTGTTGGTGCCGTGTAGAAAATGCTGACCTTGTGACGCTCGATCATCTGCCAGAAGCGGCCCGCATCCGGGTAGGTCGGAACACCCTCAAAGATGACCTGGGTCGCACCCGCAGCCAGCGGCCCGTAGGCCACGTAGGAGTGACCGGTAATCCAGCCGATGTCGGCCGTGCACCAGAACACATCCGAAGGCTGCAAGTCAAAAGTCCAGTCCATGGTCAGCTTGGCCCACAGCAAAAAGCCACCCGTGGCATGCTGTACGCCCTTGGGCTTGCCAGTGGAACCCGAGGTGTAAAGAATAAAGAGCGGATGCTCGGCACCGACAAAGGCCGGCGCACATTCGCTGTCCTGCCCAGCCACCGCTTCGGCAAGAGTGATGTCACGTCCCGCCACCATATTGCAGACACTGGCCGTGCGCTGGTAGACGAACACGTTCTTGATCGACTCGCAACCGCCCAGGGCCAAGCCCTCATCGACGATCGCCTTCAAGGGCAACTCCTTGCCACCGCGCATCTGGAAATTGGCGGTAATCACGGCCACGGCGCCAGCGTCAATGATGCGCTCCTGCAGGGCTTTGGCGGAAAAACCGCCGAACACCACACTGTGGGTGGCGCCGATGCGGGCACAGGCCTGCATCGCAATCACGCCTTCCAGCGTCATTGGCATGTACACCAGAACCCGGTCGCCCTGTTTGATGCCGCTGGCCTTGAGCGCATTGGCGAACTGGCTTACTTTAGTCAACAATTCCCGGTAGCTGGTCTTGGTTACGGTACCGTCATCCGCTTCAAAAATGACGGCGGTCTTGTTTTCCACCGGCGTGCCCATGTGCTTGTCCAGGCAGTTGGCCGAGGCATTGAGTTCGCCGTCGCTAAACCACTGGTAGAAGGGCGCGTTGGACTCGTTCAGCGTCTTGCTGAAAGGCTTGTTCCAGACCACGTTTTCACGCGCCAGACGGGCCCAGAAGCCCTCAAAGTCGGCTGCAGCCTCGGCGCACAAGGCGTTGTAGCCTTCCATGCCAGATATTCGGGCGGCGCTGATGACTGCCTGACTCGGCGGGAAAACACGGTTTTCGACCAATACGGATTCGATGGCGGACGATGGTGTACTCATGGCTGGGACTCCTCTAGTAGTTTTGGACTGCCCGCGACTGTCACGGTTTGCACTTACATGCCACTGACTAAGGTCAAACTTTGGGCTGTCCCGTCACGCTTGCAGGGCCAGCGCCCGCCTACAATTCGCCGACATTGCACAACCTGAGGTCTACTTCATCATGAGCACCATCCGCCAATCCGACCTGATCGAATCCATCGCCGCCGCCCTGCAGTACATCAGCTACTACCACCCGGCCGACTACATCGCCCACCTGGCCCGTGCCTACGAGCGCGAGCAGAGCCCGGCCGCCAAGGACGCCATCGCGCAAATCCTGACCAACAGCAAGATGAGTGCCATCGGGCACCGCCCGATCTGCCAGGATACCGGCATCGTCAACGTTTTTCTCAAAGTCGGTATGGACCTGCACTGGGGTGATTTCACCGGCAGTCTGGACGATGCCGTCAACGAGGGGGTACGCCGCGCCTACAACCACCCGGACAACACGCTGCGCGCCAGCGTCGTGGATGACCCGCAGTTTGATCGCAAGAACACCAAGGACAACACGCCGGCGGTGATTTTCACTGAAATTGTTCCCGGCAACACACTGGAAGTCACGGTCGCAGCCAAGGGCGGCGGTAGCGAAAACAAGAGCAAGATGGTCATGCTGAACCCGGGTGACTCGGTGGTCGACTGGGTCCTCAAGACCGTTCCCACGATGGGCGCCGGTTGGTGCCCGCCCGGCATGCTGGGTATCGGTATTGGTGGCACGGCCGAAAAAGCCGTGCTGATGGCCAAGCAGAGCCTGATGGAAGATCTCGATATGTACGAGTTGCAGGGCAAGTCATCGGCCGGTCTGGCACTCACGAAAACCGAAGCGCTGCGTCTGGAAC
>Ga0163199_1002590_pt1 | contig 11033 bp, 9 predicted proteins | sample PL_2010_150m_FD_113537 | JGI IMG/M metagenome (GOLD analysis project Ga0163199, IMG submission 113537) | Freshwater microbial communities from Powell Lake, British Columbia, Canada to study Microbial Dark Matter (Phase II) - PL_2010_150m | ecosystem: Environmental > Aquatic > Freshwater > Lake ...
GGGCGTCTTGGTTTTACTGCCGGTTAATTTGCGCCGGGTGTTCCTGCCTGAGCAACAGAAACTGCTGGAAACCTTTCTGGGACAGATCGCCCAGGCGATTACGCGGGTGCGCTTGAGCGAGCAAGCCAGGCAAGCGCAAGTGGAAATGGAGGCCGAGCGCTTGCGCAACTCACTGCTCAGCTCCATTTCCCATGATTTGCGCACGCCCTTGGCGACTATCGTAGGCTCAGCCAGCACGCTGGTGGAGGAAGACAACGCGCTCAGGGCGGAAGACAAGCTGAAACTGAGCCGCGCCATTTACGATGAGGCGCAACGGATGTCGAGCTTGGTCAATAATATCCTGGATATGGCGCGGCTTGATGCGGGCGCCGTTGAGCTGAACAAACAGTGGTATCCGCTTGATGAAATCATCGGCGTCGTGCTGACGCGCTTGCAAAAGCGCCTGGCAGACCGTCCGGTAAGCGTTAAATTACCGCCCGGCACCCCGATGATTTATGTCGATGCGGTGATGATCGAACAGGTTTTGATCAATCTGCTGGAAAATGCCCTGCGTTACACGCCGGAGGGAAGCCCCTTGGAAATCATCGCGGAAGTTTCTGTTGCTGCGGTGGAAATCTCGGTAGCCGATCGGGGGCCGGGCATTCCCGCAGGCTCTGAATACGAGCTGTTTGAAAAATTTTACCGCGTTCAGCGCGAAGCGGCGCAAAGCGGGGTAGGCTTGGGCCTGGCGATTTGCAAGGCCATCATTGAAGCGCACGGGGGGAGCATTCAGGCGCAAAACCGGAAGGCGGGAGGCGCTGTATTTTCGTTCATTATTCCGCTGGATCGCACGCCGCCGGCAATGGGACAGAAAGACATTGTCGAACCGCCATGACGCATGCAAGCCCTGTTATTGTCGTTATAGAAGATGATCCTGCGATACGCCTGTTTTTGCGGACCGGCCTCAGCGCTCATGGTTTCAACGTGTTCGAAGCCGACCGAGGCCGGCAAGGCATTATCGAAGCGGGCGTGCGCAAACCCGACCTCATCATCCTTGATCTGGGATTGCCCGACATGGATGGTGTTGACGTTATCAAAGCCATACGGGAATGGTCAGCGATGCCTATTATTATTTTGTCTGCACGCAGCACCGAGCAGCATAAAATCGATGCGCTGGATGCGGGCGCCGACGATTACCTGACCAAGCCGTTCGGTTTAGGTGAATTGCTGGCCCGAATCCGGGTAGCCCTGCGCCATTCGATAAGCGGTCCGGCGCAGGATCAGGACGGCGTTTTTACTACCGGCGCACTGCAAGTCGATTTACTGAAACGCCAGGTTACGGTTGGCGACAGCGAAGTCCATCTGACGCCGATTCAGTACCGGCTGTTATCCGTGCTGATTAAAAATGCCGGCAAGGTATTGACGCATCAATACCTGCTCAAGGAAGTCTGGGGGCCGTCGTATAAGGATAATTCACATTACCTGCGCATTTACATGAGCCAGCTCAGGCAGAAACTGGAAACCGACCCGACTCAGCCGCAGTATTTATTGACGGAATCGGGCGTAGGCTACCGGTTTAAAACCTGACTGCCAACATTGCCCGGATCGGATACCCCTCTGTCTGGATTCCGAAGAATGAAGTCTTAACGAACTCGTGACACTGCCATGGAAAAACAATAACGATGGAATTAGAAGAATATACCAAACTGCTGGCCGGGCTGCTGTCGGTAGTAGACCCTATCGGCGCCATCCCGCTGTTCATTGGCCTGACTGAGCATCGAAATGCCCGGGAGCGACGGCGTATCGCCTGTGTTTGCGCCATGTCGGTAGGTGCCGTGCTGCTGACAGCACTGGCAGGAGGCAAATATATGCTGGAACTTTTCGGTATCGGCATTCCTTCGTTTCAAATTGCGGGTGGCATTGTCGTTCTGTTAATGGGGATTTCCATGGTCAAAGCGTCGAATGACAGCTTCCGAAATACGCCGGAGGAACGGGCGGAATCTTTTGATAAAGAATCTATCGCCGTCGTACCGATGGCAATTCCGCTGCTGAGCGGTCCCGGTGCTATAAGCACCGTTATTGTCTACCATAACCTGAACCATTCATGGAACTATGATTTGCTGCTGGCTTGCGTTATCGTTACTGTTGCCTTGGCCGTACTGTTCTGTTTGTTGACGGCGGAAAAAATTGCCGATTTGCTGGGGAGAGCGGGTATGAATGTGATTACCCGCGTATTTGGACTGATTATTCTATCTATCGCGGTGGAGTTTATCACTAAAGGCTTGGCCGCCGTTTTTCCTATACTGGGGCAATTGGCGTGATCGCCGGATTTGATTTGTCGGTAGAGAATCACGCGGGTGATTTGCTTTATAATTCCCTGATGAGCGGTTATCAGGGAATCGCCCGCCAAACCGATGCAGAATGCGAACCTGTCTGGATTATCCGCCGAACGGCTTTCCAGTGCCGGCCCCGGCTGCATAAGGTTTATCGCAAGGCTTGAAGCGCAAACAGGATAAAATGGAACCACGCACTTCTGCTGCAGCCAAACGGCAACTGACACTTAAAATTTTCAACACATTGAGAACAACATGATTAAAATCTTTCACCTTGCTTTTATTTTACTGTCGATCTTCAGCTTTGTCGGCAGGATCATTATTTCAGAAACACATCCTGCAATACTTAAACAAAAGTTATTCAAAATTGCGCCTCATATTATTGACAGCGTGTTGTTGCTCAGCGGTATTCTACTGGTTTTTCAAGGCCAATGGCTGTCAACCGAACACGGCTGGATTATTGCCAAACTGTTCGCGTTGCTGGGTTATATCGGTTTAGGTACCGTGGCGATGCGCCACCGGGGAACTCCCCGATGGCTGGCTTTCACGGGCGCGATGCTCTGTTTTGCTTATATCGGCATCGTCGCCGTCACTAAAAATCCGCTGTTTTTCCTGTGACAGGACATTTACGTCCGATCTCCGCATCCCGAATGGATTCGCCCTATTTTTTCCCGGCAACAGCCATCGCCTGATATGTTTATCAATACCTTGTCCATTCAGAGCTCATCTTGCGTCTTTTTAACAGCACACACCCCTTTTTTTGAGGGCCATCTTTTAAGCATGGACTATGGCGACTGTTTGTAAAGCAACACGGATCAAGCAACGCTTGAGCGTTTATAACCCATTACGACAACAATATATACACTATTGGTTGACAATATGACTATAAATTGACTTATTTGGTGCATATAAAAACACAATTGCACCCGTTTGACACACCTGAACACTTTAAAGCGCTTTACTGCTCGACAACAACTAATTCGCAACGACCTTTCCCAAACATTATTAAACCCCTCACGGCCTTTGCCTATCAAGGCGCACAGCACTTATAACCGATGCCGAACGGCGACCGGTTCCGCGCCTGTCCAGTTGATGGCATGTAATATGCTGAAATTATCAGTGTATGTTTTTACAGGCTGGCGATTCAGCGCACCACTTGTTTCATGACCTTGTCACTAACACCGGCTATGATTACATTGTCCTGACTGAATACCTTGCACCAGCCTTATTATTGAGGAAAAGCCAATGTTAAGTTTAACTGCTTTATTTGAACCGCATTTCAAATGGCCAAGCACCCTATCAGGAGAATTAGCGGCATTCGTCCTGCTGGTGTTTTTTGGCGTACTGTCAACACTTGAATTTATTTTTCCGCGGGAAAAACTGCCTGCAAAACCGTTACGCCGATCCTATAAAACAAACATCAGCCTGTTTGTTTTTAACAGCACGATCATGTCACTGCTATCGGTTTCATCGCTTTTTTTACTCGCCCAGCGCCATTCACATCAAGGGCTGCTGCGTTATCTCGACGACCCCTTGTGGCAAGCCGTGCTGTCTTTTGTCTTGCTCGATTTACTGCTGTATCTATGGCATAAGGCATGCCACCGGTTTGATCGCCTGTGGATGTTTCACCGTGTGCATCACAACGACCCTTATTTGAATATTTCAACGGCGTTTCGGGTACATGTTATCGAGTTGCTCATCACGAATGCGCTGAAAGCCACCTACATTGTTTTCTTGGGCATCGATCAAATCACGGTGCTCGTAAATGAGGTAATCATTACACTTTTTGTCATGTTTCATCACACCAATATCACCTTCAAAGGCGAAAAATTGCTGGGATATATCATTATTGTCCCGTACCTGCACCGTACGCATCATTCCGTGCAACGCCATGAACATGACAGTAATTATGGGGCTGTACTATCGCTTTGGGACCGGCTGTTTGGCTCATTAACCGAGTTTAAACCGGCGGCAATCGGCATTAACGGGCACTCGCCACAGGATTTTATCAATTTGCTGAAACTCGGCTTTTCGTTGCCGTCACCCGCACCTGCGCAACCGCTTGCCGTCAACCTGGATGTCATGATCGCTGAAGCCGCTTATTACAAGGCGGAAAAGCGCAATTTTCATCCGGGTTATGAACTGCTGGATTGGCTGGAAGCAAAAAAAGAAATCATCAAACTGGTTTACGGCACTAAACCCGCGATCAAAAAACAAACGGGCAGGGCACAGAGCAATTACATTAAATCAAGAAGTTTAAGTCTCATTCATGCCCTTAAACAATAGCAGATAGAGGCGGCAAGCTCATTGCCATTAAATCATTGTAGGAGCGGGCCATGCCCGCGATCAGCCGACATCATCACCCATCGCGGGCATGGCCCGCTCCTACAAAATCTTATAACCTATTTACCTTTTAAATCTAGGTTAACAACTTGAATTTTAATAATTATTTTTTAACTGTGGGCAGCTCTTCATAGTACGGCACATGCCCACATAAAAACAAAGCCTGCGCCCAAAAGGGCGAAGCGAATAAAAATCGGGACAGACATGGAGCACCAGGAAATTTAAGCCTTTGCACAATACCGTTATGGGCCGGTGCAACCGTTTTTTACGCAGCTTATTTAAGCAAACCCGTAAAAACTGTAATAAGATAGCAACAATTTTATTTTGATAAAGGTTTCAGCTATGCGCCGTTTTATTTTACCGGGCTTTATTTTGCTCAGCTCTCTCGCCATCCCTGCCCTTGCTGCTGATGAACCGCAGCCTGATCTCGAGTCCCTGCCCGAAGTGCCGGTTCCTCCTGCACAGGTGCAAAACGGAGAAGCGCTGGAGCCTGATATCACCATCATCCGCCGCGAAAAAAAAACCATCCAGGAATTCCGCAGAGGCGGCAGGCTTTATATGATTAAAGTCGTACCCGATATAGGCCCGCCCTATTATTTCCTCGACACCAACGGCGACGGCAGACTGGATGTCCGCAGCAGCGATCTGGACCAAGGCAGCCATATTAATATGTGGAAGCTTTTAGAATGGAAATAACCCTGTTGGGTTAGCGTATCATGCAGCTAAAGCCGGGTAGGGCGTGCCGCGCGCCTTCTCCGCAGCTGGGGATTAAATCGACGCTTAAACTTAACTCCCGCCCTCTGGCGCGCGCGGCGCGCCCTACGCCAGGTTTCGAAACCCGCATGCCCCCTACTCATGCAATAATTGTACAAAGCTTGCAGCCGGCAACGGTTTGCTTTTCAGATAGCCCTGGTACAAATCGCAACCTTTATCCTGTAAAAAAACCAACTGCGGCATGGTTTCGACGCCTTCAGCGAGGACTTTAAACCCCAGAATGTGCCCCATCGCAATAATGCTGGAAGCAATTTCCATATCATCTTTATCATGAGGAATATCGTCGATAAAGCTTTTGTCGATTTTCAGCACGTCCAGAGGAAACCGTTTTAAATACGCCAGCGACGAATAACCGGTGCCGAAATCATCTATTGCCAGACGAACGCCCTGCGCACGTAATTCATCAAGGATTTTCACCGATTCCTCTTCACATTCCATCAACCCGCTCTCGGTCAGTTCCAGTTCCAGATAACCGGCCGGGAATCCGGTTTCAGCCAGCACAGTCGAAACCAGGTTGCCGACATCGCTGCGGACAAATTGATGCGGCGAGACATTGACTGCCAACACCAACGGCGGCACGCCCTCATCGAGCCACTGCCTGCCCTGGCGGCAGGTTTCGCGCAATACCCATTCGCCCAATGCGATAATCAATCCGGTTTCTTCGGCCAGCGGAATAAAACGGGCAGGCGATATCAATCCTTCAAGCGGGTCTTGCCAACGCACCAGGGCTTCGGCGCCGACAATACGGCCCGATGCAATATCGATCTGGGGCTGGTAATAAACGCATAATTCGTTTTGAGCAATCGCTTTACGCAATCGCGCTTCCAAATCCATGCGCGCCCGTGCGGCAATGGTCAGCTCATCGGAAAAATAGGCATAACACCCCCGCCCCTGGGATTTGGCCAGATACAGCGCGGTGTCAGCCTGTTGCAACAGCATTTCCGGCGTATCTGCATGTTGTGGATACAGGCTGATGCCGACGCTCGCGCCTATCCGCACATCGCCGCACTGACTAAGCTGGTAGGGTTCGCTTAAATCCGCAATGATATTTTTAGCTAGGCGGGCGGCATCTTCCGGCTCGCTGATTTCTTCCAGCAGCACGGTAAATTCATCGCCGCCCAGGCGCGCAACGGTGTCGACTTTGCGCAACCTTGCCGTCAAGCGTTCGGCAACCTGTTGCAGCAGTTCATCACCCGCCAGATGCCCAAAACTGTCGTTGATATTTTTAAAATGATCCAGGTCAAGCATCATTAACGCCATTTGCCTGCCTTCACGCAAGGCCAGATCGATAGCATGTTTCAAGCGGTAAAGCAGCAGCAGACGATTGGGCAAACGGGTCAGCGCATCGTGCTGGGCAAGATATTCAAGCCGGCTTTCCGTCGCCCGGAGCTGGGACATATCGGTAAATACGCCGACATAATGCGATATATCGCCAAGTTCATCGGTCACGGCGCTGATGCTCAGCAACTCGGGATAAACATCGCCGTTTTTGCGCCGGTTCCATATCTCGCCCTGCCAATGGCCTTGCGTTCGGATCGATTCCCACATGCTTTGATAGAAATCCTCATCGTGCAATCCCGAACCAAAAAGCGACGGCTGCATATCCCGGACTTCAGCTTCGTTATAGCCGGTAATCCGGGTAAAGGCACGATTAACCATAATAATGTTACGGTCGGCATCGGTAATAACAAAGCCTTCGCCGCTTTGTTCGAAGACTTTAGCGGTGAGTTTAAGTTGTGTCTCGGTCTGTTTGCGCTCGGTGATGTCAAAAACAATCGCAATGTAATAATCAGGACAGGCACCGGCCGCCCACATCGGCGACACCGTCAGACTCACCCATTTAATGCCGCCGTCTTTACAAAAATAGCGTTTCTCCATTGTAAATTCGCTGATTTTGCCGGCATCGAGTCGTTCTTTATAAAAACGGTCCATCGCCACATCGTCAGGATGCGTCAGCGCGATGAATTCCATGCCCTGAATTTCTTCGCGTGTATAGCCCAAAATATCACAATATTTTTGATTAATGCGGATGCAGCGGCTGCTTGACGCTTCCACCTGGGCAACGCCGACAGCGGCCTGTTCAAATACGACGCGAAACCGCGCTTCACTCTCGCGCAGCGCCGCTTCGATTTGCCTGCGGGCGGCTTCCTGGACAAAGTTATTCAGCGCATAATTAATATCCAGCACCATTTCAAGCAACAGATCACGTTCAGCGTCATCGAATGCATTGACCGTGTCGGAATACAGCGTGAAAGCGCCTATGGCGGTACCGTTCCGGTGCAGCGGCAGCGAGGCGGATGCCGCCCAACCGTAGCGTTCGCCTTGTTCGTGCCACGGCTCGGTGCTGGGATCATGCATAAAATCCTGGCACCAGTATGGCCGGTTCTCGCGCAGCGCGATACCGGTCGGACCTTGCCCGAACGGGCTGTCGGCATCTGTCGAGATACGGATATTATTTAGATAGTCGACACCGTCGCCGAAGCTTGCAACAGGCCGTATCCAATGGCTGACCGGGTCGACCATACCGATCCACGCCATTTTCATACCGCCAAACTTCACGGCATCGCGGCATATTTGCGGGAATAACTCCTCTTCGGTGACGCAACGCACAATGGCCTGGTTACATTGGCTCAATGCGGCATAGAGATTCGTCATGCGCTGGATTTTCGCTTCAATGCCTTTGCGTTCGGTAATATCGGTGATGAAGCCGTGCCAGAGCACCGAGCCGTCCGCCTCGCGCTGCGGCAATGAATCACCGAACAGCCAACGCACCGTACCGTCATCAAACTTTACCCGATACTCATAATGCCACGGCGTCAAGTCCCGTGCAGAAGCTTCAATGGAGGCGACGATGCCGTCATAATCATCCGGGTGAAGGATTGTGAATACCGCTGACGCATCGTTGCGGACAGCTTCCGGGCTGACGCGGTAGATGTCACGTATCGCGTCGCTGGCGAACGGAAAGCAGGCGCTGCCGTCGGGACGTAAACAGAACTGGTAGACAACACCGGGCAGGCGGCTGACGATTTTCTGAAATAGCGCCTGCGTTTCCTGACGCTCTGCTTCCATGCGCTTGCGTTCGCTAATATCGTGCACGACGGCAATATGATAATCGGGAGCGCTGCCCGGCTCCCACATCGGCGAAACCGTTAGCTCCACCCAGACACGTTGCCCGTTCTTGTGGATATAGCGTTTTTCGATGCTGAATTCGCGCAGCTCACCCGCCTTGAGGCGCGCTATATGGCTTAAATCGACAGCCAAGTCGTCAGGATCGGTCATCGCACGGCAAGTCATCGCCATCATTTCATCGAGGCTATAACCGACTATATCGCAGTATTTGCGATTAATGCGCACGAACCGGCCTGTAACCGTGTTGATTTGAGCGACACCGACCGCAGCCTGGTTAAACAATGCACGAAAGCGCGTTTCGTTTTCCGCCAGCACCGCCGTGCAGCGCGCCTCCAGTGCAAATCGATAGATACACTGCTGCTGATACCAGAACTGCAAAAATACCGCGCTTAATACGACGATGACAAAAAAGGCGAAAACGCTGACCCAGAGCGCCCGTTCGGGTAATGAGGCGAGCTGAACCAGGGCGAGGCCGGCAAGCGGTACGATCAGCGCCAGTGCGATAAACAACACGAGTGATCTTGCCGCCGTAGGCGGGTTAATGTTGCCGCACTGAATCATCTCGCCATCGTTAAATGAGGCGCGCCAGCCTTTAAGCACCCAATACAGTAAATAGCTGGTGACAGTAACGAAAACCAGTCCCTTGGCCATCTCGATACGGTTTTGGAAAACCGGGTCGTCAACGGTAAAAATCAGCAAATAGCCGGAGGCGATTATCCATAATGCGGCAAAGCCTGCATACAGCAGGGCGATTTTGGCAGGAGTCAGTCGTTTAGGCATGTTTGTTTTTTTCGACACTTTTAAAACTCTTGCTCGCCGGCTAGTGAACGCCTGTTATTCAACCCGCTGCACCTCAAAAACTGTCCCGCGAACAGCGGTAACTTTCACTTTGGCATTGATGTCGCAATCTTCGCCATGAACTTTCCAGATGGAATCATCCACTTTTATTTTGCCCTGCCCGTTTTCTATCGCTTCATACAGATCAAAAACCCGGCCGACATATTGGGCGCCGCGTTTGTTCAGCAAAGGATGATCCGATTTTATAATTTTTTTGCCGACAAAAAATTTCCACGCCATAATCGCTGCAATCGACAATACGGAAAATAACAGTACCTGCATGTCCATGCCGGTTGACGGCATAGCCCAGACTAAAAGCCCGGTTACCAGGCCTGCCGCCGCCATCCACAAAAAGAAAAAACCGGATACCAGCATTTCTATGACTAAAAATGCCAGCGCCAATACCCACCAGTACCAAAAAACAAACGCCCATTCATTCATCTCTAAACCTTTTTATTCATGGCTTCTTTTGCCAGCTCGGTGATGCCGCCTAACGCGCCGATGAGACTGGACGATTCCAGCGGCATAAAAATCAATTTGCTGTTGTTAGCCGAAGCAATACCCTTTAATGCCTCTATGTATTTTTGCGCGACAAAATAGTTAATGGCCTGTATATCGCCTTTACCGATAGCTTCAGATACCATTAACGTAGCTCTTGCTTCGGCCTGGGCCAAACGTTCGCGCGCATCGGCATCCCGGTAAGCCGCTTCTTTACGGCCTTCGGCGTCGAGAATGATCGCCTGCTGCGCGCCTTCCGCACGTAAAATCTCCGATTGCCGCAAACCTTCCGCTTCGAGTATCGACGCGCGTTTTAGACGCTCGGCTTTCATTTGTCTGCCCATTGCTTCAACCAGGTCTTTGGGCGGGGCAATATCCTTGATTTCAATGCGCGTTACCTTGATGCCCCAAGGGGTGGTCGCATCATCGACTACCGATAACAACCTGGCATTAATATCATCACGGCGAGACAGTAATTCATCCAGATCCATAGAACCCATGACGGTACGGATATTGGTCATCACCAGATTCAAGATTGCCCAGTCCAGTTTGCTGACTTCATACGCCGCTTTTGCGGCATCCATCACCTGGTAAAAAACCACGCCGTCGACGGTGACCATCGCGTTATCTTTAGTGATGACTTCCTGCGACGGCACATCCATGACCTGTTCCATCATAATCATTTTTCTGCCGATACGGTCGATAATCGGCATGATGAGGTTCAAACCCGGCGTCAGCGTATTGGTGTATTTACCAAAACGCTCTACGGTGTATTCCATCCCCTGCGGAACGGATTTGACGCTCATAAACACCAATAGCACCGCAAAAACAAACAATACCAAAACAAATACACCAAAACCGCCCATAAAGCCTCCTGATTGTTTACATTGAAAAAGCCTGGAAGAGCTTTTCTCGACACGGGATGTGTCATGATTTAAAAAACGTTTGTCAAATAAGTTCAATAAATGCTTAGGATTTGGCTAACAATAACGTCCCGAAACTATAGTTCCCCGCAGAGCGTCACCGCCCATAATTAACCTGACTTTAAAAGATAAACAGGTTATAAAATCGGGTAGGAGCGGGCCATGCCCGCGATCAGTGCTAACATCATCACCCATCGCGGGCATGGCCCGCTCCTAC
>Ga0163199_1002591_pt1 | contig 11031 bp, 13 predicted proteins | sample PL_2010_150m_FD_113537 | JGI IMG/M metagenome (GOLD analysis project Ga0163199, IMG submission 113537) | Freshwater microbial communities from Powell Lake, British Columbia, Canada to study Microbial Dark Matter (Phase II) - PL_2010_150m | ecosystem: Environmental > Aquatic > Freshwater > Lake ...
ACGTGGCGACGACCACTAAACTAAATAGGGTAATGCGTTTCATTTTTTTTCTTCTCCTTTGATAGATAGAACTTGGATATGATTGTAAATCAACATACGCCAATGTCAACGTAAGATTTTTCTTGTCACTCTGCCACTGTGGGACTTATAATGACCCGCGATGAAATATGTCACCTTTGTCGCTCCAGATTCCCTGCGCGAACCAAAACTTGGCGCACTGCTTGATAACAACGTGATCGATCTGCACGCGGCGCAAAGTTGGGCGCAGGGGGCGCGGTCTCTGCCACCCGAACCACTGCCTCCATCACTCTTTGAACTGATTCACGCCGGACAACCGGCGTGGTTGTATGCGAAGAATTTGCTCAACGCATTGGATGGAGTCGATCCACTTCAGGCGAAAGGCGCGCACAAAGTTCGCGTGGGTTGGCGGCTCGACGAAGTGCAACTTTTTCCTCCCCTACCCCGCCCGATGAGTCTGCGCGACTTTTATGGATTCGAGAATCATGTCAAAGCAGCGTACAACAACATGGGACGTGACGTTCCCGAAGTGTGGTATGAATTCCCCGCGTTTTACTACACCAGCGCCAATTCAATCTTCGGCACGAATGAAGGTGTGCCTTACCCCAAATACACACAAGCGTTGGATTTTGAATTAGAGATCGCCTGTGTCATCGGCAAAGTCGGAAGAGATATTCCGGTTGAGAAAGCACACGATTATATTTTTAGTTATATGATCATGAACGATTGGTCAGCGCGCGATCTGCAAAAGAAAGAGATGAAGATGCTCGGTCCGGCGAAGTCAAAAGATTTTGCCACATCGTTGGGACCCTACTTGGTGACGCCCGACGAATTAAGTAACCGCGCCAGTGACCGCCTCACCGTGTATGATCTGCAAATGACGGCGCGCGTGAACGGAGTCGAAAAATCGCGCGGCAACTTTAAAGACATCTACTTCACTTTCGCGCAGATGATCGCTCGCGCCTCCGAAGAGGCGTTCTTGATGCCCGGTGACGTAATTGGCTCCGGCACTGTCGGCACGGGATGTTTGTTAGAGTTGACGAAAGGCGAAGGTCCTTGGTTGCAGGCGGGCGATGTGGTGGAGTTGGAAATTGAACGACTTGGGGTGTTGAGAAATCGGGTGGTTGGGTAGTTGAACGGAATACGAAATACGCAATACGTTTTTAAAAATTACGGAGACTTTACTTTATGGATAACTCATTAAAAAAATTACAGCCTTTAGCAATTTCAATTCTCGTCGTTGGGGTGTTGGCACTCATTGCCTACTTCATCGCGCCGGCGGTCAAAGCCCCCACCGAGTCATTTCTCGAAACGAGTCCGCAAGCGATGGGCATTCGATTTTTATTTTTGGCAATCGGCGGCATGATCGCCTTGCTCATCTGTTACTTCACGCGCGATAGCGAGTTGTGGGATGTCACCGCGCAGCAAGTTGCTTTCATGGGCATTGGCTCGCTCATCTATGGCGTGTTCGCTTGGCTGTTCAACGGTGTTACGTTTGCGATTCCTGCAGTGAGTCAAGTCTCGTTGCGCCCAGCGATCATCTTCCCGATCTTCTTCGGTTATATCTTCGGACCTGTTGTGGGATTCACAACCGGCGCGGCGGGCAACATCCTCGGCGATCTGTTTGTGGGAACCGTGTCGCCGCACTGGAGTCTGGCAAATGGATTGATTGGGTTGATCGCTGGCGCGGCAAAATTATTTTCGGATCGCAAACAAGCTGTGGATATGGGAACAATCCTCGCCGGGGCTGGCGGTCTCATCGCGGTTGTATTCTACTTAATGTATCCCACCACCCTGATCGCCCTGCCGCCCGATTACAAAGCCGCGCCGATCACTTGGCTGATGGGCTACTCGGTGTTGATCGGTTGCGCCTTGGCGATTGCCGTGCGATTCATTTTGCCGAATCGGCAGCGATGGGTCGCCGCCGTGTTGTGGGGCAGTGTCGGCAACATCGTCGGCTTGTCACTGGCATCGCTCGCCGATATGTGGGTCAACAAATATCCGCTGGCCGATGCAATGGTCGGAGAATTTATTCCGGCGGCAGGCGCGAACATTATCGCCGTAGCGATTTTGATTCCGCTATTGCTGTTCGTCTACGAAACATCGCAAGAGCAGAACGAAGAGAATTAGAGATTTGAGATTAGAGATTTGAAGTTTGAAGTTTGAAATTTGGGATTTGGGTTTTTGGGTTTTTGGGATTTGGGTTTTTGGGTTTTTGGGATTTGGGTTTTTGGGATTTTGGGATTTTTGGATTTTGGGTTTTTGGGATTTTGGGATTTTGGGTTTTTGGGATTTTGGGTTTTTGGGTTTTTGGGATTTTGGGTTTTTGGGTTTTTGGGTTTTTGGGTTTTTGGGATTTTGAATTTTGAATTTTGAATTTAAATTTGTTGTTGAACAGTTTTTGATCGTGTGGTATTATCCACGCATCCCGTTCTGCGGGAAATTTTCACGCCTCGCGGACTTCATCGGTCGTGCTGTTAGCCGCAGCAGAGATGAGGGTTGAAGCGAGGCGGCAGACTAAAACGAAAAAGGAGATTTACCTCAATGGCTGTCATTTCCATGAAAGCACTGCTCGAGACGGGCGTCCACTTTGGTCATCGCACCAAAAAGTGGCACCCGCGCATGAAACCCTACATCTTCACTGAACGCAACGGAATCCACATTATCGATCTACAACAGACTCTCTCGTCGCTGGAAAATGCGTACGCGCTCGTGCGCGACAACGCGGCGAAGGGCGGCTCGCTTCTATTCGTCGGCACCAAACGCCAGGCGCAAGAAGCAGTGCAGAAAGAAGCTGAACGCTGCAACATGCCGCACATCACCAATCGTTGGTTGGGTGGCATGGTCACCAATTGGCGCACAATGAAAGCGCGCATTGACGAGATGAAACGACTCGAAAAATCGCGCGACGCGGGCGAGTTTGAATTGATCACCAAGAAAGAAGGGTTGATCTTAAGTCGCCAGATCGTCAAGCTGCAAGATCGCTTCAACGGCATCCGCGATTTGAAAGGCGTTCCCGACTTAATGTTTGTGGTAGATGTGCGCCACGAACACACAGCCGTGCGCGAAGCGAACATCATGGGCGTGCCGGTGGTCGCTTTGGTAGATACGAACTGCGATCCCACTCCTGTGGATTACGTCATCCCCGCCAACGACGATGCCATCCGCGCTATCAAGTTGATCGTAGGGAAGTTGGCAGACGCGGTGATCGAGGGTCGGGCGAAATACAAAGATGAACACGGTGAGGTCGAGACAAAAGGTGAAGGCGGCGAGTTTGCCGATCTGGAAGAGAAGGACGCCGATGAGACCTTGCTCGGCGCGGCAACATTAAAGAAGTTGGCAAGCGGCGAATTCAGCGAAGCCGAAGAGGTCGTTGAGGCTGAAGAGTCTGTCGCAGAAGAGGAAAAGAAATAATCATGGCTGGTGCTATTTCTGCTGCGGATGTAAAGAAGCTGCGCGAAGCAACTGGCGCGGCAATGCTCGATTGCAAAAAGGCGTTGGAGCAAAACGACGGTGATCTTGCCAAAGCCGAAAATTGGTTGAAGGAAAAAGGATTATCGGCGGTCAACAAAAAAGCGGATCGCGTTGCCAAAGATGGTCGGGTCGAAGTCTACGTCCACGTCGGCAACCGCGTGGCGGTGATGGCGGAGATCAACTGCGAAACCGATTTCGTGGCGAAGACCGACGCCTTTCAAGATTTCGCGCACAACGTGGCAATTCATATTGCGATGGCGAATCCTAAATATGTGGATGCCGCCAGCATCCCCGCCGCCGATCTTGAACCGCTGAAAGAAGAATTCCGCAAGCAAGCACTAGCCGAGGGCAAAGAGGCGCATGTGGTGGATAAGATCGTCGAGGGCAAGCTCAGCAAGTATTATCAAGAGGTGTGTTTGTTGGAGCAGCCGTTTATCAAGAATGAAGATGTGACGATTGGGCAAATGCTTAAAGAGGCGATTGCTTCCATCGGCGAGAACATCGTCATTCGGCGGTTTATCCGCTATGAGTTGGGCGAAACGAATTAAGTGTGCTTTGAAAACGGGTAACGCGAGTTACTCGTTTTTTTTACCCGACGATTGACCACGTCATTGCGAGAAGCATCCTGAGCGGAGCGCGTGAATTTCGCGCGTAGTCGAAGGATGCGACGAAGCAATCTCGTGTTGGCAGAGTCTGAGATTGCTTCGCGAAGAACGCTCGCAATGACGAGACGGCTGATCAGTTAAAAGATTAACGATTGGAGATTAAGAACTATGGCGGACCCAAAATACAAACGCATCTTACTCAAGCTCGGCGGTGAAGCGTTAGCAAAACCCGGCGGCAGCGGGATCGATCCTGATGAAGCAGAATTTCTCGCCGAGCGAATCAAAGCCGTTAAGGAACAAGGAGTGGAAGTGGCAGTCGTCATCGGCGGCGGCAACTTGTGGCGTGGGCGCGAAGGCGCGGAACACGGCATGGAGCAAGCCGCGTCCGATCACATCGGCATGATTGGCACGGTGATGAACGCCCTCGCTTTACAAGATGCATTAGAACGAGTCGGCGTGCCGACGCGCGTGCAAACGGCGATTGAGATGCGCGCCCTGGCCGAGCCTTACATCCGACGACGGGCAATCCGTCATCTGGAAAAAGGTCGGGTGGTGATCTTTGCCGCAGGCACGGGCAATCCGTATTTCACGACGGATACCGCCGGGGCATTACGGGCGATGGAGATCAACGCCGACGTGATGATCAAAGCGACGAAAGTGGATGGCGTGTACGACGCCGATCCCATGAAGAATCCTGACGCCAAAAAATTTGACCGCATCTCTTACATTGACGCTTTGAATTTGCGCTTGCGCGCCCTCGACAGCACGGCGATCAGTTTGTGTATGGAAAACGATATGCCGATTTTGGTTTTGAATTTGTGGGAAGCCGACAGCTTGTCACGCGCTATGTCAGGCGAATCGGTTGGCACGGTGATCACGCGATAGTTATTCAGACCGACGCGGTCTTGAAGACCGCGTCGGTCTTGTTAACTCTGTTTGACTTTTGTTATACTTGCATCGGCTTCCATAAACCCGCTTTCTCGCGAAGCGCCCCGCAGCGAAGCGGAGTGGGTGAGAAAGCGGGTTTCTATACCCTTCTAAATTATTTGGAGACACTATGGTCAAAGATGCTTTGCACGACGCTGAAGAAAGAATGAAAGGCGCGCTTCATGCGCTGACAGAATCGCTGTCAACGGTCCGCACCGGACGCGCCTCACCAGCATTGGTGGAGAAGTTGATGGTGGAATACTATGGGGCGCCGACTCCGTTAATGCAGCTGGCTTCCATCTCCGCCCCCGAACCACGTTTGCTGACGATCAAACCGTTTGATGCCAGTTCGCTCAAGAGTATTGAGAAAGCGATTCAAGCGTCTGATCTCAATATCAATCCTTCTAACGACGGAAAGATCATCCGCCTCTCATTGCCGCCCCTCACCGAAGAGCGGCGCAAAGACTTGGTGAAGGTTGTGCATCATCGTTTAGAGGAAGCGCGCGTGGCAGTTCGCAACGTGCGGCGCGACACGCACAACGATCTGCGCGAGTTCGAGAAAGAGAAAGTGATCACCGAAGACGAGCTTAAACATGGCGAGACCGATTTACAAAAGATGACCGACAAATATGTTGAGCAGATCGAAGCGCACGGCAAGAAGAAAGAAGAAGAGATTAAACAGATCTGATGCGTGATGCTTTGCATAATGCGTGACGAGTGATGCGTGATGCGTGATGCTTTGCATCATATGCGATACGCGATACGCGATATGCGATATGCGATATGCGATAGCCGATATGAGTGACAAAACAGAGAACGTCCCCTACCACGTCGCCATCATCATGGATGGCAACGGACGTTGGGCGAAAAAACGCGGGCTGCCGCGCGTCGCCGGACACCGCGCCGGAACCGATAATCTGCGGCGAGTGCTGGAGTCCTGCGGCGAGTTGGGAATCAAGATGCTGACCATCTACGCTTTCTCGACCGAGAACTGGCGGCGACCCGAAGATGAAGTGAAAGGGTTGATGGGCATCTTTGAAGATGTGATTGACCGCGAACTTCCTGAATTTCATCAGAAGGGCGTGCGGCTTCGACACATCGGCAAGTTAGACGGATTAAAACCCGCCTTCGCCGATAAAGTGCGGAAGGCAATTGAACTCACCAAGAACAACGACAAACTCATTCTCAATATCGCTTTCAACTATGGCGGGCGAGCGGAGATCGTCGAAGCGGTGAAAAAGTTGATCGCCAAAGGGATCAAGGCTGACGACATCACCGAAGAAATGATCGGCGCGCATTTATATACAGCCGACGTCCCCGATCCCGATCTCATCATCCGCACCAGTGGCGAGATGCGGGTGAGTAACTTTTTGATCTGGCAGGGCGCGTATTCGGAATACTATCTCGCGCCCGTTTATTGGCCCGATTTCGACAAAGAACAGTTGCGACTCGCGCTAGAGGAATATGCCAGGCGGCATCGTCGCTTTGGTGGGCTGTGAGTTAACATTCTGGACTTACGCACTTTAATCACGAATGTCACGAATCCCACTACGCTGCGCTTCGGGGACTGTGTGTCACGAATATACGAATTTAACGAATAGAGCAATAAAAAACATTCGTGATATTCGCCCATTCGTGTTATTCGTGATGGAATCATCTTGTCTTACGTAAGCTCAGTTGTATAAAACATGTTACGTCAGCGATTGATCGTTGCCCTTATTATTGTCCCGCCCGGTCTCCTCGTCATCTATTCGGGGGGCGTGTTGTTTTTCATCACGATGTTGATCTTCTTCTCCATCGGCGCATATGAATACACCAGCATGATGCGGCAGAATGATCGCCGCCCTTCGCAGCCGGTCATCGTGTGGGGCACGATCGCCCTCGGCACGGCGCGCACACTCCCCTACTTCTTCGCTGCGCTTCAACCGTACGACACCGCCCTCAACAACATCACGCTCGCCATCATCATCGTCGTCACCACGTTGTGGCACATTGTAGATTATGAACGCGGCGCAACTCAAGCCGCAAGCGATTGGGCATTGACGATGACGGGGATTTTTTATATTGGTTGGATGTGCAGCTTCTATGTTTTGATTCGCAACCTACCCGATGGGTTGTGGTGGTTCTTCCTCACCCTGCCCCCCATCTGGCTGGCCGACGCGGGCGCTTACACCGTTGGACGCTGGATTGGCAAACATCCTCTCGCGCCGCGACTCAGCCCCAAGAAAACTGTTGAAGGATTCATCGGCGGCGTGATATGGGCAATGTGTTTCGGCGCGTTGTTCGGTTTGATCGGCAGCATCGCCATTGGGTCGGCGGCATCCGCAGTAAATTATGTCTCAGGCGCGGTGATCGGTTTCGCAGGAGGACTCGTCGGCATGTTAGGCGATCTCACCATCTCCATGATCAAACGCGAAGCCGGAGTCAAAGACAGCGGCACGGTGTTCGGCGCGCACGGCGGTATGTTAGATCGAATCGATTCTTGGATTCTTGCCGGACCGCTTGTGTATTACATCATCATTTTATTTTTTCAACGATAGGAGACACGATGAGCAACCCACAACCTGATCGCAACTTGGCATTGGAGTTGGTGCGCGTGACCGAAGCAGCGGCGATGGCTGCCGGACGCTTCATGGGGCGCAACGACAAACCTGCCGCCGATCAAGCGGCGGTGAACGCGATGCGTTTTGTGTTGAACTCGGTGGAGATGGATGGGATTGTGGTGATCGGTGAGGGTGAGAAAGACGAAGCGCCGATGCTCTATAACGGAGAGAAACTCGGCACGGGGCAGCCGCCAGCCGTTGACATCGCCGTTGATCCTATTGATGGCACTCGCCTGCTGGCGCTGGGTCGCGCCAATTCGCTTGCCACTGTGGCAATTGCCGATCGCGGCACGATGTGGAATCCCGGTCCGTTTGTTTATATGGATAAGATCGCGGTGGGACCGGTGGGCAAAGGGAAAATTGACATCAACGCTTCTGCTGCCGACAATTTAAAATCTGTTGCCAAAGCAAAAGGCTGTGACGTAAACGATCTGACGGTTGTGATTTTGGATCGTGATCGTCACGCCAACTTGATGGCAGAGGTGCGTAAAGCCGGAGCGCGCATTCGCCTCATCACCGATGGCGATGTGGCGGGCTCGTTGATGACTGCCTGGCCTGATTCCAATGTGGATTTATTAATGGGAGTCGGCGGCACACCCGAAGGTGTGATCTCAGCCTGCGCCTTGAAGTGCATGGGCGGTGAGATTCAAGGAAAAATTTTCCCGCGCAACGACGACGAGATCAAACGTGGCAAAGAAGCGGGTTACGATTTGAAAAAGGTTTTCACGATTGACGATCTGGTGGCAAACGACAACGTCTTCTTCGCCGCCACCGGCATCACCGATGGCGAACTGCTCGACGGCGTGCAGTATTACGGTTCGGGGGCGCGCACCCATTCGCTGGTGATGCGATCCAAGTCCGGCACGGTGCGCGAGATCATCGCGCGGCATCGGTTGGATAAGCTGCAAACGTTTTCGACGATTGCATATGATTAGAGACTGGAGGCTGGAGGTTGGAGATTAGAGATTGGAGATTAAGCGCAGCGCGCAGATTCGAGATAACGAATCTACGCGCTGTTTGTTTTGCTTTGGTGTAAGGTGAGATTGCTAGAATAGTTGGATGTATAATCTTCACATTCAAGGAGACGCGCTATGGCTGTTGAACTGACTCCCACTCACGTAGCAACTATTCGTCATGACCACACGATTGCCCTTCCTAACGAAATGCCTGTTGGAGCAAAGGTGATGGTGATCGTCATGCCTGATGAAATCAGTGAGGCGGCGCGCAAAGCTCGCTTTGCCAAAACGATGGAAGCGATCCGTGTCGCCATGCAAATGCCGCTTCCCAAAATCACTGATGCTGAATTAAATGCACTCGTAGATAAAGCACGCGAACTCGGCGAAGAATTAGGAGGATGATTTCATGCCTTTGGATACGAGCAGTTTTGAGAAAGCAATTGGTTCACTGGACACGGCGCTGACCGCATATGCCAACGCGCTCCAGCCAGAAGGCTCTGCCGAACGCGAGTTGATGCGCGACGGTGTCATTCAGCGGTTCGAGTATACGTTTGAACTGGCGTGGAAAATGCTCAAGCGTTATCTGGAAGAATATGGGCTAGAAAAAGTGGACAGCCTGACAAACCGCGACCTCTTCCGCGTTGGCTTTGAGCAGGGACTGGTGCGCGATGCCGAAGCCTGGCTGGCTTATCTGAAAAGCCGCAACCTGACCAGCCACACTTATGACCAGGCAACCGCTCAAGCCGTGTATCAGAGCGGCAAAGAGTTTTTGCAGGATGCCCGTTTTTTGCTGGCGCAAATTAAAGAAAAAACGTGATGATTGATCTGCGGCCTGACCATCTCAAAATTGTAACGGACATTTTGGCGCGGCACGCGCCAGAATACGAAGTGCGCGCCTTTGGCTCACGCGTCAACGGCAAGACGAAGCCACATTCCGACCTGGATTTGGTGGTGATGACCGCCTCGACACTCCCCCCTTCGCGCCTCGCGGATTTGAAAGACGCCTTCTCCGACTCTGATCTGCCTTTCCGCGTGGATGTGCTGGACTGGGCCAGCATCGCCGACAACTTCCGCCGCATTATCGAGCAAGAGTTCGTGGTGGTACAAACGAGGCAAATTCTTTTTACTCCTTCACCACCACATCCACCGTCACCGTCCCATCCTTCTCTACTTTAAACTGCTTCACCGATGAACGATTCGTAGACAGCGTTTTATCGTTCACGTAACCACCCCAACCTTTATTGAGGTCTTCATCCGGGCTGAACCATATTGTGTATGTGCCGACGGGGATAGTGACTTCGTAGGTTCCATCGAAGTCCGTCGTTGTGGCTTCGCACCATACGCTGGTCGTCGGACAAAACCACACATAGATCAGACTCATCGCCTTGCCTTTGCTGTCGGTCACTGTGCCGAGCACTTTGCCAACGGGCGCAGGCGCGAAGTTGGTCTTGCGATACATTTCAAAACTTGTATAGAAGTCGTCAATGGATTTTCCAAACGTGTCCTTGAAGGCCGTTGTCCAAGTTGTGCCGCCGCCTATCGCTTTGTAAAACTTAAGCAGCGACCCATCGCCTTTGCTCGTCACCAGATATTCCACTGCCAAGAATCCCAACTGATACTTAGATTTCGCCCGAAATTCGGCACATCGCCTTTTTTAGGAATGGGCGAATTTCGGGCGAAAAAGCGGCTATCACTGCAAATTCTTGAATAACGAATTTAAGCACCTTGCCACTTCAGAGGCATATGGGTGCGATTCTTGTAATGCTACCTTTATCAGTTTATCCCCCTTGGCTCCGCCAAACTCCACGTAGCCCGGAATCGACAATACATCCTGCACTAACCGTAGATCCCCAAACGTCTCAAAGGATGAACCGTCAAACATCCAGGGGTGTGTCCACGTCAATAGATTGTGCGCCATGTCGGTCAAGATCACCCACGCCGCTTGAGCGTGCCAGCGATGTTTGCGTCGTTTGACGAGTTGCAGCCTCACTTTATCTTCCTTGATCTCGGCTTCCATCGCGCCGCGCGCATCATAACAATGGATTACCTCTGACGGTTCTTGATCGAGCAAGGTGTGGATCACCAGCGCGCATTTCTCTTTCCCTTTCGGCACTCGCCATTTCACTGCCAGTGTCTGCGTGCGTCGCGCGTAGCGCACACCCTTCGAGACAACTGAGACCCATCGCTCCCGTCCAATTTTTTTCCAACTCTCTTGGGGTTGGGCTTGCACGACTTTCTTCGCGCGCAGATTGTTATGTCCCTTCACGACGAGCTGATACTCTCTCGCCAAATTCCAGTTGATGCAGGCATCACTTCCGAACCCCGCATCCAATCGCCACACCACGCGATGTCGTTGCCTCTGATTCCATTGGCAAAGTTGTTCGACCTGCTCGACCATTGGAAATAGGCTGTTAAAACCACTCTGCGTGCCTGGATAGATCAGCGACC
>Ga0163199_1002593_pt1 | contig 11029 bp, 4 predicted proteins | sample PL_2010_150m_FD_113537 | JGI IMG/M metagenome (GOLD analysis project Ga0163199, IMG submission 113537) | Freshwater microbial communities from Powell Lake, British Columbia, Canada to study Microbial Dark Matter (Phase II) - PL_2010_150m | ecosystem: Environmental > Aquatic > Freshwater > Lake ...
GAATCAAAGCGTGACGGGGACGTGTACGGATAATGCGGGGAATATCACGACTACGACTGTGTCGGGAATCAATATTGATAAAACCGCTCCGACGATTACCGCGACTCGCACATTGGCGAATGCGAATGGCTGGAATAACACTGATGTAAAAATTCATTACACTTGCACCGATACTTTGTCCGGAGCGAGTTGTCCGATGGACGATATTCTCTCAAATGACGGCGCGAACCAAAGCGTTACCAAGAGTTCCACCGATAGAGCGGGGAATACCGCGAGCATTACCGTTTCCGATATTAACATTGATAAAACCGCGCCGACCATCACCGCCGAACGTACGCCGACGGCAAATGTGAATGGTTGGAATAATTCCAATGTTACCGTAATGTATGCGTGCACCGACGGATTGTCGGGGGTGGCATCGTGTTCTCCTAATGCTGTGCTTGCAAATGAGGGTGCGCGACAAAGCGCGGTGGGGAATGGTACCGACAAGGCGGGAAATACTGCGCGTGTCGTCGTTTCCGATATCAACATTGATAAAACTGCTCCGGAAATTGTTGTTGATTTTTCTCCGGTAACCGAACAATATGTTTTCTCCGCTGTTGATGTGGTTGATCCGAGCGCGACCGTCGCTTGCATGGCGAGTGATTGCATGGCGATTGATTCTGCCGGAAATACCTCGAAAGTTACCTTCGTGAAAGATGACAAAAAAACAAAACACACGCTTCAATTCAAAACTATTTCATATAATTCCGGTGCGATCATTGATGTTTCCAATGTGAAATTTGACGTGAATTACAAAGAAACCGCAAAAGATGTATTCAAAGATTTTGACCATTCGTTTACCATCAAAGGCGATGAAAAATTGCGCGTTGATTACCAAAAGAAAAAAGATGAATCAGTGGTAACGACCAAAATGGACGGAGAGAAAAAAATAAAAGAAACGATGTCCGGTTTGAGAACGGTTCATCTTGTGACGAAGAATGGAAAATTTGAAGCGAGCGTTATCAGTTTTATGATGGGTGCGATTTCAGTAACGAAAGATACGGGATACGCGGACGCTCAAATGGTAACGGTTCCCGTTGCTTCGTCATTTATCGGTTCGTTCATTCTCAACACGAGTGGTTCGGAAGCGGTGAATTTGAACGCGCTCAAACTTGATTTTACTCCGGAATCCAATGTTGGAAATATGAGCGATGTGTATTTGAAATATGGAACGAAAACAACGAGTGTGAAAAGCGCCGTTGTTGCGGGAGAAAATATTTGGAATATCGCAAGTCCGATTTCCGCAAATTCCCAGATTCGCGTGGAAGTGTATGCAACGCTTGGCGAGAATATGATCGGAAGCATTACGTCATCTTTGTCCGCCCTCGGAACGACGGCAGTGTACGGCGTTTCGGTTTCTTCCGGCCCGATTGTGGGACAAACGGTTACGGCTCTTTATGCGCCCGGCTCTCTTGAAATGATAAAAGATACTTCGCCGGTCGGAACGATCAGCAAGGATGCGGTGAATGTAACGCTCGCTCGTTACCAACTTACCGCGTTTGACGAGAACATTAAAATTGAAAATTTGCGCGTCGCCGTAAATGCGAGCGCGGGAGGAAACGATGCTTCTCTGCGAAACGGAATGCTCTTTGCGAATGGAGTACAAGTCGGAACCACTTCGCCGATTCTTGAAATAAGGAACGGTGTCGGTTACACGCAATTCAATCTCGGTTCTTCTCTTATCGTTAAGCCCGGATTTCCCGTATCGTTGGAAATTCGCGCCGATGTTTACAACGAAGGGGCGACAGCTCTTGAGGATGGCGATACTATCACCGCGCAAATTCTCCCCGGAGAAAACAATATGAAAAGAATGCGCACACTTGATTCTATTTCAAATTCGTCCGTGTACGGCAATACGCTCACGGTTGCGGTTGGCGGAATCCTTTTGAAAAGTATGGATCCCGAGGGACAAACGACCGTGGTTCCCGTTACGGCTTACAAACTCGGTTCGTTCAATCTTATGACGACCGGTTCGGAAGCGGTCAACCTTGATACGCTTATCATCAATTTTGGATTGGCGTCTTCCTCTCTCGGAAATATCACGGATGTTTATTTACAGTATGGAACAAAATGGACGAGTGTGAAAAGCATCCTCTCAGAAGGCGATAATCATTGGATCATCGGCGAAGCATTGGAACCGAGAACGATTCTTCCGATTGAAGTGTATGCGACTTTAGGTTCGGGAATGATGGGAAGCGTTACCCCGTCTTTGTCTGTGAAGGGGACGACGGCGGTATCAAATAGGGCGGTTTCCACGGAAACAATCTCCGGACACGCGACGACGATCGTTTCGGGAACGCTCAATGCGGAAGTCGTCGATGATCCGCTCCTGCCACGACTTCTCATTGGAAATACGACACCGAAAATCGTTTCTTTCAAATTTACAGCAACGAACGACGTCTATCGCATTACGCGACTTGATTTGGGTGTGAGCGGAGAAAATAATTCCGCTACCGCGGGCGTCATCAGGAACTTTGTTGTAAAATCTGCGGGAATGGCGGACAAAATTGTTGTAATGAACAGCGATACCTCCGCCATTTTAACCGGATTGAATATAGAAGTTCCGGCGAATGATCTCAACGGAAGAACGGTTGACGTCTATGTTAATTTGAACGACATCAGCACGCCAACATCCGGACAATCCGGAGCCGATGTGAAAGTTTCACTCGTTGCTTTTCAAGCGGTTTCTTCCGCCGGCGTGATGTATGAAAGCGGTCCGATTTCTCTCGCCGGAGAAAGCGGGTACGTGTACAAATCAATTCCGATGATTGCGACTGTGTCGTTGCCAATAACTGCTCTTTCTTTGGGAACGCAAACGATTTCAAAATTCACCGTCGTATCTGATCCGGCATCCTCGATCGGTTGGAAGAAAATCGTGTGGACGGTAACGAAATCACCCGAAGTAAGCATTGTTCCTTTGGATTATCCAGTGTATGACAGTACGGGCAATGTTCTTGCCGGAACAGTCACGACGTCGGGTGATCTCTACGGAAATGGAACCGATGGTACGATCACATTTGTTGCAGAAAACGAACAAGAACTTTCCACTCCGGAAACGTATAGCCTGAAAGCGAACATCGGCGGTTCATTTACTCCCTCATCATTCCTTTCCGTTTCCATAGAAAATCCGTCAACAAGACATCAAATGCTAAACGCATACAGTTTTACTTCTCTCTCCGGCTCGTTCATTTGGACGGATCGTTCCGCATATCATCACGCGGTAGATACGCTTGATTGGAGCAACGACTTCTTGGTAAAAAATCTCCCGACGGAAAAGCAAACACTGAGAAGAGAACCGGTAGCCGTTCCCGAATCGACGCCGACACCTTCCTCCGAAATCGTTCCCCCTACGGAACCGACGGCGACATGCGAAGCCCCTCAAACTTTGGTTGACAACAGCGTTTGCACAGAACCACCGGTAATCATTACAGAAACTCCATCATTATAGCCGGTGAAAAATGGGGCAGCCACCATTTTCGGTGGTTTGCAAATCAAAACAAAAACCGACAGAAATGCCGGTTTTTGCATGGTCTAAAAAATGGATTTTTCGCCTTATTTCGGGTATAGTGTTGGTTATGGAAAAAGAGAAAGAATTTGATACATGGAATTTACAGAAAAAAGTTCTTCACAAAAAAGATGAGAAGATTTTTTACCATGAACGTGAAATATGGTGGTGTTCGCTTGGGGTTAATGTCGGATTTGAACAAGATGGTACAGGGAAACGATTTGATAGACCCGTTGTGGTGATACGCGGATTCAGTGCGCACTCTTGTGTCATTGTTCCACTTACGGGAAGGAAAAAGATCGGCAAATATTATTTGTATCTTGGAAAAATTGAAGAGAGAGATGCTTCCGCCGTACTTTCGCAAGTCAAAAATATAGATCCGCGACGGCTGTTAAAAAAGATGGGAATGCTTTCGGAAGAAGAGTTTGTCCATTTGAATGAAAGTCTCAAAAAACTTTTGTTTCCGTAGATAGTTTGCAACCCCGCCTCTTGCGAAGCGGGGTTGCGAGGCCGGAGCCATTTGTACTCAAAGTATATATCAGTTAATTCAAAAAGTCAATCAAAATTTATGTCATTATCTATCGGAATCGTAGGTCTCCCGAATGTGGGGAAATCCACTTTGTTTAATGCTTTGACCGAGAAGTCGGTGCCGGCGGAGAATTATCCGTTTTGCACGATTGACCCTTCGGTCGGGATTGTTGCGGTACCGGACGAACGGCTGGAAAAACTGAACGCTTTTTCTCACTCCCGCAAGAAAATTCCTGCGGCGATTGAATTCGTGGACATTGCCGGATTGGTGGCGGGGGCGGCGGAAGGGGCGGGGCTTGGAAATAAATTCTTGGCGCATATTCGTGAGACGGATGCCATTGCTCAGGTTGTGCGTATTTTTGAAGACGATAACATCATACATGTTTCCGGGAAAATAAATCCGATGGACGATATCGGTGTCATCAATCTTGAGCTTATCTTGGCTGATATGCAGACCCTAACGAAACGACTGCAAAACATAGAACGCGATGTGAAAAGAGGCGACAAGGATGCGCTCCGCGAAAAAGAAGTTCTTTCAAGGGTTTTGCCGGTCTTAGAGGAAGGAAAACTTGCAGGTACAATCTCTTTTGATGAAAACGAACTGGTTATCATTAAAACCATGCATCTGCTTTCTCTCAAACCGATAATCTACATATTAAACAAACGTTCCGGCGCGGGGATGAAAAATTTGGACGAATTAAACGACGAACGATATGAAAAACTTATCGCTTTTTTGAAAGAGAGCGGTTCGGGACACGTGATCGTGGACGCAAAAATAGAATCGGAACTGAAAGATTTTATCGGAGAGGAACGAGAAATGTTCCGCACGGAACTCGGGGCATCAAAAGACGATGGCGTGAATAATTTAATACGGAAAAGCTACGATATTCTCGGCCTTATGACGTACTTCACGACAGGAGAAGACGAAACGCGCGCGTGGACGATCAAGAAAAATTCCACTGCACCCGAAGCGGGCATGGCGATACACACGGACTTCAAAGAAAAATTTATCCGCGCGGAGGTCGTTCACTGCGATAAACTTTTGGAGTCGGGAGCGTATTCTTTAGCAAAAGAAAAAGGCTGGGTGAAGACGGAAGGAAAGGAGTATATAGTGCAGGACGGAGATGTGATTGAGTTTAGGATTTAATAAAAAACCCGAGGCGCAATGCCTCGGGTTTTGTGTTAAAAAAGAACTATTTTGTTTTTTTGCTGTTGAGCGCTGCGTGAGCGGCGGCTAACCGTGCGATAGGAATTCTCAATGGTGAGCAGGAAACGTATGTGAGTCCGATGGAGTGGCAGAACGCGATTGATCTCGGTTCTCCTCCGTGTTCTCCGCATATTCCGACTTTGAGTTCGGGGCGCGTTTTACGTCCGTCTTCAATTGCCATGCGCATCAGTTTTCCGACGCCGTTTACATCCAATATCTCAAACGGGTTATCTAACAGAATTTCATGTTCATTGTAGAACGGCAGAAATTTGTTTTCCGCATCTTCTCGTGAAAATGAAAAAGTCGCTTGGGTCAGGTCATTCGTTCCGAATGAGAAAAACTCGGCTGTTTCCGCCAGTTTATCGGCACGAAGACAAGCGCGCACTGTTTCCATCATTGTGCCGAAGGAGAATCTTACGGTAATGTTTCTTCTTACCTCAATTTCCTTGGCGATCTCTTTCGCAAAAACAAGCATCGGTCTGATCTCTTGTGCGCTAATAACTTGCGGTATCATGATCTCAGGAATAATGGTCGTTCCTTCTTCTTCGCAATCAGCGGCGGCTTCAAGGATCGCCCGTAACTGCATTTTGTAGATCTCAGGATTGGTCAAACCAAGACGTACTCCGCGATGTCCGAGCATCGGGTTGGTTTCCCGAAGCATCCGTACCGCTGAAAGTAATTTTCTATACTTTTCAATTTCCGGAGTTTCTTCATCGCATTCGCGGATTTTGTCGAGGAGATCAAGTTCTCCCGGCAAAAATTCATGAAGCGGAGGATCAAGTAGTCGCACCGTAACAGGAAGAGGTGCCATCGTAAGGAATATCTTTCTGAAATCTTCTCGTTGCATGGCAGAGAGCTTCCGAAGCGAGTGCATTCTTTCTTTTGCCGTATCGGAAACAATCATGTCTACCATAATAGGTAAACGGTCCGTATCGTTGAACATTCGTTCTGTTCTTACCAGACCAATACCGGTTGCGCCATATTCCCGAGCTTTTTTTGCGCTTTCGGGGGTATCGGCATTGGCACGCACTTTAAGTGTCGCAAATGTGTCAGCCCAAGAAAGCAATGTTTTCAACTCGTCGGAGAATTCGGGTGGAATGACGGGGAGTTCCCCAAGATATACTTTTCCCGTTCCTCCATCAATGGTGATTGTGTCGCCTTCACGGAGAACGTATTTGCCGACGGTCGCTGTTTTGGCGCGTACGTCAACATGTATATCTCCCGCTCCTGAAACACACGGTTTTCCTTTTTCACGTGCAGTAACTGCCGCGTGTGATGTTTTTCCGCCACGAGCGGTGAGAATCCCTACAGATGCGAAGAATCCGTGGATGTCTTCCGGTTTCGTTTCTTCGCGAACCAAAATGACTTTTTTACCAAGATCACGCCATCTTTCTGCTTCATCAGCGTCAAAAACAATCTGTCCTGATGATGCGCCCGGTGATGCGGAAAGTCCTGTGGCGATTGCTTCGCCCGTTTGATTTTTATCAAGTTGAGGACTCAGTAATTGAGTGAGACCCTCAGGGTTTATTCGCAGAATCGCCTGTTTGCGGGTAATCAACCCTTCTTTTGCCATCTCTACCGAAGTGCGCACCTGTGCGACGGTATTCATTTTACCGTTACGGGTTTGCAGGCAGTAAAGCACGCCTTTTTCAACGGTGTACTCATAATCTTGCACTTCGTGATAATGCGATTCCAGTTTGTTTCGCAATTCCACCAGTTGCCGATAGATTTCGGGCATTTCTTTCGCCATTTCTTTAACGGATTTTGGCGTACGAATTCCAGCGACGACATCTTCACCTTGTGCATTGATGAGGTACTCGCCATACATTTCGTTTGTTCCTGTTCCCGGGTCGCGAGTAAAACCAACGCCAGTCGCGGAATCATCGCCCATATTACCGAATACCATTGTTACGATATTTACCGCCGTACCGTTCGCCATTGCTTTGGTGATGTGAAATTCTCTGCGATAGTCGTGAGCGCGTTTACCATCCCAAGAACGGAAAACAGCGAGTATGGCGATTTCCAATTGTTCGCGAGGATCACTTGGAAATGGTTTTCCCGTGTTTTCTTGCACGACTTTCAAAAAACGAAGAGTTGTTTCTTTCATTTCTTCAACCGTCAGATCTATATCTTCGGTTGCCCCGACGCGTGTTTTGATTTCGTTAAAAACTTCATCAAATTTTTCGTCGGGAACGCAGAGCGCGACCTTTCCGAATAGTTGAACGAAGCGACGATACGCATCCCACGCGAAGCGAGGATTTTCCGTGCGCTTGATCAGTCCGATAATGGTTGTTTCGTTTAAGCCGAGATTCAGTATCGTATCCATCATTCCGGGCATGGACATTGCTGAACCGGAACGTACGGAAACCAAAAGCGGATTTTCTGCTCCGCCAAATGTTTTTCCCGTTTGTTTTTCCAATTCCTCTAGCTGAAGAGCAATCTCTTTTTTGAGCGAAATCGGTAATTCGGCGTTTTGATTCGCCAGATATTTAAGACAGGCTTCTGTTGAGATAACGAATCCTGATGGGATATTGAGTCCGATCTGTGTCATTTCACACAAATTCGCCCCTTTCCCACCCAGAAGCATTTTATTTTTGCCATCGCCTTCGTAAAAGCTGAAAACATGTTTTTTAGCCATTTGCGGCCTCCTACTTTTATAGTGAATGATATTTCAAATAACTCTTTATTTCAGCTTTTTATAGTATTACGAAAAATCTCGTTTGTCAAGTTTTTCCCCTGAAAAATGCGTTCATTGAAATTACGACACAAACGCGTTATACTGCAAATATGACAAAGAACTACGACCATAAAAAAATAGAAACCAAATGGCAGAGGGAATGGGAGAAGGCTGATGTATATAAAACCACTGATACTTCCGACAAACCGAAATGCTATGTTCTTGATATGTTCCCGTTTCCTTCGGGAGAAGGTCTGCACGTTGGGCATCCGAAAGGGTATATCGCTTCCGATATTTATTCCCGATTCAAGAAAATGAGCGGTTACAATATTTTGCATCCGATGGGCTGGGACGCTTTCGGTTTGCCGACGGAACAGTATGCTATAAAGAATAAAATTCATCCACGAAAAGCGGTGGAGAAAAATGTCGCACGTTTTAAGGAACAACTTTCCGTTATTGGATTTAATTATGATTGGAAAAGAGAAATAAATACAACGGATACCAAATACTACAAATGGACACAATGGATTTTTCTGAAATTATTGGAAAAGGGTTTGGCTTATGAATCATTTGAGCCAGTCAACTGGTGTCCATCATGTCAGACAGGACTCGCAAACGAAGATCTGGAAGGCAACGCCTGCGAACGGTGCGGGACGATAGTAGAGAAAAAACCAATGAGACAATGGGTTTTGCGTATTACTGATTATGCGGATCGTTTGCTTACCGATCTGGATTCTCTGAATTGGCCGGAACATGTAAAAGAAGCTCAGAGGAATTGGATCGGGAAGTCGGAAGGGGCGGAAATTACTTTTGCGACATCCAATCAGTCAGCTTTCAAAGTTTTCACCACACGTCCGGACACTCTCTTTGGGGCGACATATGCCGTGCTTTCCCCGGAGCATAAATTACTGGACGAATGGAAAGAAAAAATAACGAACTGGGAAGAAATAAAAGCCTATCGTGAAGAAGTAAAAAAGAAAACTGAAATAGAACGAACATCAGAAGGAAAAGAAAAAACAGGAGTGAGGCTTATCGGAGTTACTGCGAAAAATCCGGCGAACGGAGAAGACTTGCCGATATTTATCGCAGACTATGTTTTAGCCCATTACGGAACAGGCGCGATTATGGCCGTGCCGGCGCATGACACACGCGATTTTGAATTTGCGAAGAAATTTGGGATGTTCATAAGACCTGTTATAGAACCGGTTTTAACTCAAACGTCAGGAACAGCAACTTTTAGGAAAAATGAACCGATACAACAAAGTAATGGAATCATCTGTATTATCAAACACTGGTCAGAAGATAAGTATCTGGGTCTTAAGTGGCAAGAGGCTGGTTGGGGGACTTTTTTAACCGGGGGTATTGATGAAGGATTTACTCCGGAACAAACCGTTCTTAAAGAAATACACGAGGAGACAGGTTATAAAAATGCAACGATAGTTAGGAAGATAGGAATCATTCATAGCCGATATTATCATGAACCTAAAAAACTTAATCGTTTTGGGCATGCTCCGACTTTTTATGTTGAACTTCAGAATGGAGAATGTGATCCTGTTTTAGAAGAAGAAACTTTAAAGCATGAAATGGTTTGGCTTACCAAAGAAGAACTTAAGACCTTTTTAACCGCAGAGTCTCATCAACAAGCATTAGTATTGTTGGATTCACCTCTTTATATTGGTGAAGGGATACTCACAAGTTCCGCTCAATTTGATGGAATGTCTTCAGAGGAAGCCAAAAAAGTCATAACTGAATTTGTTGGAGGAAAAATTAAAACTATTTATAAACTTAAAGAATGGGTATTTTCTCGTCAGAGATATTGGGGTGAACCGATTCCGGTTATTCACTGTGATCGATGTGGGGTTGTTCCTGTTCCCGAAAAAGATTTACCCGTCGTTCTTCCTGAGGTTGATTCTTATGAACCATCAGGGACGGGGGAATCGCCATTGGCGAATATCCACGATTGGGTTAATGTGAAGTGTCCGATATGCCGAGGTGATGCCAAACGAGAAACTAACACCATGCCGAATTGGGCAGGATCTTCATGGTACTATTTGCGATATCTTGATCCGCGAAATCAAAACGCTCTCGTTGATAAAGAAAAAGAGAAATACTGGTCGCCTGTTGATGTTTACGTCGGAGGAGACCATGCAACACGCCATCTTATTTATGCGCGGTTTTGGCATAAGTTTCTTTTTGACATTGGAGCGGTGAATTATTCTGAACCGTTTAAGCGTTTGGAATTTCTCGGGAACATTCTCGCTGAAGATGGGCGCAAGATGAGCAAGCGGTGGGGAAATGTTATCAATCCTGATGATATTGTTGAAATCTACGGCGCTGATACGCTTCGCGTGTATGAAATGTTTATGGGGCCGTTTGAAAACACTTCGGCTTGGAACACCGAAAGTATTATCGGCCCGCGGAGATTTTTGGAAAAAGTTTGGAAGCTTTCTTCCAAAGTAAAAATCGGCGCGACTGCATCTCGCGAATTGGAAACTTCATATCATCAGACCATAAAGAGGATTTCAGAGAATATAGAAGATTTCAAATTCAATACGGCGGTATCGGGAATGATGATATTCTTGAATGAACTGGAAAAAGAAGAAATGGTGTCTCGCGAAATGTTTGAAGGGTTTTTGAAATTACTTACTCCGTTCGCTCCGCATATTGCGGAAGAACTTTGGCATGATCTTGGGAATAACTCTTTTATTTACGAGGAAAGGTGGCCGATATACGATGAGGAGAAAACAAAAAGACGGAGTATCACTATCGCGGTTCAGGTAAACGGAAAACTTCGCGCAACTTTTGAAGCGGGAAGCGATATAGAGGAAGAAGCCGTAAAAAAGGAAGCCTTAGAACAAAAAGAGGTTATGAAGTGGCTAGAAGGAAAAGAACCGAAAAAGGTAATTTACGTCAAAGGGAAGCTGGTGAGCGTCGTAACGTAGTTAAAGAAAATTATTTTGAATAAGGAAAGTATCCTTATTTATAGCCGTTTTTAACGAGTTTTGGAAAGGTCATTTAATTTCGCTTGCATTTGTTTGACACATATGATAATAAGATGTTATATTAAAAC
>Ga0163199_1002594_pt1 | contig 11025 bp, 7 predicted proteins | sample PL_2010_150m_FD_113537 | JGI IMG/M metagenome (GOLD analysis project Ga0163199, IMG submission 113537) | Freshwater microbial communities from Powell Lake, British Columbia, Canada to study Microbial Dark Matter (Phase II) - PL_2010_150m | ecosystem: Environmental > Aquatic > Freshwater > Lake ...
AGTTGGTTAGAATGCTGCCCTGTCACGGCAGAGGTCGCGGGTTCGAGTCCCGTCCACTCCGCCATGTCGTAGGAAAATTCTGATAGCGTTGGTCAGGGTTTCCTCGGATTTGGGGGACATTCAAGGGGGCGGTGTTCCCTTGTTGAGAGTCTCCTTTGAGGCGAACTGAAGGTTCGCCGTTTTTGCGGCGCCGCCTTTCCTGACAAGAAAGGCTCGCATGCACCACAACACGCCCGCTTGTCCGGGCGTGTTGTGTTTTGGGTAAGCGGCCATGTTCAATTTCGTTGAAAAGCACAAGCGGTTGCTCCAGATCATGCTGGTCATCTTCATTGTGCCGCCGTTTGCGCTCTGGGGCATCGATTCCTATCAACGCTTCCTCAATCCGCCGAGCGAGATCGCCGATGTCGCCGGACAGAAGATTTCCGAGCAGGAATTCACCGAGCAGGTAAGGCAGCAGCAGGAGCGCATGCGCTCCATGCTGGGGGCGAACTTCAATGCAGCCGTTTTCGACACGCCGGAGATTCGCGCGCAGCTGCTGGAGGGGATGATCTCACAGCGGCTGCTGATGCGGCAGGCATTCCGGGACAAGCTTGCGGTCAGCGACGAACAGCTGCGCGAGGTGATCGCTTCGATCGCCGCATTCCAGGAGGGGGGGAAGTTCTCCCGTGCCCGCTACGAGGAGACGGTCAGGCGCGAAGGGTACACGCCGACCGCGTTCGAGGGCAGTCTGCGCCGCGACCTGACGCTGCAACAACTGACCGGTGCCGTCAGCGATGCCGGCTTCGCATCGAAGGCCGCAGCAAAACAGATCGCAGCGTTGCGGACTGAGCGGCGCGAAGTCGCCGAGTATGCGATCGGTGCCGACGCTTTCGTCCCGAAGGTGATGATCGAACCGAAAGCGGTGCAGGTCTATTACGAATCGAACCGCAGCCGGTTTCTCGTGCCCGAGCAGATGCGGGTCGAGTTCGTCGTGTTGAACGGCGAGGCGCTGCTGGCGGCGGAGCCGATCAGCCAGGACGAGATCAAGTCCTGGTACGAATCGCATATCGACCGATTTCAGGAAAAAGAGGAGCGCCAGGCGAGCCACATCCTGATTTCGGTCAAACCGGGCGCGACCGCTGATGAAAAGGCCAAGGCACGCGAGAAGGCGCAGGCGCTGCTCGATCAGGTGCGCAAGTCGCCGGCGAGTTTTGCGGAACTCGCGAAAAAGCATTCCGACGACCCGGGTTCGGCACCCAAGGGCGGGGATCTGGGGTATTTCTCGCGCGGCATGATGGTGAAGGCCTTCGACGACACGGTATTCCAGTTGAAAGCCAACCAGGCCGGCCCGCTGGTCGAATCGGAATTCGGTTTTCACGTCATCCGTCTGACCGGAATCAAGCCGGCCAAGGTACGCAGTATCGAGGCGGCCCGCGCGGAGATCGAGCGTGAGCTGAACAAGCAGCGGGCCGGCAAGAAGTTCGCCGAGGCGGCCGAAGCATTCAGCAATCTGGTCTATGAGCAGCCGGACTCGCTGAAGCCCGTCGCCGACAAGTTCAAGCTGACGCTGCAAACCAGCGGCTGGGTGACGCGGGAGTCGGCGCAGGAGAAGGCGCTCAACAATCCGCGCCTGCTGTCGGCGTTGTTTTCAGACGAGGCGATCAAGAACCGGCACAACAGCGAGGCCATCGAAGTTTCGCCCGGAACGCTGGTCTCGGCGCGAGTGGTCGAGCACAAGGCGGCGGCGGAAAAACCGCTCGATACCGTGCGCAGCGACATTGTGCGCCAGTTGACGCAGCGGGACGCCACGTTGCTCGCCCATAAGCAGGGCGCATCGAAGCTGGAAGAATTGAAAAAGGGCAATGCCGGCGCAGTGTCGTTTGGATCCACGGCGACCGTCAGCCGCAACGATCCCAAGGGCGTAAAACCGGAAGCTATCGCGGCGGTTTTCCGTGTCGGCCGCGCCAAGCTGCCGGCCTACACAGGCGTTGAAACGCCCAACGGTTATGTCCTGCTGCGCGTCAGCCGCGTCATCGACGCCGAGGTCGACGAGGCGCAGGTGAAGAGCTTGCAGGCCGAACTCGGTCGCGCCGCGGGGGCGCAGGAGTTTCAGGCTTTCCTGGCGAGTTTGCGCGCCGACGCAAAGATCGAGATCAACAAGGCCCTGCTGGAGAAGAAACCGCAGCAGTAGCGCGCGCTGCCTTCGGGCAGCCGGCAAAGGATCGCCGGCCTTGGAGCCGTTACAAAATGAGGGGATCCCTCCCCTCATGCTCCCCTGATATCAGGGGCCGTTTCGGTGGTTCTGAAACGGCCTCTCAGGAATCTTCGTTCTGATCCTGGCGCACGCCGGCGATGCAGTGGTGATAACCCGAGTCGGCATAGATGATCTCACCGGTCATCGACGACGCGAGGTCCGAGAGCAGGAACGCGGCGACATTGCCGACCTCGTCGATCGTGACATTGCGCCGCAACGGCGCGTTGTACTCCACGTGTTTCAACAGCTTGCCGAAGTCGGCCACCCCGCTCGCCGCCAGGGTCTTGATGGGCCCGGCCGACAGGCCAAGAACGCGGATGCCTTTGGGGCCGAGTCCGGTGGCCAGGTAGCGCACGCTCGCCTCCAGGCTCGCCTTTGCCAGCCCCATCACGTTGTAGTGCGGCACCGGCCGCACGGCGCCCAGATAAGTCATGGTCAGCATCGCGGCCCTGCGCCCTTCCATCAGCGGCAGCGCCGCTTTGGCAAGTGCCGGAAAGCTGTAGGCGCTGACGTCGTGGGCGATGCGGAATGCTTCGCGCGACAGGCCGTCGATAAAATTACCGGCGATCGCCTCACGCGGGGCAAAAGCGATCGCGTGCACCAGCCCGTCGAACTTGTGCCAGTGCTTGCCGAGGGCGTGAAACAGGTCCGTGATTTCCAAGTCGCTGGAGACATCGCAGGGAAACACAAGATGGCTGCCGAATTCGGCGGCCATCTCGCTTACCCGCTCGCGGAACCGGTCGTTCTGGTAGGTGAAAGCGAGCGCGGCGCCTTCGCGATGGCAGGCTTTGGCGATGCCGTAAGCGATCGAACGGGTGCTTATCAGCCCCGTGATCAGAATCCGCTTGTCTGTAAGGAAACCCATCCGGAAAGTCTCAGAATGACGCTCGCGCATTATACCGATCATCGCCGGAGACCGTTTTTCTCGATCTAAAGATTCCTGGAGGATTGCCGTAAAAGCCTGCAGGGGGTGGGGTCGTCGCTCTGCCCTAGGCACCGAAAGGAGACAACTATGAAACGCCAACCTGCACTGCTTGCCGCGGTACTCGCGGCCGCTTTCCTCGTCCCGGCCCAGGCCAAAGATGAATTTGGCAGCCGAGCGGAGGCCGAGTCGCTGGTCAAGAAAGCCATTGCACATATCAAATCCGCGGGCAAGGACGCCGCATTCGCAGACTTCCCCGGGAAAAAGGAAGGCTGGGTCGACCGCGATCTGTACGTCGTTGTCTACAGCATGGAGGGGAAACCGCTCGCGCACGGCCAGAACGCGAAAATGGTCGGCAAGGACCTGATTGAACTCAAGGACGCCGGAGGCAAACTGTTCGTCAAGGAGCGCGTCGACCTTGCCAAAGCGAAGGGCAAATTCTGGCAGGAATACCAATTCACCGACCCCGTCACCAAGAAGGTGCTCGGCAAGGAAATGTACTGCGAGCGGATCGAAGAAATGATCCCCTGCGTGGGCGTGTACAAGCGCTAAAGAAAGCGCGCTGGGAATCCGGGAACGGTCAGAACAAGAAGCGGTCAGGGAAGCGGGATCCTTTCGCTCCAGGGCACGTCTGTAAGAGGGGAAGAACATGTCGATACGTTGGAAGATACTGGCGGCGCCGGGAGTTGCGCTCTTCTTCATGTTGCTGGTGGGCCTGGGCGGCCACTTCGTCCTGCAACGGGAACAGGCGGTCATCCGCGACATGACGGAAATCCGTTTCGCCAACTTCGCCTTTGCGGCGCAGCAGGCCGACCAGTTGAATGCAGTTCACTCCGGCGCCTACCGTTTCTTCACCTGGATCGGCGATCTGAATGAAGCCAAGATGGAGGAGTCCATCAAGGCGCTGGTCGCCAAGACCGATGTCGTGATAGCGGCGGTGAAGCGCTTCGAGACCGGCGGCGCGCTGGAGCCGGAAGAACGTGCTGTCATCGCCAAAGTCAGCGAGACCCTAGTGCGCTACCGCAAGGATATCGACATGGCGCTCGACCTGGCCTCCGGGGACGTCAAGATGGGCATGGTGGCCATGCAGACGGCAGACCAGCGTTACCAGCAGACAAGCGGCCTGCTCGACCAGTGGGTGAAGCTCGAGGCATCGCTTGCCAAGAGGCACGCCGAGCAGGCACAGGTGGAAGCCACTCGTATGTCGGTCGCAGCCGGTGCGGGAATGCTTGTCGCCTTGGCCGTGGTCGTGTTTGCGAGCCTGTGGCTGGCGCGCATGATCATGCAACAGGTGAACGAAGCCAAGCGCATCGCCGAGGCGATTGCCGCCGGCGACCTCACCGGTGAGATCAAGACCGGCGGGCAGGACGAACTGGGACAGTTGCTCGCCTCGCTCGCCGCCATGCAGGCCAATCTCAAGCAGATGATTCTCGGCATCGGGTCGAGCGCCGATCAGGTGACGACCGCGGCCGGACAGCTCGCGTCGGCTTCGCGGGAAATTGCCGCGGGTTCCGACGCGCAGTCGGAGGCGGCCTCCGCGACAGCCGCCGCAGTGGAGGAGGTGAGCGTCAGTATCGCGCAGGTCTCCGATCACGCCGACTCGGCGCGCGAAGTGGCCAAGCAGACTGCCGAGGTCTCGCAGTCTGGCCTGGCGCGCGTCAATGACGCGTCGCAGGAGATCCGGCGCATCGAGTCCTCGATCACCGAATTCTCGCGTGACGTCAACGATCTGCAGCAGCAGGCCGGCGACATCGGCTCGATCGCATTGCTGATCAAGGATATCGCCGAGCAGACCAACCTGCTGGCGCTCAACGCGGCGATCGAAGCGGCGCGGGCCGGTGAGCAGGGACGAGGTTTCGCGGTGGTGGCGGATGAAGTGCGCAGGCTGGCTGAGCGCACCGCGGCGGCCACCAACGATATCAAGTCGAAGATCGAATCCATCCAGTCGAAAACCAAGTCCGCCTCTCAGAGCATGGGTAGCGTGAACGAGCAGGTGGCGCGCGGGGTGCAGGTGATTGGTGATCTGGTGATGCCGCTGGAACAATTGAGCACTGGTGCGGGCCGCGCGCTGGGCAATCTGGTCGAGCTCTCGGACGCCACCCGGGAACAGAGTCAGGCGAGCAACCAGATCGCGCAGAACGTCGAAAAAATCGTCCACATGATCGAAGAGAACGGCGCTGCGGTCACGCAGAGCACGCAGGCCTCGGAGAGTCTGAGCCAGCTGGCGCAACAACTGCTCGGGATGGTGCGTAACTTCAAGACCTGAGGTGCCACGCCTCAGGGGCTGTCACAAGAGGACACCCTCATCCTTGCCTGGGTCAGGAGCCGTTAATTCAGCAACGGCCGTTCCGTGCGTCCCTGCCAGCCCTTGGGAATCGAGGACAGCAGCTTCTTCGTGTAGGGGTGCTGCGGGTTCAGATAGATGTCGTCCGAATTGGCGGTCTCGACGATTTCCCCCTCGTTCATCACCATCACTTCATCGGCCATGTACTTGACCACGGCGAGATCGTGCGAGATGAAGATATAGCTCATGCCGTATTCGTCCTGCAGGTCCTGCAGCAGGTTCAGCACCTGGGCCTGGACAGACACGTCGAGCGCGGACACCGACTCGTCGCAGATGAGCACGTCCGGCTTCATGGTGAGGCAGCGCGCGATCGCGATGCGCTGCCGCTGGCCGCCTGAGAACTCGTGCGGATACTTGAAGAACGAGGTGCCGGGCAGCCCCACCTTCTCGAGGAGTTCGTAGGCCATGTTACGGCGCTCCTGCTCCCCCGCTCCGATACGGTGTATCTGCATCGGCTCCATGAGGATCTGGCCGATCGTGAAACGCGGGTTGAGAGAGGAATACGGGTTTTGAAAAATGATCTGGATCCGGCGTTTGTACCGCATCGCCTCTCGCGGTGGCATCGATAGCAGGTCCTTGCCATCGAACAGAACTTGGCCGCTCGATGCCTCGTGCAGCCGCATCAGCGCCAGACCGACCGTCGTCTTTCCCGATCCGGATTCGCCGACCAGACCCAAAGTCTTTCCCTTGGGGAGCTTGAAAGAGACGTCATGGACCGCCTTGAATTCCTGCCGGCCGAACAGTCCTTTACGCGAATAGAAGCTCTTCCCGAGGTGACGCACTTCGAGCACGATCTCCTCATCTCCGCGGAGGCCGCGGCTGCGTTCCGGGGCATCTGGCGCAGCGGCGGGTGTGCGATTGAGAAAATCGTCGATGACCGGCAGCCGTTTGGGCCGCCGCCCGAGCCGGGGTCGGCAGAGCAGGAGCGCCTGGGTGTAGCTGTCCTGCGGCGACTCGAATATCCGTCCTACCGAACCTTGTTCTCTGATCTCGCCGTCGCGCATCACGATCACGTGGTCGGCGATTTCACCGACCACGGCGAGGTCGTGCGTGATGAATAGCACCGACATCTGTCGCCGCTTCTGCACCTCGGCAATCAAATCGAGAATCTGTTTCTGTATGGTCACGTCGAGCGCCGTGGTCGGCTCGTCGGCGATCAGCAGCTTGGGCTCGCATGCAATCGCCATCGCAATCATCACGCGCTGCTGCTGCCCCCCCGACAATTGAAACGGATACGCGTCTATCCTGGTCTCCGGTTCCGGAATCCCGACTTCCCGGAGCAGTTCGATCGCGCGCGCCCGGGCCGGCTTGTCGCGCAGGCCCACGTGCTCGGTCAGGACTTCGATGAGCTGGAAGCCGACGGTGAACAGCGGATTCAAGGAACTCATCGGTTCCTGGAAGATCATCGATATATCGCAGCCGCGAAGCTTGCGCATCTCGTCGGGTGCGAGTGCCAGAAGATTGCGATCCCTGTATAGAATGCGGCCACCGGAGGCTACCACCGAGTTCTGCTTCGGGAGCAGGCCCAGGATCGCCAGCGCAGTCACCGACTTGCCGCTGCCGGATTCTCCGACCAGCGCGACCGTGCTGTTGGCAGGGATATCGAAGCTGATGCCTTTGACCGCATCGAGCCGGGTTGTTCTGTCGATGCGAAAGCTCACGCTCAGATCGCGGATGCTGAATAGAGGATTGTTTTCAGACGGCTTGTTCACAGGCGTGTTGTCCACAGCGCTCATTTGAGTTTCGGGTCGAGCGCGTCGCGCAAGGCGTCGGTGAGCAGGCCGAAGGCCGTCACCATCACTGCCATCGCCGCCGTGGCGGCGGCGAGCTGCCACCAGTTGCCGATGAGCAACTCGGTCTGGGCCTCGTTCAGCATGCTGCCCCAGGACACCGTATCGACGCCGACGCCGAATCCGAGAAAACTCAGTACGACCTCCGACTTGATGAACAGCACGACGTGCAGCGACAGCTGCACCAGCACGACGTGGCTCACGTTCGGGAGTATATGCACGAAGATGCGGCGCATATGGGAAGCACCGATCGCATCCGCAGCCTGGACGTATTCGCGCACCTTGTGCTTCATGTACTCGGCGCGGACCAGCCGGAAAATTCCGGTCCACCCGGTGAGGCCGAGAATCAGAATCACGGTGATCGTTCCCTTCTGGTTCAACACCGCGGCGATGGACAGTATCAGCAGCAGATAGGGGATCGAGGTGAAGACGCTGTAGAACCAGTTGAACAAATCGTCGATCCAGCGCCCGTAATAGCCGGCCATTGCGCCGAAGACGGTGCCAAGCAGCGCGGCGAGTGCGGCGGCCGCCAGCCCGACGAACATTGATGTCTCGGTGCCCTTGATCACCTTCTTGAGCACATCCCGGCCCCATTTGTCGCCGCCGAGGAGCAGCGTCGCAGCCTGGGTTTCGGTGGCCGATGCGCTGCCGGACTGCCCCCGGATCTCGGCCAGGACATCGGCCAGCGGATCGACGATCCCGGTGTCCGCAGCGCCGATCGGTTTTCCGCCTCTGATCTCGGCCAGAACTTCGGCGAGCGGGTCGATGACATTCGATTCGGCGCTCTCGTCGCTGTGCAAGGACTGCGGTGCGGCGGCGGGCTCGATGTGGCTGGCAACGGCCCCGGGTCCGAGGAAAGTCGGCGGCGCATGGCTGACGCCGACTTCCTTTTCCCAATCGCTCGCGATCAACCCTGTCCACGAAGCGGCCACCAGCGCAACGAACAGCAGAACGATGTAGTACGAGACCAGACCGACGCGGTCGTGGCGGAAACGCCGCCAGGCGAGCACCCAGAGGCCGGGCGATTCGGCGTGGCTGGCGATGCTCATCGCGGTCGGGCTCATTTGAGCTGCACGCGCGGATCGACCGCTTTGTACAGCAGATCCGCAAGCAGATTGGTGATCATGGTGGCGATCGCGACATAGATCGTCACTGCCTTGATCACCGGAAAGTCGCTGCGCTCGACGGCGAGCAGCACTTCGCGCCCGATGCCCGGAATCGAAAAGAAGCGCTCGATCAGGAAGGCGCCGACCAATAAGCCCGGCAGCTGGATCATCACGTTGGTGATGATGGGAATCGAGGCATTGCGCATCACGTGCACCCAGATGACGCGCGTCTCGCTCATGCCCTTGGCGCGCGCGGTGCGGACATAGTCCTGATTGATCTCGTCGAGAAAGAAGGTTCGGTAGAGCCGCGTGTCGGGGGCAAGCGAAACCAGCACGCCGACGATAATGGGCAACAGGCTGTAGGTGAACAGATTCTCGGTGAATCCCTTGCCCCAGCCCTGCACCGGAAACCAGCCGAGCCGGTAGGCGAGCAGGTACTGGAACACGATGATATAGACCAGGATGCTGATCGACTGGCCGACGGTGCAGCCGATCATGACCATGCGGTCGGTCAGCGATCCGCGCAGGTAGGCCACCAGCATCGCCGCGGCGATCGCGAGCAGTGTGCTGACCAGCAGCAGCGGCACGAGCACCGTCAGGGAGGGGCCCAGCCGGGTGGCAAATATGTCCGATACCTGCTCGTTGGTCGACCAGCTGACGCCGAAGTCGCCGGTGGCGATCTGCGTGATGAAAATCCAGAGCTGAACGTAGATGGGCTGATCGACGCCCAACTGACGGCGGATGTTCTCGATCTGCTCCGGGTTGGAGATCTTGCCGGCCAGAAGATAAGCCGGGTCGCCGCCGACCCAGGTGAACAGGAAGAAAACCAGCAGCACCACCCCGAGCAGGGTCGGGATCATTTGCCAGAGGCGGCGGGCGATGTAGGCAAACATGAGGGTTCGGCTCAGTTCGACCGCTTGGCCCTGGGCTCGAGGTCGATATACATCCACTCCTGGTGCAAGGTGGGATGCTTCTTGAAGCCGATCACGTACGGCTGCATCAGCATGTTGCGGTAGCGGCTGTCGCTCAGTATCCAGGCCGTATCCGCCTCCATCTGGCGCGCCATCTGGCGATAGAGCTTGCTGCGCTCGGGGCCGTCGGGCAGCGCCCTCGATTTCTCGTACAGTTTGTCGATCTCCGGCGACTTGTAACAAGCGTTGTTGCTTTGCCCGGCATTCGGACCGTAGAACAATTGCATGAAATTGTCGCCGTCCGGCGTATCGGCAATCCAGGCAATAGGGCGCATCATCAGCCGGCAGCGCTTTTCCAGCTTGATCAATTCGACGAAGCGGTCTTTGTGGATTTCCATCCGGATGCCGATCGAGTCGAGTGAGCGCTTCATCAACTCGTCAAACTGGCGGTCGCGCTCGGTCGGTGTCGACGAATAGCGGATGACGAGCGGCTTGCCGTCGGGCAGCTTGCGGTAGCCGTCCGGTCCCTTCTTGTAGCCGAATTTGTCGAGCAGCGCATTGGCGGTCTTTGGGTCGTACTGAATACTGCTCTTGTAGCCCGGGTCGTGGCCGGCGATGCCGGGCGGAATAGGATACTCGGCCCGGATCGCCTGCCCCTTGCGGATGACCCGGATCTGGTCGTCGATCTTGTAGGCCATCGCGATCGCGCGGCGCAGGGCGATCTTCTCCTTGCTGATGCCGCCGACCGGATTCGGCTGGTCGCCGATCTTGTCCAGCATGTTGAAATAGGTGTAAGTGACTTCCGGGTCGACGGTGCGGTTAAGTTTGATGCCCCGTTTTACGAACTCGGGTTTCAGCTTGCCGTCTTCGGCCATGAAAGTGGTCGCGAGATCCCACAGCTGGTACTCCATGTCCGTCTCGCCGTTTTCGAAGGCGAGCCAGCGGCTCTGCGTCTCCTCCATGATGCTGATTTCGACGTTGCCGATCAGCGGCAGCTTCTTGCCTTTCATTTGGGCCACGATTTCCTTGTCCAGCGGATCGTCGCCGGGCTGGAAATCCCAGACCATGCCGCGATAGTCTGGGTTCGCTTCCAGAACGATTTTCGAGGAGCGCGTGTATTGCTTCAACCGGTACGGACCGGTGCCTACCGGATGCGCATTGGTGTCCTCGCCATAGGCCTCGATCACTTCGCGCGCGACCGCGCCGCTCAAGTCGAATGCGATGATGTGGGGAAATCCGTAATCCGGTTCCCTGAGGTGGATGCGCAGGGTGTAACGGTCCGGCACTTCCAGCCCCGGCACCTTGGCGTCGTAGTCGAAGCGGCCCGTCTTCCTCGCCTGGGCGCCGAGTTCGTCGAGCCCGACGATTTTCCCTTCGTACAGGAACGTGTAGGGCGAGCGGTTCTTCGGGTCGAAAAAACGCCTGATCGAGTAGGCGTAGTCCGCGGCGGTCAACTCCCGTTTCTTGCCCTTGAACGCCGGGTCGGGCGTGAAATAAATGCCTTTCCTGACTTTGAAGGTGTAAGTCTTGCCGTTGTTTGTCACTTCTGGCAGCGATTCCGCCGTACTCGGCACCAGCTTCGAAGGACGCGCGAGATAGTCATAGGTCAGCAATCGCTCGAATATCGCTTCGATCACCTGGCCCGAGTAGTAGTCGCTGGTCCGGGTCGGATCGAATCCGGTTTCGGCGACCTGGAACGTGGTGCGCAACGTCTTCGAC
>Ga0163199_1002595_pt1 | contig 11023 bp, 3 predicted proteins | sample PL_2010_150m_FD_113537 | JGI IMG/M metagenome (GOLD analysis project Ga0163199, IMG submission 113537) | Freshwater microbial communities from Powell Lake, British Columbia, Canada to study Microbial Dark Matter (Phase II) - PL_2010_150m | ecosystem: Environmental > Aquatic > Freshwater > Lake ...
CCACTGCTGCGCGTCCCGCCCAGCAGCAGGCTTGCCGCTGCCATTGCGTTGAGCTTGTCAGCCTCGATGCGGGTGGCCGCCGGGTCGATGCCGAACGGCGTGCCGCTGGTGATCGCCAGTTTGGGCGCGCTGATGTCCACTTTCGCGCCGCGCCCGCCGCTACCCGCCGCCAGCCTGAAAATGGCGTCCAGATTCAGTCCGCCGGTGGTGTTCAGGGACAGCAGGCCGCCGTCCTGCGGACGGCTGAGGCTGGCCGCAAAAAAGTCCGAGGCGCTGGTAAGCTTGATCTCAGACCGCTGCAGCACCTGCGCGCGCGTCAGCACTTCAAACCCGCTCCACAGCGCATCGCGCGGGCCGCCCGACGGCGCGCGGCTGTCGGTGAAATAGCCGGCTACCACCTGGATGCCATCCTGCCGGTCGTAGGCCATTCCCGGCAACAGGTTGTCCACGCCGGGGCTGAGCCTCACCGCATAGGCGCCGGGCAGCAGCGCATAGTGCGCGGGCAGCAGCGTGTACCTGCCTGCCGGCAGGCCCGCTATGCCCGCAAGATACACGGCGTCTCCCGCCTTGCGGTCGAAACCGGCGTTCGCCTGGCTGTCGCCCGGTGCGAATCCGCTGGCATAGCCCGGCAGGATCGCGTACGTGCCGGCAACATTCATGATGTCGCGCGACCCGCCCGGCCCCACGCTGAACTCGTAGCCCTGCAGGTCGCCTCCGCCCGCGAGGTCGATCTGCGCGCCGGCCTGCATGTCGATCGCGGCGGCGGTGGTGCGGATGAATTTTTCCGCCAGATCGGCCTGCCTGATCTGGATTCCGCCCAGATCGTAGACCCAGTCGCGGTCGTTCACCAGCTTGCCAAACGGAATCAGGCTGCCGGGAGCGGCAGCGACCGAAGTCAGGCTGCCGTTCCTGAATGTGACGGCGCCGGTCGCGCTGAAATCGAGCTGGCCGAATGGCGCCCAGATATTGCCGTCCTGCACGATGTCCTGCGCTGTCACCTTGAGGCTGCCCAGGGCCGAGAACGGCAGGACCGGCGAATTCGTGGTGCGGCCAAATTCAACCATGCGCCCCGGCGCCTGGATGGCGAAATCGCTGTAGGTTGCGGGCGCCACCACCGCCCCGCTGAAAACCAGATCGGCCGCACTCGAGAGCGCGCCGGTCGGCTGCGGGATAGTGTTGGTGGAAATACCGCTGAGACGGATTTCCTGCGCGCCGTTCAGCCTGGTCTGCGCCATGCCGGTCAGGGTCAGCTTGCCCGCCAGTTCCAGCAACTGCGCGCTGGCCGTGAGCGTGCCGCTGCCCGCCAGCGGGGTGTTGACCACACCCTGCCGGTCGATGTCGTAGTTGCCCAGGCGCAGGGTTTCAGCCGTCAGCGCCGCATTTCCGCCCAGGGTCTCGATGCGCGGACTGTCGAGCTGCACTTCCTTCAGCGCCACCGTGCGGTTTGCGCCCAGATTCAGGTTATCCTCCAGCCGGATCGCGTCGATGCTTTTCAGCAGGATGCGCGCAAAGCCCGCGCCCTCCAGCGCAGCGGCACTCAGTTTTGCCTGGCCGTTGAGTCCGAGCGGAATAGCGTCACCCGGCAACAGGCCGCCCGCCTGCGGCGCCTGGGTCTGCGCCAGGGTCAGCACGCGCTCGCCGGGAAGCGCGGGGAGCAGGCCATTATAGAAGTTATCGGGTTTGGAGGTGTTACCGAGGACGAAGTTGAACGCGCCGCCGCGATTTGATGCGCTGCCGCCCCGTGCCGTGATCGCGCCGTCGAGCAGCGCGCCTTCGCGCGCGCTGATGGCGAGCGTGCCTGCGTCGCTGCCGACCCATTGGCCAAGGCCGCCGGCCTGGTTGAAGATATCCAGCCGCACCGGCGCAACGCCCGCGACCTTGATGCTCGAACCCGCCTCGGTCACGACATAGCCGAATTGCGCATCCAGCTTCACGTTCCCGCCCGCCAGCACTGTCCCCTGGGTCAGCCGTTTGCTGTCGGTATAAGTGAGCGCCACTCCGGAGACATCGAGCGTCGCCTGCCTGCCGAGCCAGATGCTGTTGCCTGCGTTGAACACGCTTGCGGCCGGATGCAGCGTTGCGCTGATGCTGCCGCCGGGCGCCGTGATGCTGCCCTCTATGTCGAGCAGGTGCGAAGCTGCCAGCGTGATCTGCGCCCTGGGGTCGGCCGCGATCTGCGCGCCTGCGCCGATCAGCAGGTCACCTGCAGTCTCATTAGTGAAATTTGCCGCAAGACTCAGGTTCGCGCTCTGGCGCAACAGGTCGTCGACTTTCACCACTTGCGTGAAGTTCTCCACCCGGCTGCCGCTGGGCTGTACCACATAGCTGGGCAGCAGCTCGCGGTTAAGGACAGTGGGCCTGAGCGTAACCCCGGCGGCCAGCGTCAGGTTTTCAAGCGCGGAGAGATTGAAATTGGCGTAACCCTGTTTGAAGAATTCCGCATCCAGGCCAAGCGTGCCTGCTGCCGGAGTGCCGCCGATCTGGATCCGGTTGGCGGCAACTGCGAGCGTGCCGCCCTCGGCCCCGGTCAGGCTGTAGCCCAGCAGGTTACTGCTGTTGATACCCGACACATCGAAACCCGACAGGCTGATGTCGCCGCCCTTGCCGGCAATGACCTTGCCCTTGCCATTGGCCTTGAGCCGGCCGCCGCCGCTGACATCGAGCACTGCGTTCTGTCCAAGCGCAACACCCGCTGCAGCCAAGAGCGCGATTTCGCCGCCATCCACCAGCGCGACTGCGTCCGATCCCGCTGCCACGCCCGGCAATTCGTTGACCCAGGCGCCGCGCGCCGACAGCTTCACGCCGGCAGCCACGTTGACGTCATTTGACGGGTTGGCCGTATTGGTGGTGTTCTTATGCGCGTTCAAAACAATCGAGCCGCCGGCGGCGTCGATATCCGCGTTCACATTCACTACCTGGGCGGTGATGTGCACGCTGCCGCCCTGCGGCGCGCGCAGCGCCTCGCGCACTTCTGCCGTCTGGTTGCCGAAAATTTCCAGGTCGGCGATTCTGTTCCTGGCCAGCAATGCGGGGTCGATGGTCAGGGTTGCCCTGAGCGCGGCCGGCAGCGCGTCGCCAAACTTGAATCCGGCCGGCAGCGCGGCGGCCGCACCGCCCAGTTCGACCTGCTGGTTGAGCTTGAAATCCCCCTCCACGTTGCCGCTGCCGAGCGTGAGGCGCGCGCCGTCGGGCATTATGCCGCCATCGCGCTGCAACATGCCCACGCTGGTGCGTCCCTGCACGTCCGCCTGCAGGAAGGTTGCGCCCATGCCGATCACTTGCAGCGCGCCTGCGTTCTTGCCTTCGAGGTAGCCGGGGTCAAAGTTGAAGCTCTGTCCCAGGTCGATCACTTCCTTTATGTTCCAGCGTCCGTAATCGATCACGTAACGGGTGGAGTTGCCGTCGTAGCGCACATCAGCCAGGGCGTAGGCAATATCGGTGAGCTTGCCGCGCGAAACGAGCAGGGTGGACTTCACCTGCCCCGGGGTATAGAGCAGGCTGCCGCCGGACAGATCGACGACCGCGCCGGACTCGAGGATGGCTTCGCCCTGCGAGCTCACCGATACGCTTCCGCCCGCGGTGGAACGTTCTGCCACCGTGCGCTCGAGACGCGCCTGGTAGGCTTCGAGACTGTCCTGGGCAATCAGGGTGGAGACGCCCGCATTGGCGTTGGCCAGTGCGCGGTTGATGTCGACAAAGACTTTCTGCCCGCGCAGCGGGCCGTCGCGATTGACCGGCGAGTCTTTCAGCTCGTCGCCGCGCAGTTCGACTTCGACCCCGTTGCGCGCGACTGCAACCTGCACGTTCTGCAACCCGGCCACGTTGATGCGCGCGCCGCCGGCAATATCAATGCGCGCGGTGGTGGAAACCAAAGGCAAGCCCGACTGCCTGAACGGATCATTGACCGTGGCCAGCGTACTCGGATTGTCCATGGCGATGATACTCACCTCGCCTGCCGGGGCATCGATCAGCGCGCCGCTCTCCATGCGCACGTCCTGCCCGAGCACTTTCACCTGCGATTTGAGCGCGAGGCCCATGCCTGTCAACCCGTCCAGCGCAGTGGTGCTGTCCTGCACATCCGGCAATACCTCGGTCACGCTGCCGCTGCCGAGAACCACCCGGCCGCCGCGGACCGAAGTGTACTTGTCGACCGCCTGATCCTTGGCCAGCAGATACACCGAGCCGTTGGCAACCACCGAAGTGGTGGCGCGCGCGATGCCCTGCTGGTTGACCGCGTAGCCGACCATGGTAACATTGCCGCGCGCCGCGCTCAGTTCGCCGAGGTTGGTGACATGGCCGAGCTTGTCCAGCGCGGGGTCGGTCAGCGCCACCGTCTGGCCGTCGAGCACGCCGTCTTTCACGCCGGCGTTGGCGGTATCGAAACTGGCCAGACCGGCCGGGCTGTCGACCTCGATCAGCAGGCCGCGCACGTTCTTGTCCGCAGTCGAGGCCGAGCTCAGGAACATCCTGGTTCCCGCCGCCGCGATCACCTGCCCTTCGGCGGCTTCCACCTTGCCCATGTTGACCACCGTGGGCGCCAGCAGCATCACCCGCCCCTGGCTTGCCGCCGTGATGCGCGCGCCTTCGAACACCTTGATGAAGCCGCCGCTGCCCTGATACTGCGGCGTTGCCGCGTTGGTCAGGAACGAGTTGAGTATGAAACTGTCGGCGATGTCCAGGCTGCTGGCGGTGAAGCTGTTGAGGTTGACCTGCGCTGACCCCATGAATGCGATGCCGTTGCCGTTGACCAGGATGACGTTCGCATTCTGCCCGCCCGCCTGCGTGATGATGCCCGCAATCACGCTGGGATTGACGTCCCAGATGCGGTTGAGCGAAGTGAAACTCGCGCCCTGCACCAGGTTCTGCGTGACGAGGTCTGCCACCTGCTGGAACTGCAGCGAGCTATCGGAGCTGAGATTGAACGTCTTCCAGTTGAGGATGGAGGTGTCGCCCACCTGGCTCACCACTCCGTGATTGCCATGGATGTCGTACTGCGCGAGGCCGGAGCTGATAAAACCCGGAATGGCGATGCCGCCGATGCCGGTGCAGTCGGCCACGCACGCATGCGGCAGCTCGGCCCGCACCGGCGCACCCAGCAGCAGCCCGGCCAGCAGCAGCGCCGCACCCAGCGCTGCGCCAGCCTTGCTGCGGCCGCGCACCGTTTCCGCCACCGGCACCACTGCGCCCAGAGCGGCGTTGAATTTCAGCCGGTATGCATTGCGATTCATTCTACCTTCCTGCAAAATGGCCACAGCCGTTAATCACATCCGGCACGAGCCGTCCGGCTCATGCTACCCGCGCGCTCAATCCGTTCAGATATAATTCCGATTCCAGATAGAAACACCAACAATCTAACCCGTTCGTGGTGAGCCAGTCGAACCACACGCACCCTTCGACAAGCTCAGGGAGAACGGTTGATGGTGGTGGATAATTAGCGGCGTTTCTATCTGTAATTAGAATAAATCCGCGCATCACCATGCCTGCCGCACCAGAAAATGTATCCGCGGATCCCACACCTGCGTTATGCCTACCTGCTTGAGCGCGAACGCTCCATCCAGTTCCGCCGTCAGGTTCTTCCATGCTTTGAGGCGTAGACCTGCGCCGGTTCCCGCCAGCGTGTATCCGTCGACCTGGCCCGGCAGCGGCTGCAGCACGCGCACCTTTCCCGCCTCGAAGAAAGTCACCAGGTTCAGGTTGTCGAGCGAATCGGCCAGACGTTTGGCGAAGTTGGGGCTGAAGATTTCCACTCCCGCCGTGGCAGCGTCGTCGCCCAGCGCCTGCACCTCATAATAGCCGCGCACGTTGCTCACCCCGCCGATGGCGAACTGCTCGTTTGGTATCAGCGGCAGCGACGCTATCTGCCCGCTCGCGCGGGCGGTTATCCCCCAGCCCTTGTACAGGGTATGGGTGTGGGAAAAATTGCCGCGCAGAAACGCGTAATTGGAATGCGCCTTGAAGCGCCTGCTGGCGAATTCCTGTTCGTCGCCGACCACCCCGCGCGCATGGAAGTTCGCGGATACCCCCAGCTTGGTGTTGTGCCCTTCTCCCAGCCAGGTGCCGTCCCAGCCCAGGGTGAACGGCAGGTAGCTGACCGGTCCGGTGAAACCGGTGCCGCCCGGAAGATTCACCGTCTGGTTGAAATCCTTGTAATCCATTCCCAGCGTGGCGGTATGGAAAAACCCTTCGGCCCCGGTCAGCGGCAGGATGTAGCGCGCGCCGAGTATCATGCCCTTGCCAAGCACATTGAGCGTGCCCACCGCCGCGATATCGGAGTTGGAAAACACCCCGTACAGCGCGAAAAAATTGCCCGATGCCAGCGGGGCGGTATAGTTGGCGGAAAGCACCCTGCTCTGGTTCGGATCCTCGGGGGTGAAGCGCGCTGTCACCCCGAGGCTGTGCTGCTTCTGCCACAGGTTGTCCCAGCTCATGCTGGTGCTGAGCCGCGTGAAGGTGGTGTTCAGGTTCTGCCTGCTGTCCAGCTCCACGCTGCCGTGCAGCGGCAGCCGGTCCTGCACTTTCAGGTCCACTTCCACCGTGCCCGGCGTCCTGCCGGGTCTCAATACCGGAGTGATCTTGCGGTCGGCGGAACGGTTCAGGCTCGCCAGCTGTTTCTGCATGTCCGGGAAATTCGGCACATTGCCCTCGGCCAGCTCGGGCACTGCCGCCTTGATTTCACCCGGACTGTAATAGCGTGACCCGGCCACGCGCAAACGGTCCACCGGCGCTTCGGTCACCGTCAGCCGCACCACTCCCTCATCCACCTGCTGCTGCGGAATGGTCACCAGCACCGTCAGGTAGCCGGCATCGTGATAAGCGCGCTCGAGCGCGTCGCGCGCCTTCTCCACGTCATTCAGCGTTTTGTTCTCGCCCATATGGGCATACACCGCCTGCTCGACCAGCGTGAGCGGCAGCAGCGTCGCGCCGTCAATGCGGTATTCGAGCACGTCGAATTGCGCCTGGGCCTGTTCGGCCGCAGCCTTCTGCAGATCCTCGGCGTTCTGCGCGGCACTCCAGGCATGCGGGCTGCCTGCCAACAGCAGGCAAACCAGGCATCCGCTAGACGGCGCTTTGTTCATCATGGCCATTGAACTGCACCCAAAAACCTTCCTGCCTGTAAACGCAAATGGGACAGCCCCCGCAGGGACTGTCCCGTACATCTTTTCGGGGTGGCATTGTACCGCCACCCATTGAACCGGCATTGCTGCCCGGCTCATTCAGATCAGAACGCTATTTGGCAGGAGTTGCCGGAGCGTCCGAGATTGGACACGTTGCTGCCGCTCGCGCCCGCGTCCTTGGTGATGAACAGCCCGGTCAGATCGGTGATGCCGGGGTTGCCCAAGGAACTCACCACGGAGGCGACCAGGTCCTGGCCTTCGGTGAAAGCGGTGGCGGCGGTGAAGCCCACCAGCTCGTACGAGAAGGTGTAGGTGCCGGCAATCGCGTTGGCGCGCTGTTTGGCGTCGCTGTTGCCAGATGCGCCGTCCAGCTTGACGAATGCCCACTTGCCGTCGGTACCGCTTCCGCTTGGAACGTTCTCCAGCGACACCACGCCCATGCCCAGTTCGCCCGCGGTGGTAGCCGTGGTCAGGGCGGTTTTCACGCCGCCGGTGCTGCTGGACTCGCTGAATACCACCTTGGCGGTGCTGTTAACCGCGCGCGCCGGATTCAGAAAGCCTCCAGCAGGACCAGCCGCGCAGGGCTTGTTGAGGAAGCGCATGTTGGAAGAGGACTGGGTGCCCGAAGTGGGGGTGCGGCGGGCGATGTTGATCATGGTTCCGGCAGGGGCGCCGAGTGCGCTGCCATCCAGCAACGGGCCGATGTTGTCCACGTTGACGAACTGGGCGTACTTGCCGCTCGCCAGGTCCGGCTGGCAGGCAGCCGTCAGGTTGGGCGCGGTGGCGGTGAAAGGCGCGTCGTCGCAGGTGGCGGCGATCTTGCTGGCGGCGATGTCCTGCTGCTGCAGCAGGTAATACATCGGGTAGCTGGTCGCCACGCCGAAAGCCTGGCCGATGTTGGTCCCTACTTCGCCACCGATGATGCTCAGGTCGGTGCTGATGTTCAGGTTCAGCTTGTTGATCACGTATTCCGTGTCGGACAGACCGCCTTCGGGACGATCCGGCGTTGCGTACACGTTGGCGCGCAGGGCCTGGCCTGCGGTCCAGGTCTGGGTGGTGCGGTCGCAATTGCGGTACACGCCGACCGGGTTCAGCAGGCCGGAAATGTCCACATTCACGCTCTCGGCAGCGCCAGCGGCGCACTTGCCGGCAGCGGCCAGGCCTTCGATGTTGGCGATGCGCTGCAGGTTGGTCGGCAGGTCCGGGTTCACTTCGCCGCCAATGCTGATATGCGGCGCGTAGGCATTGAAGGAACCGCCTTCAACCGTGTGGAACACCACCACTTTCTGGCCTTCCAGCGATCCCGCACGGCCGTCGTCGGTCTGCACTGTGCAGGCGTAGGCGTTGCGGTCTCCGGACCCGCCCGGCAGCTTGCCGGCATCCGGTTTTTCCAGGTAGAGGTGGGCGTCGATGGCGCCGGGGTTGGTGTGGGTCACACCGGCTGCATCCTTGTACGACACGCCTTGACACAGGGTCAGCGAGCCTTTGTACACGGAGGCGGTGGGCGCGGATGCGCCCGACAGCCACAGTTTCGCGGTGCTGTCGTCAATTTGCGCCGGGGTCAGGGCAAATGCGGCCGGGGCGGCGGTCATGGCAGCGACGGCCATGGCGATCTTGCTCAGTTTGATCAGTTTCATTTTGTCTATCCTTTAAGAAATTGAATTACGAGTTGAATTACGCTATTGCTCAGCTATTGCTCAGCTATTGGTACGGCGGCGGATCATCATGCTGATCATGCCCAGACCGGCCACCAGCATGGCCCAGGTGCTGGCCTCGGGAACCGGTGCCGCAACGCCAGGGTTGGTGTAGGTGATGGTGTGGTCAGCCGCACTCACCGTCCACAGGCCATACTCGCCCGCGCCGATGCTGCTGTTGGCGTTCAGGTCCACGCCGAAAACGGTTTTGACGGATGCCGTGCCGTTTTCGGTCAGGAACCAGAAGTTCTGCGCGGTTGCCAGGTCCTTGGTGGTGTCGGCGGTGGTCTTGGCTGCCCAGGTGTCGCCTGCCGCACCGCCTAAACCACCAGTTAGGCGGAAGAAGCTGTTCATGGCATTGGCCGTCGTGGCCAGATCGGCGCCGTTAGCAACGCTGCCATGGGTGCCGAGCGCGTTGTTGGCGATGACGTACGAATCCATGTAGTCAAAGCCCTTCAGGTTGGCCATGGTGAGCGAAGGAAAGACGCTCGGGGCGGTGGTCAGGTAGCGCGAGCCGCCGATCACGGTGGTCTTGTCGGTGTTGTCGAGCGCGATCACGTTGAACTCGAAGTTGGCTGCGGTAGTGCCGACAGCGGCGGCATTGCTGGTCAGGGTGCTCCAGACTGTGCCGTAGTTGGCGCTGTTGCTTACGCTGCCGACGATGCCGGTGCCGCTCATGGCGCCGCTGTCGAGGTTCCAGGTGCGGGTGAAGCCGGCGACGCCGTTCCAGCTCAGCGCGTCGTTCATGGTGACGCCGAGGTCGAACGCGGCCGACCAATCGTCGCCGCCCGCAACTTTGCTGACGCCGGCGGTCGTGACGAAGTTGACGATCAGTTCGCCGTTACCGGAAGTGGCGCCCTGCATGGCAGCAAAAGATGGGGCGGACACTGCCATGATGGCGGCAGCCGCGAGTGCTTTGAGTTTGAAGTTCATTTTCATGGTTGTTGCTCCTTGTATATCATGGTTGTTGCTCCTTGTATAGGTTAATGGGTTGTTGCACTAACATTGAAACATTGAACATCTGCATACAACGGCTGATTCATGAAGCTGCGCCTCATCTGATCAACCTCCCTGGAGCAACCCGGCCGTTTGCGCCTGCGCGTAAACCCGTGGCTTTCCGTCCCCGCCTCGCGACGGGTTTGGCTTGGTTCCGGACCGGCAGGAGTGTGGATTCCCTGCCTGACGTTGACCACTTTACCCGGCCAAGGTTAATTTCTCGTGAATTCCGGCCGTGGTTTCTGTAGTACCTTCTGCTCTATTTTTCTGCATCTGCAGATGCAGATGCAGCCTGGATCTCTGCCTGCATTGACCCCAACTCATCCTGCGCGCAGATTGTAACGAGGCAATGTGACGTGAATTCGGTCCAGCGATACGGTTTGCATGAAGCGTTCGGACTATGCGGCATGGAATGAAACAGTTATTGAACCGCATGCCGGGGAAAAGGGATTGTTGCGATGAGCGCCAGGCAGCGCTCTCAGGCAGTGGCGAAGAATGACGCAAAGCGAGCTGTGCAACCTGCGCTGCGGCTGATATCGCCGCCGTTTCAGATGGTGATCTTCAGTGCCATGGCCTTGGCCACCGCATGCGCCCGGTTGTTGACACCCAGTTTGCGCAGGATTTTCTGGATATGGTTTTTGACGGTGAGCGGACTGATACTGAGCGTATCCCCGATCTGATCGTTGCTTTTGCCCATTTGGACGTAACGCAGGATTTCCGTCTCCCGCTCCGTAATAAGTCTCCTGCTCTTTCCTTCCACGACACCCTGCTCGGGGTTGCGCTCACTCAACAGCATGCGCACCAGCGCCGTGTGCATGTACGGCAGCAGCAGTTCGAGAAAATATGCATGACGCTCGGTCAACTTGCCGGGAATTTGCGTGAAGACAAACAGGCTGCGCGTCTGGCCGTTGGTATCGACCATGCCATGCGCTGCGATATTTTCCAGATTTTCACCCTGAAGATTCTTCGCAAAATTCTTGTAGGCAATATTGCCCGGATCGTGCGGACAGAGCAGCAGCGGCCGGTTTCTGCCTGCACTCCATGCCGCCATGACACGGAATACGATTCCGCCATCCGGCCGGCATAGTTCGGAAAACCTGGCTTCATCCATGCTGGTGCGGCTGAATTTTTCGATGATCGCCGGTTGGCCTGAACCTTCATCAATTACGCATACCATCATGCCGTGCGGCAACAGACTCTGCACCTCGCCCTGCGCCC
>Ga0163199_1002596_pt1 | contig 11023 bp, 15 predicted proteins | sample PL_2010_150m_FD_113537 | JGI IMG/M metagenome (GOLD analysis project Ga0163199, IMG submission 113537) | Freshwater microbial communities from Powell Lake, British Columbia, Canada to study Microbial Dark Matter (Phase II) - PL_2010_150m | ecosystem: Environmental > Aquatic > Freshwater > Lake ...
CCCACAATCGGCAGCGAGGAGTAAAGTAAATAAATTTAAAGTGTTTATTTTCTCCGAGCGAACCGATTGATGAAACGAAGTTTCATTATATTTTAGCCATGTTAATTTATTATATTTTACATTTGGCAGCGAGTCCACAAGTAAAATTTATTTTATTTGTGGCGAGCGAACCAAATGTAAAAAAACGAAGTTTTTTTGCTTTTTTTCAAAAATAATTTCAACCTTTTTTAATTGCCCAATTGCATAATTTCATAATTGCTTATTTTCCTTTACTGACTTTCACTCTCGCCGGCCTCAAAATTTTATCGTGCAACTTGTATCCTGACTCGATTATCTCGAGAATCGTTCCCGCCGGTTGTTCCGATTCCATTTCAACGATGGTTTCTGATAGCAAGGGGTCGAACTTATCGCCTACTTTCACCGGCAGGCGCTCCAGCCCGCGTTGCTTCATAATGTCATCGAGCTTCGAGTGTATCATATAAACTCCCCTTTCCACGGGACCGGCTTTTTCCATCGCTGCCAGTCCAAGGTCGAAACTGTCTAGAACGCCAATCAGTTCTTCCAGTAAATCTTCGTTGGCGAAGCGGATTAAATCCTCGAAACGCTTGCCTTCGTCTTTCTTGTAATTTATGAAGTCTGCTTTCGCCCTTTGCCAACCGGCAAGGTATTCGTCGCGCTGTTTTTCAACAGCCGCCAATTTTTCCTCCAACGAAAGCTCTTTCGGCATTCCGTTTTGAGAGTCGCTAGTTTGTTTTATTTCGTCCATATTTTTATCGTCAGTGCTTATAGTACAGTGTTTACGACCAGGCCACAAATTCGACTGCATTATAACGCTTAATTAAAATTTTGCAAGTGGGCAGAAAATAAAAAGACCCCTTCCTTTCGGTTGGGGCGCGCCAATTGGCGGCTTATTTGGATGTTGAACCAATCACATGGGCGGCGGAACTCCGGCGTCTACATAGAACATCTGCCAGCGCGCTTCGTTCGCCGGCGTACCAGGGTCTCCCGCAACTTCGGTGAATTCGATTTCCCAGAAGCGCGCCCAGTACTTCTCCAGGAGTTCCATGGCTTCCCGCAGTTTGCCGTGTTTGTTTGCTCGCGCCAGTACACCAAGAGCCATTGATTTGCCTGCTGCGTTTCCGAAGTGATTGATCATCTTGCGAACAGTTTCGCGGTTATCTGCCGCAAATTCTTTCGCAATGATTTTCTCTACCTCTTCAGTGAAACTGCGCCTGGCTTTCGCAATGATATGCGCGGCTTGCAACGGCGAGCCCGTCGGTCGAATGTCGGTTACCGTCTGGCTTATGATGCAACTGCCGGTAATATCCGCGTTGTCCTGTATTGACATGCGCGAGCCAATGGCGATGCACCCGGTAGCAAGCGTACCGCCTACCACGGTGCCCATGAGGCGGCACAGCGCGAGTCCGCTCGGAACAGACTCGCTGTCAGTCAGCAAGGCAATGTTGCGCCTCGCCGGATCGGTTACCACAATCAAATACTTTGATCCCTTGGTAACAATTTCGAACATGTCGTTTTCTCTCGTAGCGTCGATAACAACGCTATCGGCCACTCTCGCCGACGCTGGTACTTGATTCATGAAGTTCTCCTTGAGCAGTTTTCGGAAGTATTTTAATGACAAACTACATACTGCGATACTAAAATACATTAATTAGCCAGAAATGTCAATGTTTTGCATCACTTATGGAAGTGTCGTAAAATATTTATAACATGACCGAAGCAGAAAAGCTTTTGCAGGATTATTTGGACCATTTGGAGATTGAACGGAACCGTTCCCCAAAAACGCGCGAAAGCTACGAACACTATCTAAAGGAGTTTTTGTTGTCCGCCAAAATAAAATCCCCTGCCGATATCACCGACGATGCCGTCAGAAATTTCCGCATCGCTCTCGCCCGCCGCGAACTTAAAAAAATCACACAGAATTATTACGTCATAGCTATAAGAAATTTTCTTAAATACCTCGCCAAGCGCGATATCAAAGCTCTCTCCGCCGATAAAATAGAACTGCCGAAAACGCCCAGCCGTCAAATATCTATAATCGAATATGGCGACCTTGAACGCCTGCTTACGGCTCCAAACGGCTCCGACCTGCGCTCGCTCCGCGACAGAGCGATTCTCGAAACATTTTTTTCCACCGGTCTTCGTATTTCCGAACTCTGCTCGTTGAGCCGCTACATAGATTTGGAACGCGGCGAACTTACCATCCGTGGCAAAGGCGATAAATTGCGAATTGTCTTTTTATCCGACCGCGCCAAGAAAGCCATAAAAAATTATCTGGATAAACGTCCGGATGCCGACGAAGCAATGTTTGTAAGCTTAACGAAAGGGACAAGTGACAATAGACATGGGACAAGGGTTATTGGCCGGATAATCCCGCGCGCAGTCCAACGATTAGTTAACTTTTACACGCGCAAAGCCGGCATCGCCGACCATGTCACGCCGCACCAACTCCGCCACCAGTTCGCCACGGATTTATTGATGAACGGCGCTGACTTGCGCTCGGTCCAGTCACTCCTCGGCCATTCCAATATTTCAACAACGCAAATCTATACTCATTTAACAAATAAGGAACTCCGCGAGATACACAAAAGTTTCCATGGCAGGAGAAGAAAAGAAAAATAAAAACTGGTTACTAACATTAAGTTTCAATTGTTATTTAATGTTAGTAACTCAAAAATTTGATAATTTTCAAAATTTGCACTTACACTTACGTTGACTGTAGCTTTTTTAGCTACAGTCCATATTCTCTAATTCGCCCCAGTAGTAGAGCATAGCTCACTACAGGGCAGGCGCGAATTAGAGAAGAGTTAAAAAATGAAGGAGCCCGTGGGAGTGGGCTCCTCACGGGCAAAAATCCTGACAATCGGAGAACTCGGGGACTCCCTACAGCTGTTCAAGTATGTCTCCGACTGTTACGGTGCCCCAATCCTGAACTTCAACAACCAGGCGGGTCCTGAAAAAAATGATAGCGATAATATAGTGTGCCCAGCATCCAAGCATCATGTTGTTGGTTATTTCGGCCTCGGGTATCCCGAATGCAATTGCGATACAGGAAACCGCTTCACGTTTCCGGTTTGTTGTTTGGGTTGTCGCTTGAGACATTTTGCTCTCCTTTTTTTCAAGCTACGATTCTCGGATAGGACATTCCCCATCCAAGCTTTATAAAAACATAGAACAATAGCCACAGTATATCAATGAGTCACTTATACACATCATCCTTACATACTGGAGTATGTAAGGATGATGTTGTGGGGGATTTATCGGCTAACTGACGAAATCCACTTCGCCATTTCTTTGCCGAGTTCTTTTTCTTTTTTGCGGAAGCCATGGTCGGCTCCTTTGATAATTTTGCCGGAGAAATATTTCGGCGGAATTTGTTTCTGGAATGCTTCCATTATTTCAGGAACTGGACGGTCGGCGTGCTGTTCTTTGCTTCCTATTAAAACCAAAACCGGCAAGCGGACATTTTTCGTCCAGCGGAATTTTCTTTTCTGGTCATAATACGGAAAAGTATCTTCGTTCATTCCTTCGCGGGCGATACTCCAATAACGTGAGGCGCTCCAAAATCTATTATTGGTAATTTTTGGCGGGAGTAGTTCGCCACCCTTACCCCGCTTAATCATTTTTCCTGCAAGGTCAAGAATAGTTTTGTATTTCCTGCCAAGTTCTTCTTTCATTGCGGGAATATCGCTCATTGGTCCAAGCAAACCAATTCCAGCTAGACCACGGCCGCGCTTTTTCAAAATGTAATAAGCCGATTTATTGGCGCCAGTGCTGTGCCCGAAAAGAAAAATCTTTTTGTATCCCCTTTTCCTGCAAAACCGAATCATGGCCCCTATATCTAAAACTGAATCTTCAAATTTCTCAAAACTCGTGCCGAAGTATTTGTAAACGGATTTACTGCCTCGCTTTACGTTCAGACTGTTTATGTTGCCGAACCCGCGATGGTTGAAAATGGCAAAAGAAATTTTCTTTTTCTCCAGTTCTCCCGCAATGGCATGAATCCGTTCGGGATTGTTTGAAAACTTGCTGCCAAGCCCGCCCAGCCAAAGCGCGATTATTTTGGTCTTATGTTTCGGTGCAAAAAGTAAACCCTCAAGCCGGAGCCCGTCTTTTGTTTTTATCTGGTTGAGTTCGCAATTCATTGGACACTGGAGTATTCCGGGAAGTCATCTTTTTCCCATGGGAATATAATCCACTCACCCTTTCCTTCAACAACATAAAAATCGGGATAGAATTTGCACTTATCCTTGTTTATCCCGAGCGTGACAGTCTTCAGTTCGCCGACTTTATATTGGTTAATAAGAATATCCGATATGGCTTTCAGCGTATCTCCTGTTTCGGCTATTTCATCCACCAGCAATACTTTCTTGTTGTTTAAATCTACTTCTGGCAGATAGAGAATTCTAAGGTTCTTTTTTCTGTCTTTATCGTAAGAAGTCGCCGAGACGGTAAGAATATTATCCATATCATCCAGCTTCTTGGCTAAAAAATAGAGCGGTATCAAGCCGCCGCTTGTGATACCAATAATATAATCCGGTTTAAAACCGGAAGTTTTAATTTTATCAACCAGCTCGTCTGTAATTTTTTCTACATCATCCCAGGATAGTTTTGCCATATATTCATATTAATACATATTCCTATTTTCGGCCTACTTTGTGCGTCTTCTTTCGACTTTTGTGGACGGTACTGGATTCGAACCAGTGACCCCTGCAATGTGAATGCAGTGCTCTAACCAGCTGAGCTAACCGTCCTTAAACTGCCACTGCTTGTTCGCCTCTGGCGGAAGCTAAGGGTGCATTTATTAACAGGCACAAAGTATATTTCCGCCAATCGTTTACAATTTATGGTGAGTATATCGAATCCATATTATCAGGCATAGCAATCTCTCGCAAGAATAATGAAAGACGACGCCAGAAAATTCTTTTGGCTTTCGTTATTGATATTAACGATAGCCGTGTTTGTAAGCCGCAGGCTGGACCACGGCATTTTGAGCGCACCGGCGGTTAAGGGACCCGCATCCGTAATCAATACCCTCCAAATACCCGCTCAGGTTCAAAGCAAAGAACAAAAAGCGAATCCCGAAGCGGAACAAAAAGAATTAATTCCGGTGTTGCGTGTAATTGACGGAGATACGATTGTGGCGAACATTGGCGGCCTGCCGGTTCACGTCCGCTTAATCGGCATCGACTCTCCCGAGTTAAACGACAAACGGGCGCAGGTCGCCTGTCTCGCGCAGAAAGCAAAGGAAGAAGCCGAAAAACTTCTCGATGGACAAAATATATATTTGGAAAAAGACTCAACGCAGGGCGATTACGATAAATACAATCGGTTACTGGCTTATGTTTTTCTGTCCAATGGTTCGACGAGCTCACCACAGGGCAATGCCAACTTCAACAAATTAATGATTGAAGAAGGCTATGCTTACGAATACACATACAATCTTCCTTATAAATATCAGAAAGAATTCAAAGCGGCTCAAAGCGAAGCCCGAACCGCGCAAAAGGGATTGTGGAATCAAAATACTTGCAGCAATTAGGCAATTAAAAAATTAAGCAATTGGAAAACTAAAACAAAACAGCACTATGACGCGTCATAGTGCTGTTTTAATTGCCCAATTGCCTATTTGCTCAATTGTGAATTTTACTGTATTTCCGCCTGTCCTCCCGCTCCTTCAACTTTTTTCTTCAGTTCTTCGGCTTCCTCTTTCTTCAATCCTTCTTTGATTGTCTTCGGAGCTCCGTCGGCAATGTCCTTGGATTCTTTCAGACCGAGACCGGTGGCCTCCCTGATGACTTTGATGACGTTGATCTTCTGGTCGCCTGCCGCTTTCAAAATAACATTGAAAGCTGTCTTTTCCTCGGCGGCGGCCGCTCCGGCTCCTGCTCCTCCGGCAGACGGGGCTGCGGCTGAGATTCCGAACTTTTCCTCGAGCGCCTTAACGAGCTCCGCGAGTTCAAGGGCGGTCAATGTCTCAATTTTTGAAATTAAATCGTTGTGCTTGTCCATTTTATTAAATTTGCGTTATTTGGTTTCGACCGTTTGTTTTGCTCTCTCGTTTAACACATAAAGAAGCGAACTGATTGGGGCGGCAATCATGCCGAACAGCTGGGCAAGGAGAACTTCGCGGGGCGGCAGCTGTCCGATGAAAACGACGTCCTTGGCTTCGATGAAATTCTTTTTCTTGAGGTCGTAAGCGCCTACGATTTTCTTGATGCTCTCCGCGCGGGTGGCTTTAGTATCGCCGCCGATACCGTAGAAAAATTTGTAAACCGGAGCGCTGGCTTTTTCGATATCGCTTTCGGAAAAAATCGTGCCAATCTGCGAGCCAAGACCCTTAACGTCCAAATCTATTCCCTGCTCTTTGAGAAGCAATCCGAGCAGGCGTTTCTTGATAACGAAATACTTTGCCTTAACCTCGCTCAATTGCTGGCGGAGCTTCCTTGTGTCAGCTGTGGCAACTTTCGAAAAATCCGTGAAAATCAAAACCTGGCTCTTTTCCAAAAGCTTCTTGCCTTCTTTAAGTTCTTCTCCTTTTTGTGTTTTTGTTTTCATTTGTTTTAAAAATAAAAAACGGTCATCCAATGACCGCTCGAAACAGCGAAAACTCGCTTATTCCTCGACAGGGCTTACTGTCTCGTGACTGCCTGTGGTCTTTGGATTTCTATTATGTTAGCAAACACAAGAAATTTGTCAATAACCGCAGGCGGAAAAACTTTTCCACATCCCTCTGCTTGACTACAAATACCCCTATGGGGTATTCTCGCAATATGGAACCGAAAACAAAGAAACAGGCGCTGCGCCGCCTGCAAATAATAAAAGGCCAGCTGAACGGATTGGAAAAAATGATTCGGGAAGAAAAGTATTGTGTAGACATAATCACGCAATCATCCGCCATAAAACAGGCGCTTTCCGGCATAGACAATCTCCTTCTTGAACACCACCTGACTACCCACGTCGCCATGCAGATGAAATCCGGAGAAACAAAAAAAGCCACAGGGGAAATTTTAAAGGTTTACAAATTAAAACGTAACTAAATGAAATCAGCGTTAGGCATAATTTTAATATCGGCAACGCTTACCACAATCGTTTTGGGCGGTTTCATCATTTCTCACAATTCCGACAAGCATACAGAATGCCCGATTGCCGCCTTAAGCAATAATGGCTGCGCGAACATTATGAATCCATTTGAGTTTGCTATTTCTCATATAAAAACGATTGTCGGAATTTCTATGGGCATTTCTATATCGCCCTTGATTCTCCTTTCTCTCGTTATTATCACTCTTTTTGCTCTCTCTGTTTTCGCCGCCGCAGGACCGCCCCAAAAAAGTTTCTCTGCATATGTCGCTGCACATGAAAATCTGCAATTTGCTTCAACGCCGAAATTGCTTGGCTGGCTTTCTGTTTTGGAAAAGCGCGATCCGCTAATATTTACAGCTGCGAAGATATAACTCGTTAGGCTATAACGCAGTTTTTCTTCGCAGCATCAAACCGCTCAAACGCGGTTTTTTCACGCGCAAAAACAAACAGTTCAAAAACATGAAAAACACAATAATAACAATCGCCATCATTTCAGCAGGCCTTCTGGGTCTCATATGGTGGGGATCCCAGAATACGGTCGGCAGTTCTTCTTCCTCTCAAGAGCAAACGGGAGGCGAAAGCGTTATCGTGACGTCCGAAAAATTATATGACTTCGGAACTATTTCCATGTCAAAAGGGAAAGTAACTCATACTTTTGCCGTAACAAATCCTACAGGCAAAGATATTCTTGTGAGCAATCTTACTACCTCATGCATGTGCACTGCCGCATATATCGTTGATGGCAGTTCCAAAATAGGTCCGTTCGGCATGCCAGGAATGGGTTTTGTGCCGAAAGCCAACATGCTCATAAAAGCTGGCGGGACAAGAAACATTGATGTCGTTTACGACCCCAATGCCCACGGTCCGGCTGGAATCGGCTCAATAGACAGGTTTGTATATCTCGGCGAGGCGGACGGAAAAACTCTTCAGCTTGAAATAAAGGCGCTCGTAACTCCATAAACCAAATGAAAAGAATTCTAATCGTAATATCAGTAGTAGTTGCTGTTTTGGCGGGAATCGTTTTCCTGCAAAACTCGCCCTGGGTAAGTTCATTTCTTTGGGAAGCAAGCAACGGAGGCTCTTGGCTTCTTCCTCTCGTTCTCGTCGCGGCGCTTCTTGACAGCGTTCATCCCTGCTCATTCTCAATTCTTCTCATCACAATCGCGTTTCTTTTCGGAATGCAGATGACTAGAAAGAAAATTCTTCAAATCGGAGGAATATACATTGCAGGAATTTTCGCCGCATACTTTTTGATAGGCCTCGGCATTCTGAAAGTTTTGCATCTCTTCAACACGCCGCACTTTATGGGTAAGCTTGGCGCAACGCTTCTTGTCACTTTCGGAGTGATAAATCTCATCAACGAGTTTTTCCCGAAATTTCCTATCAGGTTCAAGATCCCATCCGTTTCCCACACCGCAATGGGACGGCTGATGGAAAAAGCGTCTTTCCCCGCGGCATTCGGACTTGGATTCTTGGTCGGCATCTGTCAGTTCCCATGCATGGGCGGACCATATCTGATGGTAATCGGCCTGCTTCGCGATCAGGTAACATATCTTATGGGATTCGGCTATCTGTTCCTCTACAACCTGATCCTCTCTTTGCCATTGATAGCAGTGCTCATGGTGGCAGCGGACAAAATGACGGTGAACAAAGTGCAGGAATGGAAAAGGACGAATATGAAAGGAGTAAGGTTTTGGGCGGGCTTGGCGATGATAATTCTTGGAATATTAATTTTCTTCATCTAAAAACACATGGATACAAAACCGTTAGCGATGGATAAATTTCTCGCGAAAATAGACTCTCTTAAAGAAAAAGCAGGCGTTGATTTATCAACTGCCGAAGATTTAAGCGTGGCAGTGATGAATCTAATAAGCCTTGAAGAACATTTTTTCTTTACAGGAGTGAAAACGAAAAAGGACGAATACTTTGACACCTCTCTTGAAATCCGCGAGATACGGAAAAAACTTCTGGAACAGCTTATGCCGAACCACGAAGGAGAAACCTGGTGCATATCCAAGCATCTCCTTGCGACAACTATGCGCCTGATTGAGGTCGGGAACAAGCTGCATTCGGAAGGAAAAAAAGAAAAAGCGAAACAAACATTTGAGAACGCTTACAAGATATATTCTATTTTCTGGGCGTTAAAGCTAAAATTAATAAAAGGTCAAAATGTAAAAGAAGCGGCAAAGGGCAGTTCAACGCTTGAAGATCTCGTAAACAAGCTTGCCGATTGCTGCGACGAGTAAAAATCATTAAAAACATGAACGACGAATCTAAAAAAATAGAGCATCATGATAATCCTGAAGAGCAGAAAAAAGATTACACTTTGCCGGCAAGCATCCTGATTTCGGCAATCGTGCTCTCTGGGGCATGGATTTATGTGGCTGGTCTGAAATATCAACAGAACCAGCCGCAGGCCCAGTCCCAGGCAAAGGGCCAGACTGCGTTAAGCGCGTTTGAAGAAAAAATAATTTCTTCCAAGGGCGTCGTGCTTCCAATCAAGTGGGGCGACCTCGGCGCACAAATGGTGAAAAACGGAACGATAGATTCCCAAAAACTCAATGAAATATACGCGAACCGCGGTGGCATGAGAGCAGAAATGAAAGCGCTTCTTCAAAAAACCGACAATGGCTCAATTACCATGACTTCGCAGAATTCCGGAGAAATTCTCAATCTTCTTTGGGCATTCGGTCTGGCCAATAAAAATCCTGTTCTTGAAAACGGCCCGATGCAGGACCCGAAATACGGCGGAGCCGGAAGATTCGCGTCCACGGGCGGCTGGACGATTGCTTCCGGCGATCCAATGAGTCACTACAGCGCGCATCAGATGATAACGCTCACAGCAGGCCAACAAGCGCTTGTGGAAAACGTTTCCAAAAACATCTACCGGCCATGCTGCGGCAATTCTGTTTATTTCCCGGATTGCAATCACGGCATGGCGATGCTGGGACTTCTCGAGCTTATGGCATCACAGGGCGCGACAGAGGAACAGATGTACAAAACGGCGCTCGCGGTTAATTCCTATTGGTTTCCTGATACCTATCTCACAATCGCGCGGTATATGCAGAACAACGGCATCGATTGGAATTCAGTCAGTCCTAAATCCATCCTCGGAGCAAACTATTCAAGTGCGCAGGGATACCAAAAAATACAAGCGCTTGTTCCTCCGGAACCATCATCGGGACAATCGCAGGGCGGATGCGGAGTTGGCGGCGGACAACCGGCTGCTCAACCGCAAAAACAACAAAGCGGTTGCGGCATATAAACATCATGGAATTACTCATAGGCACATCACTCATCACTGCATTTATCGCTGGAATTGCCGCACTTTTCGCGCCATGCTGTGTTACCGTGCTTCTTCCTTCGTACTTCGGCTCGATATTCCGGACAAGACGGAAAGTTTTCCTGATGACATTCATCTTCTTCCTGGGGATTCTTACCGTTTTCCTTCCGCTTGGGCTAGGCATATCCGCTCTTGGCCAGGTTTTTAGTCGCTATCACCGTGAAATCTTTACGACTATTGGATTGTTGATTACTGTGCTCGGTATTTCGCTCCTCTTCGGAAAACGGTTCGCGCTTCCCAAGAACCTTCGCCTTAAACCGGAACTTACCGGAAAAGAAAGCGCCGCATCGGTTTTCGTGCTGGGCATTTTCTCGGGAATAGCCACAACCTGCTGCGCGCCGGTACTTGCTGGAGCGCTCGCGCTTTCACTGCTTCCGGGCTCGTACATTTGGGGAGTCATCTACACTCTGGCTTATGTGCTCGGCATGGTAATGCCGCTCTTTATCCTCTCCACAATTCTAGACCGTTCTCATGTGACCGACAGATTGTGGAACGCAAGAAAACCGATTACCTTCAATCTCTTTTGGAAAAACGTGACGATAAAAATTTCCGACCTTCTGGCGGGGACGACATTCACAGTTA
>Ga0163199_1002597_pt1 | contig 11022 bp, 6 predicted proteins | sample PL_2010_150m_FD_113537 | JGI IMG/M metagenome (GOLD analysis project Ga0163199, IMG submission 113537) | Freshwater microbial communities from Powell Lake, British Columbia, Canada to study Microbial Dark Matter (Phase II) - PL_2010_150m | ecosystem: Environmental > Aquatic > Freshwater > Lake ...
GAGCATGGCGGGTGGGTAGGCCTCATGACCGCGACCGGCACAGCGCTGTTCTAGGGTGGACAGATCCAGGCTCTCCACAATCTCCACGATGTAGCGGACCAAGTGGTCCTCGGACAGATACGCTTGGATCGAAATCGGGATGGCCAAGTCTATCTCGCGGTCAATCGAGCGAAAACGTCGTATCAGAATACAACTCCCGTGAGTATCGATTCGCTATTCTACAGACAAGAAGCCCGACAGGCTGTTAGCCATGCTGCATTTCGCTTGTGCATTCATTATATTCAGAAAATTGGAGGTAAACTGAATATAAGGCAAATTCTGTGCCGGATATCCTCTTAAGGCTGCCTCTCCCAGGTCCGTGCGGTAGCAGGGGGCGTGTTTTGGTCCCGTGGCAGACCAAGTCCCTCTATCGTCGCCACAATGGCGCGGCTATCGTAATGGGCGAGCAACTTTTGTAAATGCTCCACCAATTCCCATTCATCCATTGCCTTCAGTTCTATTAACGCCGCCTCGATCTCCGTAAAGGCGTTGCTACGGGCCGCATCCAATAATCGCTGTCGCAACGGTGCGGAGAGGGTGATACGCGACAGATCCAGGGGGAGATCGCGGTTATCAATCAAGCCAGCCCCGGCGGTTGTGTGCTCGAAGCGGACACCCAGGTGTTTTTCGATGCACTCACACACCGTTTCAAAGCGGTAGGGCTTGGCGATGAACGCGTCGAACCCAACCTCCAAATAGTGTTTGATCTCATGCCGCCAACCGGTGGCCGACATGGCCACACAGACGATGCGTTGGCCACTTACTTGTTTTTTGATACGGCACAAGGCATCCAGGCCATCCATGATCGGCATTCGAACATCCATGAATACTATGTCCGGGGGGGAGATAAGGATTTCCTCCAGGGCCTTTTTGCCATTGCGTGCACTGGATACGTTGACCCCAACGGTTTCCAACATCCGCTTCAGCAGCTCACGGTTATCGGCGACATCGTCGACCACCAGGGCACTAACCCGGCAATCCTGGGCCAGCCGCAGAATTCGTTTGCCCGTCAAGGAGGCCGATACAACTGGGCCTTCGGCTGGGGGCAGGGTCACCTCGAAGGTAAATTGGCTGCCTTGACCGATTTGGGACGACACCTCCAGCCTCCCCCCCATAAGCTCGATGTGCCGCTTTGAGAGTGTGAGTCCCAAACCCGTGCCCCCCTTGCGGATGCCCTCGTCTCCCTGTTGGAAGGGTTCGAAGATCCGCTCACACGCCTCCGGCGTCATACCGGAGCCCGTATCCTCAACCGCGAACCGGCAGCTGTCGCCGGTTTGGGTCACGGATAGGCAAATGCGACCCAGGTCGGTAAACTTTGCCGCATTTCCCAGGAGATTAATCAAGACTTGCCGCAGTTTGCCCTGGTCGCCCCGCACCATTCTCTGATCAATACGGCTCTCCACCTGCCAGACCATGCCCTGTTGCTCGCAGCGCGATTTGAACAGGGCGGAGAGGGCGTCGATCAACTCGTGAAGATCGAAACCCTGGATATCGAGTTCCATGGCCCCGGCCTCGATCTTCGAGAGATCCAAGATCTGGTTGATGACGCCTAGCAGGTGATTACCCGCTCGATCTATGGCCTGTAACGCCTGTCTGTGGCGTTCTGGAAAGGCCGGATCGTTCTGCATGATCTGGGTGTATCCTAGGACGGCATTTAGCGGGGTGCGGATCTCGTGGGACATATTGGCCACGAACAGGGACTTGGCCTGACTCGCGCTCTCCGCCTGTCGCTTGGCGGCCCGCAAGGCCTCTTCCGCCGCCTTGCGGGCAGTGATATCTCGGATGATGCCGACAAAACTCTGCTCATCTCCGTAATGGGCCTCGCCCACCGACAGCTCTATAGGGAAGGTGGAGCCGTCTCGACGCAGACCCTCAATCTCACGCCCAATTCCGATGATGCGCCGCTCTTGCCGCTCTCGATAGCGGGCCAGATAGCCGTCGTGCTCGTCATGATAGGGCGAGGGCATCAAAATGTTGACGTTGTGTCCAATCACCTCGTCCGCTGGATAACCAAACATCTTCTCGCAGGCCGGATTAAATTCCTGCACCATGCCCATGGAATCGATTATGATGACCCCATCCGCGGCGGTAATCACCAGGGCGCGCAGGCGCCCTTCCGGGTTCATGAGGGCCTGTTGGGCGGCGCGGTGCCGGATCACTAGGTAGGCGGTTGCCCAAAGCACCAGGATCTCAATGCCGATCCTACCCCCCACTAGACCGGGATCCTCCATGAGATGGCTAACCACGGAAAAAACGGTCCCCAGCAATGCCATCACGACCGGGATATAACGCCACGGAAACCAGACGCTCAGCAGGATGAAGATGACATAAGGGATCCCGCCCGCCACCACCTGCGGCATAATCAGGTCCATCGCAAGAATCGCCAGACCGACGATGCCCACCAGCAGCAGGACCCGCAGGGGTCGCGCATCGGCGTCCTTGTGCACCCCCCCGGCTTGGATGCGTGGCCTCATGGGCATATATCTCGCGGTGAAAGACGGCACGCCGTCATGGCAAGAAGCACTCCCACATGGCATTTGGCCCTTGTCCTGGATATGCTGTCCTGGACGGAGCTGAGTATAACCTAACCCACGGTCTCCACATGAAAGAACCCTTTGAACCTCGTGACGCAAAGGTCCTCATTGTCGATGACACCCTCGCCAACCTTGACCTGCTGCGGGATATCTTGAAGCCCTTGGGGGTACAGATCTTTTTTGCCACGGGAGGGGCGATGGCCTTGGAGATCGCCGCACGCGTGCGACCGGATCTCATCCTCCTGGACGTTATGATGCCCGATATGGATGGGCTTGAGACCTGCCGGCGCCTCAAGGCGATGGAGACCTTCAGCGCGACGCCCGTTATCTTCGTTACGGCCAAGACCGAGCTGGAAGACCTCATTGCAGGCTTTGGCGTGGGCGGCGCCGACTATATCACCAAGCCGGTCAAGGAACCGGAAGTTCACGCCCGGGTCAAGGCCCATCTGCAAATACAGGGCCTCATCAAGCAGCAACAGATCAATCTCGTGGCCCTTGAACATACCAGGAGAGAACTGCAAGAATTGAATGCTACAAAGGATCGGTTCCTATCGAGTATTGGCCGTACCTTGCGGGATTCCCTAGCGGAGATTGCCGCGGCAAGTGCGGCACTCAAGGGGTTGACCGCTACCTCCCAAACGCGGCGAGAGGAGGTCGGCCAAACGGTGGATGACATAAACCGATCCGCCGCAACCGTTCTGAGCCTACTTGAGAACATCTTGGAGTGGCCACGCATACAGGCAGGACAAAAACTGGATCTGCTCGGCATGGATATTACCGACCGCGATCTCGGTTATCTGGTCACTGCCCTCGATAGTCTCCGCTTTTTGTCCCTCGCGAAGACCCGGATAACGGACGCAGGCCTAATGCATCTCAAGGGGTTAAAGGATCTTCAGGAGTTGCACCTGGATGGCACTGCGATTACGGATGCGGGTCTGGACCTGCTGGCGGACCTACAGGGCTTGCAGATACTGGACCTGAAAGATACAAAGATTACGGATAGTGGTCTCGCACGCTTACGCCCGCTGCAACGGCTGAAGGGGCTCTACCTCACCAGGACGCAGATCAGCGATGCCGGATTGGCCCATCTAGGTACGTTGCTTGAGTTGCAGACATTGATCCTTTGGGGCACTCGGATCAGCGATGCCGGTCTTCACCACCTGCAAACGCTTTCGCGCTTGCGGGAGCTGATTCTCTGGGAGACCCAGGTGTCCATCCAGGGCGCGGATCGAGTTAGGACCTCATTACCAGGCTGCGATGTCAGCACGGCCATGTTTGCCACAAAGTAATCGTTCACTCCCCCTCCCAGCGGGAGGGGGTCAGGGGGAGGGAAGGCATTGAAAAGCTTGATCCCCCCTCCCAACCTCCCCCCGCTGGGGGGAGAGGTCTGAACGCTTACGCCACAACGACGCCCGGTTGATACCCAGAGCTAGAGTCGAATCATGTCAGAAACCATTTGCCTTCCCGGTGTACCATCCCAGCAGGCCCTTGCCACGCCTTCCCTAATCGTGGGTCTTGGCGCTTCCGCCGGGGGCATTGAGGCCCTGGAACGTTTTTTCCGCCACATGCCACCGGACAGCGGCGCCGCCTTTGTGGTGGTCCAGCACCTGTCCCCGGACTTCCGCAGCCTAATGGACGAACTGCTCGGGCGCTGGACCACCATGCAGGTGTGGCGGGTAGAGGACAGCATGCGGGTGGAACCCGATACGGTCTATGTAATCCCACCGCGCAAGGAGATGATCTTCTCCGCAGGGCGATTGCTGCTGACGGACAACGATCCATCGGTGCAGATCCATCTACCGATTGATGCCTTTTTCCGCTCCCTGGCCCGGGAGGCGGGCAAGGTCGCGGTGGGGGTAGTGCTGTCCGGTACCGGCAGTGACGGTTCCCGAGGCATCGTGGCCCTGCGTAACGCCGGGGCTTTGGTGATTGCGCAACGCCCAGAGAGTGCCAAGTTCGACGGTATGCCCCGCAGTGCCATTGAGACGGGCGTGGCCGATCAGGTGGCGGATCCAGAGCAGATACCCGATATCCTACTCGCCCGCATGGGACGCTCGTCCGGCCCAGACGGACAGGCCCCCGCGCCGTCTCGCGATGGCATGGAAGAGGTGTTTCGCCTGCTGGCGGAGGCCTGTGGCATCGATTTCTCCGACTACAAGCCAGAGACCGTCACCCGACGCATCGAGCGGCGCATCAATATGCTGCAATCGGCGGATCTGAGCGCCTATGTGGAGCGCCTGCGCAACCACCGGGAAGAGCTGAACGCCCTCTATCGAGACCTGCTGATCGGCGTTACCCGCTTTTTCCGCGATCCAGAATTTTTCGACTACCTGCGCCACGATTTGCTGCCGACCCTGTTGCAGGCGGTGCCCCCCAACACCGAATTCCGTGCCTGGGTGGCGGGCTGCGCCACTGGGGAGGAGGCCTATACCCTCGCGATCATTTTGCGGGAGACCCTGGAGGAGATTGGCCGCGAGATGGAGGTCAAGATCTTCGCCACCGATGTACACAGTGCCTCTCTAGAGCGGGCCAGCGCCGCAGAGTATCCTGCGGAGAGCCTGGAGGGCATGGATGCCCAGCGGCGTGAACGCTATTTCGTCATGAACGGGGGCGGCTACCGGGTGGTCCCGGAGCTGCGCAAGATGGTGGTGTTCGCCACCCACAACTTGCTGCGGGATCCTCCCTTTCGCGCCCTGGATTTGATCACCTGCCGCAATCTCCTGATCTACCTGAAGCCCACCGCCCAGCAGAAGGTGGTGTCCCTGTTCCATTTCGGCCTCAAGCCCCGGGGCACCCTATTTCTCGGTTCCAGCGAGGGTCCTACCGGGTTGCAAGATGAATTTGAAATCCTGCAATCGCGCTTCAAGGTATACCGCAAGCGTCGTGAGGTGCAGGTGCTGAACACCCCGCTGCTGCCGGTCTTGCTGCCACGGCGTCCCAGGGACAACGGCGGGGAGGGGGATCCTGTTCCCCGCTTGCCCCTGGGGGGCATGATCAAACTGTACGATGCCCTGCTTGCCCGCTACATGCCCGCCGCCTTTCTGATCAATCATCGCCGCGAATTGCAGCATACCTTCGGCGGTGCCGGACGCTGGTTGGTGCCGGTGGACGGACGCCCCACTCTGGATCTGCTGGACCTGCTGAACCCTAAACTCAAGGCGCCAGTGACCGCTGGGGTGCAACGCGCCCTCAAGGAGCGTCGATCGGTACTACTGGATACACCCCGTGGTGGGGGCGAGAACCCGAATGAGGTGCTGCGCATCCATGTGGATCCGGTGCCGAGCCGCGAACAAGACCCGTTTGCCTATTTGCTGATTGCCATCGAGCCCCGCGAGCCCCCGGTGGCCCCGGAGCCGGAAGTGCAAGTGGCGAGCGCGGAGCTGTCGGTGGTGACCGTGAGCGGCCTGGAGGAAGAGCTGCGCTACACCAGGGAGAGTCTGCAAGCGACCATTGAGGAATTGGAGACCAGCAACGAGGAACTCCAGGCCACCAATGAAGAACTGGTGGCCTCCAACGAGGAGATGCAGAGCACCAACGAAGAGCTGCAATCCGTGAACGAAGAACTGTACACGGTCAATGCCGAACTCCAGCGCAAGATCGCCGAGCTGTCCGAACTCACCAACGACATGGATAACCTGCTGGTCAGCACCGAGGTCGGCACCATTTTCCTTGACTCAAAGCTGTGCCTGCGCCGCATCACCCCGAAGATCTCCGAGACCTTCAACCTATTGCCCCAGGATCTGGGCCGCAGCATCGAGAGCTTCACCTCCAATCTGAACCACGACGGCATGCTGGCGGATCTGCATCAGGTTCTGGAGAGCGGCGAGCGGGTGGAGCGGGAAGTACGAGATCGTGCCGGCCACTGGTTTTTCCTGCGTATCCTACCCTACCGCTCCGCCGGGACCATCGCGGGCGTGGTGCTCACCCTGGTGGACATAGATACCCTGAAGGCGGCGGAGGATGCCCTGTTCCGGGAGCGCCACCTGTTGCGCAGCCTCATGGACACCCTGCCCGACAGCGTCTACTTTCGGGACCGGGACGGACGCTTCATCCTCATCAACCAGGCCATGGCCGAGCGCGTGGGCCTGGCCACCCCGGAACTCGCCACCGGCAAGCAGCCGAGCCAATGTTGCCCGCCTTGCATGATCGAGACCCTGGAGCAGGATCAGGTGGTGGTCATGGAGCGGGGCTTGCCCATCATCAACCACATGGAGCGTTTTACTACCCCGGACGGCCGCGCCGAGTGGCTGCTCTCCACCAAGCTGCCCTTGCGCGACCACCAGGGCCACCTGGTGGGCATGTTCAGCGTGGCGCGGGACATTACCGAGCAAAAGCACGCCCAGGACACCGTCCAGCAGGAGCTGGAACGGCGCGATGAGTTCATTGCCATCCTCTCCCACGAGCTGCGCAACCCCCTGGCGGCCATTTTCAATGCCGCCCAGATCCTGGGCATGGACGCGGTGGATCGGGTCAACCGCGCTCGCACGGTGGAGATCATCCGCCGCCAATCGGCGCAAATGGCGCGCCTCATGGACGACCTGCTGGACATTTCCCGACTGAGTCATGGCAAGATTCGCCTACGCAAGGAGCTGCTTGATCTGCGTACCGCTCTAGCGGACGCGATAGCGGGGGTGCGGCCCCTGGCGGAGCAACATCGGGTGACCCTGCGGGAGGCCGTGCTGCCGGCCCCCCTCTACTTGGACGCGGATCCGGCGCGCATCCAGCAGGCCTTCGCCAACCTGCTGCAAAACGCGGTGCGCTACAACCGCCAGGAGGGAGAGGTGGCCATTGAAGTGGCGGATCTGGGCGACGGGCAGGTGCGGGTCAGCGTGCGGGACACCGGCATTGGCATCGCCTCGGAGTTGTTGCCCAGGGTATTCGACGTGTTCGTCCAATCCACTCGGGGACCGCATAGCCTGGACAGCGGGCTGGGCGTGGGCCTTACCCTGGTGCGGGGGATTGTGGAGTTGCACGGGGGCGAGGTCACTGCGGCCAGCGATGGCCCCGATCAGGGATCCGTGTTCCATGTGGTGTTGCCTCTTGCACCCTCCGAGGCATGGCCCACCACGGAGATATCACCGCCCGCGATGGATCCACCAACCCTGGATGGAACCATCCTGCTGGTGGAAGACAGCGAAGACAATCGACGCCTGCTCAGCGCCCTGCTCCAACACCACGGTTACCAGGTGCATACGGCGGCGAGCGGCGAGGAGGGCCTAGAGGTGGTCGAACACCTACGTCCGTCCCAGATCCTGCTCGACATCGGCCTGCCCGGCATCGATGGCTACGAGGTCGCACGTCGCCTGCGAGCACGCCTAGGGGAAGGCACCCCGCGATTGATCGCCTTGACCGGCTACGGGCAGCCCGACGACCGGGCAACGGCCCAACGGGCCGGCTTCGATGCCTACCTAGTGAAACCCGTGATGGTCGAGCAATTGACCGAGGTACTGGCGGAGCACCAGGCCCGAGTTTGACCGTGCCGCGACCACCAGAACCCAGCGAATCGGCACTGGGGGCCAGCCGAGGGGATAGCCAAAGGCAAGTACCGCTGAACAGGTGCAGCAATTCTCACTGGCCTCGTAGCGGCCTTAGATTGGCGAATACGAGGGTTCGTCCTCACGGCCTCGCCTCCCGCCGGTCCCAGCGCCGATAGGTGATCGCCTCGCTCAGATGGGGCACACGAATCGCAGGGGCTTCGGCTAGGTCCGCGATGGTGCGCGCCAGCTTCAATATCCGGTGGAAGGCGCGGGCGGATAGGCCCAAGCGCTCCAGGGCCTGCTCTAAAAGCTGCCGCCCGGGGGCATCCAGAAGGCAGGTGCGCTCCAATTCCCGACTGCCTAGGGCGTGGTTCGGTTGACCGCAGCGGGCCAGTTGCAAGGCGCGGGCGCGGGCCACGCGCTCGCGCACTTGGGCGCTTGATTCCGTTGCGGCGGGCGACGGGCCACTCAACTCCCCAGGGGCGAGCCGCGGCACCTCCACATGCATGTCAATGCGATCCAGCAGGGGGCCGGAGATGCGACCACGGTAGCGAGCGATCTGGTCCGGGGTGCAACGGCAACGCCCGCCCGGGTCGCCCAGATAGCCGCAAGGGCAGGGGTTCATGGCCGCCACCAGTTGGAAGCGGGCGGGGAATTCGGCCTGGCGGGCGGCCCGGGAGATGACGATGCGGCCACTCTCCAGGGGCTCGCGTAGTACCTCCAGCACCCGCCGATCAAACTCAGGCAGCTCGTCCAGGAACAAGACCCCGCCGTGGGCCAGGCTGATCTCCCCCGGCCGTGGGTTGCTGCCGCCCCCTACCAGGGCAACCCCGGAGGCGGTGTGGTGGGGGGTACGAAACGGGCGTTGGCCCCAACGACGCGGGTCGAAGCCCTGCCCGCTGACCGACAGCACGGCAGCAGTCTCCAGGGCTTCGGCTTCGCTCATGGGCGGCAGGATGCCGGGCAATCGGCTCGCCAGCATGGACTTACCGGTGCCCGGTGGACCCGATAACAATAGGCTGTGGCCCCCAGCGGCGGCGATCTCCAGGGCGCGCTTGGCGGAGAGTTGGCCGCGCACCTCGGAGAGGTCCGGATAGCGATCCGGGTCACTGAGTTCAGGCGCCCCGACGAAGGGCGGTAGCGGCGTGCCGGTGAAATGACCGCAGACCTCCAACAGGTGGCGTGCGGTCACGATGCGCAGCCCCGAGACCAGGGCGGCCTCCAGGGCATTGGCCTCCGGTACGATCAGGGCGCGCCCAGCGGCGCGGGTGGCTAGAGCCACTGGCAATACGCCACTCACGGGCCGTAGTTCCCCGGATAAGGCCAGCTCACCCAGCAGCTCATAGCCGCTGAAGGCCCCTTGGGGCACCTGACCGGAGGCCCCCAGGATACCCAGGGCAATGGCCAGATCGAACCGCCCGCCTTCCTTGGGCAAATCCGCAGGGGCCAGGTTAATGGTGATGCGACTGAGGGGAATCGTAAATCGACCGGTTTCTAGGGCGCTGCGCACCCGATCCTTGCTCTCCTTCACCGCTAGTTCCGGCAGGCCGACCAAGGACAGGGACGGCAGGCCGTTGGCCAGATGCACCTCCACAGTGACCAGGGGGGCCTCCATCCCAGTGCTGGCGCGGCTGTAGAGGACGGCAAGGCTCATAGCCTAGGGCCGGGGCCTTCATTCATCCCGGTGCGTGTCCATGCTGGCCTTTCCCTCTTGCTCCGCCACTTGCGCCTCAAGGCGCTGTAAGCGCTCCCGTGTACGTGCGAGCACCGCGCTCTGTACCTCGAATTCCTCTCGGGTGACCAGGTTGAGGCGACCGATAGCCGCCTCCAGAGTGGCCCGCAGGGTGCGGTCCATGTCCTGTTTTAGCGCTTGTAGGCCGGAGGGTAGGCTGCTGGCGAGCCTTTCCGCCAGGTCATCTAGGTGTCTTGGATCGATCATGGAAATTCCTGAATGTCTCTGCGGTCAAGGTAGGGTTCCCAATTATAGGGGGCAACCGGGATAGGCGCCTTCTCTGCACTAGAGCGGGGCATCGCACAGTTTTGGTGCTCTAATGCGCCCTGCGCACCGCTGGTCATCCCAATTTTGTGCGCGGAATGCGTTGTATTTTGACAACAACTGGTTAATGAGTTGTTTTTACGCCGGTCCGTGGAGATGGCATACATGCTGCCAAGCAAATACCACAAGGTGGTTGATCCACCCAGCCTATTATGCCCTGTTACCCCAATCTCGGCTCATAGCATGAGGAATAATTAGATGAATTCGAGCAAGTTTACCCTCGCCCTTGCGGCACTCGTTAGCACCGCGGGCCCAGTCCTAGCCGGAGATGCCCCACTAACCGCCAACATCGGCGTGGTATCCAATTATATGTGGCGGGGCCTGACCCAGACCCAGGATGGGGCGGCCGTTCAAGGCGGCTTGGACTATGCCCACGAGAGCGGCTTTTCCTTGGGCACCTGGGTATCCAATGTGGACTGGGGGACCACCAAGCCCAGCTACGAGCTAGACCTGTATGGGGGTTACGGTGGCAAGGTGGGGGACTTTGGTTACAACCTTACCACCACTTATTATGCGTATCCCGATGGAAGGGATTCAAACCTCTGGGAACTCGGAGCATCCGGCACCTGGAACGTCCTCACTATCGGGTTGGCCTACACCTTGGACGGCCAGGCGTCGAGTGGCAATCCCTACCGTGAAGGCGATATGTATTATTATGGTAGCCTATCCTTCGACCTGCCCATGGGCTTCAAGCTGGGTGGTACCCTGGGTCATTACGACTTTACAGACTTTGGCAGCGTTGCCGACTACACTCACTGGCAGATCTCCGCCAGCAAGGAGGTCGGCGATTTCGGTACTTTCAGTGTAACTGCTCAGGCAGCAGAGAAAGGCACCATTTTTCCGGGTGTTAAAAACGGCTGAATTATGCGATAAAGGCGGACATGGAACCATTGCCCGATCTTGGCCAACTCAATAC
>Ga0163199_1002600_pt1 | contig 11020 bp, 11 predicted proteins | sample PL_2010_150m_FD_113537 | JGI IMG/M metagenome (GOLD analysis project Ga0163199, IMG submission 113537) | Freshwater microbial communities from Powell Lake, British Columbia, Canada to study Microbial Dark Matter (Phase II) - PL_2010_150m | ecosystem: Environmental > Aquatic > Freshwater > Lake ...
GTGCAGAACATGGCGCCGGGCGCGGCAGCGCGCATGGGCTTGGGCTTTGAGGCGCTGAGCCTGCAGCATCCGCGCCTGATCGTCTGTGATATTTCGGGCTATGGCGAAGATGGCCCGTACCGCGACAAAAAGGCTTATGACCTGCTGATCCAGAGCGAAGCCGGTTTCCTCTCGGTCACAGGCACAGCCGATTCGCCGAGCAAGGCCGGTAACTCCATGGCCGATATTGCTGCTGCCATGTACGCTTACTCGAGCATTCTTTCGGCATTGCTGCTGCGCGGCCGGACCGGCACGGGCTCGCACATCGATGTCTCGATGCTGGAGTCCTTGGGCGAGTGGATGGGCTACCCCCTGTACTACGCCTTCGACGGTGCCGCACCGCCACCGCGCTGCGGCGCGTCGCATGCCAGTATCTACCCCTATGGTCCGTTTCAGGCCGGTGACGGTGGCACTGTGATGCTGGGCTTGCAAAACGAGCGCGAATGGAAACAGTTTTGCGAAAGGGCTCTGCAAAATGCCGCGCTTGCCAATGACCCACGCTTCGACAGCAATGCGCGCCGTAACGAGCACCGCGAGGCGCTCAAGGCGATCATTCTGGATGCCTTCGCAAAACTCAGCACCGAGCAGGTGCTCGCGCGGCTCGACCAGGCGCAGATCGCCAATGCCCGCATGAACGACATGGCCGGCGTCTGGGCCCATCCCCAATTGCAGGCGCGCGAGCGCTGGCAGATCGTCGGTTCACCGGCTGGTGAGATCCCGGCGCTCTTGCCGCCCGGGCGCAACAGTGCCTTTGACTATCGGATGGATCCGGTACCCGCGGTGGGACAGCACACGGAGGCGATTCTGCGTGAGCTCGGCCGGGACGAAGCAGCCATCGCCAATTTGCGTGTGACTGGCGCGATCTGATACGACTTGAAAGACCGAATCCCATGACTTCTCCGACAGCCGAACTCGCCGCCTTTGCGGCCGGTCTGCGCTTCTCCGACATACCCGCACCGGTTATTCGCAAGGCGGAAGACCTTCTGGTGGATTGGTTCGGCTCGACGGTTGCCGGATACGGCGCGCGCCCGGTGGAGGGCATCACGCGCTTTGCGCTGGCGATGGGTCCGCAGTCCGGTGCTTCAGAAGTGATCATCCAGCGTACTTCCAGCAGCCCCTATCTGGCCGCCATGGCCAACGCAGCAGCTTCGCACATGGCGGAGCAGGATGATGTGCACAACGGCTCGGTGTTTCACCCGGCAACGGTGGTGTTTCCGGCAGCGCTGGCGGTGGCGCAGGCAATCGGTGCCACTGGTCAGCAGTTGTTGGCGGCTGCGATTGCGGGCTACGAGGTGGGTGTTCGCGTTGGCGAATTTCTGGGCCGCTCACATTACAAGGTGTTTCACACCACGGGCACGGCCGGTACGTTGGCCGCGGCAGCTGCCGTGGGCAATCTGCTCGGACTGGACGCACGGCAGATGCAGCACGCCTTCGGCTCTGCGGGAACCCAGTCGGCTGGGCTGTGGGAGTTCTTGCGCACGGCGGCGGACAGCAAGCAGTTGCACACCGCGCACGCAGCTGCGGCAGGCTTGATGGCGGCCTACCTGGCCAAGGAGGGTTTCACCGGTGCGGCGCAAATTTTCGAAGGGCCGCAAGGCATGGCTGCGGGCATGTCGAGCGACGCCGATCCGGCGAAGTTGACCGACGGTCTGGGTAGACGCTGGGCCACAGCCGAGACCTCCTTCAAGTACCACGCATGTTGCCGCCATACGCATCCGGCCGCCGACGCGCTGTTGCAGGTCATGCAGGCGCAGCAACTCCAGCCTTCCGATCTGGCGCGTGTGGTCGCGCACGTGCACCAGGGCGCCATCGACGTGCTCGGGCCGGTGCGGCATCCGAGCACAGTGCACCAGAGCAAGTTTTCCATGGGCACGACGCTGGCGCTGGCGGCGCTTTTTGGCCATGCCGGGCTGACCGAGTTTGAGCAGCATTTTCTGGACGATTCAACCAGGGCGCTGCGCGATCGGGTCGAGATGATGCTGGATCCGGAGGTCGATGCTGCCTACCCGCAGCGCTGGATCGGTAAAGTGACCGTCACCACCACCGACGGCCGCGTGTTGCTGGGGCGTGTCGATGAACCCAAGGGTGACCCGGGCAACACGCTGAGCCGTGACGAAATCACTGCCAAGGCACTGCGTCTGGCTGCTTTCAGTGGTGGCGCAACGGCCGCGGAAATGCAGACCGCGGTGAATGCGCTGTGGGCTGTAGCTGGCTGGGCCAGGGTTGGAAGATTATGGGAGGCTGCGATATGAGTGCTGATCACGACCAGTTGGCGCTGGCGCGCTCGTTTTTGTTTGTGCCTGCCACACGACCCGAGCGTTACGCCAAGGCGCTGGCCAGTGGCGCTGACGCCGTCATCATCGACCTGGAGGATGCGGTGGCAGCGCAGGAGAAGAAGGGCGCGCGCGATCAACTGGCCAGCGCTTTTGAACAACTTGGCGTCCCGGAGCGCGCGCGCACCGTGGTTCGCCTGAATGCCAGTGGCACGCCCTGGTTCGACGACGATCTGGTGTTTCTTGCTGGTCTGGTCGGCCAGGGACTGCCTGCCGTGATGCTGCCCAAGGCAGATTCGGCTCTGGTATTGCGGCAGCTGGCGCAGGCGCTGGGGGCCGGCTGTGCCTTGTTGCCACTGGTCGAATCGCTGGCTGGATGGGACGTCGTCGATGCGTTGGCTGCAGCGCCGCAGGTGCTTCGTCTGGCTTTTGGTCATCTGGATTTCCAGGCGGACGTCGGGATGGCGGCTGGCGCAGATGAAACCGAACTGGTGCCGGTGCGGCTGGCTGTGGTTCTGGCGGCGCGGCGCGCAGGGTTGGCGGCACCTATTGACGGTGTCACGGTGGCGATCCAGGACATGGAGCGATTGCAGGAAGACGTGGCGCGCAGTCGGCGCTTTGGTTTTGGCGCCAAGATGTGCATCCATCCGGAACAGATCGCGCTGGTGAACTCGGTTTTTTCGCCGAGTGCAGCGGAACTCGAATGGGCACGCCGTGTGCTGGCAGCGGTAGAGGCTGCCGGTGGTGGCGTTGTCAGCCTGGAGGGTCGGATGGTTGACGGCCCTGTCGTGCGCCTGGCGCAACGCACTCTGGCGCAGTCTTTTCAGACCATGGGTCACGCGCCTCAGATCGGTTGAGTGCCTTGCACGGCTGCCTTTTCGGCCACCGTGGCAAATTTGCTGTACTTGCCCAGCAAGGTGACCAACTGGCCGTAAACACGCGGGTTACCGGCCAGGCATTCGTGCTGGTCCAGGAAGTTCGGTTCACCGGTGAAGTTGCCGACCAGACCGCCGGCTTCGGTTACCAGCAGGGAGCCGGCTGCAACGTCCCAGGGTTGCAGTCCGGTTTCAAAAAATCCGTCAGTGAAACCCGCCGCAACATAGGCCAGATCGAGCGCGGCAGCACCAGGGCGACGCAGGCCGGCCGTGCGCTGCATCACGTCGCCCATCATGCGCAAGTAGTTGTTGAAGTCGTCGCTGGGGCGGAAGGGGAAACCGGTAGAGATCAGGCACTCCTGCAACTTGATACGCTTGGAGACGCGCAGTCGGCGGTCGTTCATGTAGGCACCGCGTCCTTTGGTGGCAGTGAACAGGTCGTTGCGGCTCGGGTCGTAAATCACGGCTTGTTCGACTTTGCCCTTGACCGCCAGGGCGATGCTGACGCAGTACACCGGCAAGCCGTGAATAAAGTTGGTGGTGCCGTCCAACGGGTCGATGATCCAGACAAATTCAGAGTCTTTGGCGCCGTGCTCCTGGCCCGATTCTTCGGCCAGGATACCGTGACCGGGGTAGGCAGCCAGCAGTGTCTCGATGATGATTTGTTCGGCTGCGTGGTCAACATCGGTTACGAAGTCATTGACCAGTTTTTGCGAAATGCGGACCGCCTCCACGTCCAGCGCGGCGCGGTTGATGATGGCGCCGGCGGCTCGGGCCGCCTTGATGGCGACGTTGATCATGGGATGCAGATTGGGGGACATGAATCACTTTTCGGTTTGTGGACAGAACTTTGGCTCTATCGCTTTAGCGGCTGTCATGCCGGACTCGATCCGGCATCCATGGATTGTGGGTGCTGAAACCCCGGACCTGATCCGGGGCCGCAACGACAACCATTTTTGCCAGCGACAATGGAGCAATTTTAGCCGTCCGCTATCTTTCCCGATTTTGTCTCCATGCAAACACGATTTGTCCTGATCAATACCAGCCATGCCGGCAACGTCGGCGCCGCCGCACGCGCCATGAAAACGATGGGCTTTGATGATCTGGTACTGGTCTCGCCACGCTGGGCCAATGTCTTGAACCGGGAAGAAACGATTCAGCGTGCCAGCGGCGCGCTCGATGTGCTGAAGAAGGCGCGCATTGTCGCCACGCTCGATGAGGCACTGGACGGCATGACGCATCTGTGTGCCACCGCCATGACGCCACGCGACTTTGGTCCGCCTGCGGTGGCACCACGTCAGCATTTTGAGCAGTTGGTGAAAGTTGATTCACTGGCTGGGCAAGGCCTGGCCTTCCTGTTTGGCTCGGAACGCTTTGGCATGCAAAACGAGGATGTTTACCGCTGCCATGTGGCGCTCAGTATTCCGAGCAATCCCGAGTTTGGTTCGCTCAATCTGGGGGCGGCGGTACAGGTGATTGCCTACGAGTGGCGTCTGGCTTTGGGTGGCTACGCAGTGCAAGACGCGATCGTGCCGTCCGAGCTTGCCGATGCGGCGCAACTCGCCGGCATGTTGCGGCATTGGGAGCAGGCCCTGGTCAGCATCGGCTTTCTCGATCCGCAGGCGCCGAAGAAACTGATGCCCAGGCTCAATCAGTTGTTCAATCGGGCGGCGCTGACGCAGGAGGAGATCCACATTCTGCGCGGGATGGCGAAAATGATGGATCGCAATGGCCTGTCGCCCAACGCCCTGCTGCCAACCGGGCCAGCGACAAGAGATTAGACTTCGTTTATGTTTTCCCGACTACGTTCCGACATTCAGTGCATTTTGGACCGCGACCCGGCGGCGCGCACGCGCTGGGAGGTCCTGACCTGTTACCCGGGATTGCACGCACTCGTCTTGCACCGACCCGCTCACTGGTGCTGGGGTCATGGACTCAAATGGCCAGGCCGCTTTATTTCACATATCGCGCGCTTTTTGACCGGTATCGAGATCCATCCGGGCGCCCGTATCGGAGAAGGTGTGTTCTTCGACCACGCCATGGGTGTAGTGGTGGGAGAAACGGCCGAAATTGGTGACGGTTGCACCATCTACCAGGGCGTCACGCTGGGCGGCACAGCGCTCTACAAGGGCGCCAAACGCCATCCGACATTGGGGCGCAACGTGGTCATTGGCGCCGGTGCGCAGGTGCTGGGCGGCTTTACTGTTGGCGATGGCGCCAAGGTGGGTTCCAACGCGGTGGTGACCAAGCCGATACCCGCGGGTGCCACGGCGGTGGGCAACCCGGCCCGCATCATCCAGGCGGAGATCGATGTGAAGCGTGAGGAAGTGGCGTCAAAAATGGGCTTTTCGGCCTATGGTGTGACGCAAAATGACGATCCCCTGAGTCAGGCGATGCGGGGGCTGATCGACAACGCGGCGTCGCAGGAGCACCAGATTGCGATGTTGTGGCAGACCATTGACAAGCTTTCGGCCCAGCGCCAGGAGGCCGATTGCGTTCCGGGCGATGCGGCACGCAGTGAGCACTTTGAGGCCGCCAAACTTAATGAACTGGTCGGCAAGTAGGTCGCTTGGCCAAGACTCACGGTGTCATTGCGGCCCCGGATCAGGTCCGGGGTTTCAGCACCCGCAATCCAGTGCATGCGTGGCACTGGATCCCGGATCGAGTCCGGGATGACAAGAAATAGGTTATCTCAGGTCAGTGGTGCTGGGCGCAGGGCCGACTTGGGACGAAAAGCCTTGCACACCTCATCCCTGGTCTCCAGGTACGGTCCACCGATCAGGTCGATGCAATAGGGCACTGCCGCAAAAATTCCTGCCATCAGGGAGTCGCCGTTTTCGCTACGCAAGCCTTCGAGTGTTTCCTGGATCGACTTGGGCTGCCCCGGCAGGTTGATGATCAGTGTCTGCTCCCGAATCACTGCGACCTGCCTGGACAGAATGGCCGTCGGTACAAATTTCAGACTGATTTGGCGCATCTGCTCGCCAAAGCCGGGCATTTCCTTGTGCGCCACTGCCAGTGTTGCTTCGGGCGTGACATCGCGTCGGGCCGGGCCGGTGCCGCCCGTCGTCAGGACCAGCGCACAGCCGGCATCCACCAGTTCAATCAGGGTCTGGCTGATGCTGGCCTGCTCGTCGGCAATCAGCCTTGGCTCGAACGCGATGGGGTTCTTCAGTGCGCGCGTCAGCCAGTCCTGCAGCGCAGGCAAACCCTTGTCGACGTAGACGCCGCTGGAGGCCCGGTCACTGACCGAGACGATGCCGATCTTGACGCTGTCCATTGCAGTGGGGGTCGCAGTATTCATGGCTTGGCTTCCTCCTCTTCGGTAAGCTGCTCGCGCAGGATCTGGAAAATATCGCGGTAAGCCCGTCCGTGGCGTACGGCGGCGCCGGGTTTCTCTGGTAGCGCGTCTTTTCTGGCCTGGCGAATCAGGGCACGTAGTTGCTGCGAGTCGGTGTCCGGATGTTGCGCGAGCCAGTCGCCGAAAGCATCCTCGGCGCCAAGCAGGCGCTCACGCCAACTCTCGGCCAGGTGCAGGATCAGATTCTCCTGTGCCGATCCGCTGGTCTGTTCGCTCAGGGCTGAGCGAACTGTGTCCAGCACGGCCGGATCTACCAGACGCATCAGTTTGCCAATAAACTGCATCTGGCGCCGCTTGCCTTCGAAACTGGTGATGCGTTTGGCTTCCAGCACGGCATCCTTGAGCTTCTCGCTCAATAGAAGCCGCTCCAAGAGGTCTGCGCGCAGCGTCAGCAACTCCTCGCCGAGCTTTTGCAATTCGGCGCTTTCGCGTTTGAGGTCGGTGCGGCTCTGCTCGTCCGTGCCCTTGAGTTCACGTTTGAGTTCGAGATCGCGCTCACTGCCCTCGGCGACAAATTCACCGCGGACGAAATAGCCTTTTTTGAGTTTGCGTGACATAGCCAAGTATCATAGCCTCCGATATGAAGAAACCCACCAAGCACACCCGTCCCGCCGTTGATCAAGCCAAGCCTGAGCGCGGCTTCAGTTACAGCAGGCCATTTTTTGAGGAACTGGTGGACACGGCGTTGGCCCATGCCAGGAAACTGGGTGCCACCGACGCCGGGGCTGAAGCCTCCGAAGGCTGCGGGCTGAGCGTTTCAGTGCGCAAGGGCGAACTGGAAAATGTGGAGCGCAATCGTGACAAGTCGCTCGGCGTCACGGTCTACCTCGGGCAGCGCAGGGGAAATGCCAGCACCTCGGATTTCTCCCGAGCTGCGATAGAACAAACCGTGCAGGCCGCTTATGACATCGCGCGTTTTACCGCTGAAGACCCGTTTGCCGCCTTGCCGGACGAGCACGACATCGCGGCACCGGCGGCGCAACGCACCGATCTGGACCTGTTTTTTCCGTGGACTGTCAACAGTGAAGAAGCGGCCCGGCTGGCCATGGACTGCGAGGCAGCAGCGTTGCAGACCGACAAACGCATCAACAACAGCGAGGGCGCCAGCGTGTCGGCGCAGCAATCGCACTTTTTCAGCGCCCATACCCGGGGTTTTCGCGGTGGCTATGCGAGTTCACGGCATTCTCTGTCAGTGTCGCCCATCGCCGGCAAAGGCGACGACATGCAACGCGATGCCTGGTACAGTTCGATGCGCAATGCCCAGGAGCTGGCCGCACCGGAGGCGATAGGACGTTACGCGGCAGAACGTGCGCTGAGCCGTCTGAACTCGCGCAAGATTCCCACCCGTCAGTGTCCGGTGCTGTTCGAGTCACCGCTGGCTGCGGGACTGCTCGGTAATCTGGTGCAAGCCATCAGTGGCGGGGCGCTGTATCGCAAGAGCTCATTCCTGCTTGACTCCCTGGGCAAGCAGGTGATAGCCAAGCACCTTGACCTCCTGGAAGACCCTTTTGTCAAGCGCGGCAAAGGTAGTTCGCCGTTTGATGACGAGGGTGTTCAGGTGAAGGCGCGCCAGGTGGTGGAAGCGGGGCGGGTGCAAGGTTATTTTCTGGGCAGCTATTCGGCTCGCAAACTGGGCATGAAGACCACAGGCAATGCCGGCGGGTCACACAACCTGAGTCTGACTTCACGCCTGACGCGGCCCGAAGACGACCTGGATGCCATGCTGGAGAAGCTCGGTACCGGCCTTTTCGTGACCGAACTGATGGGCTCTGGTGTGAACTACGTCACGGGTGACTATTCACGCGGCGCCAGCGGTTTCTGGGTGGAGCGTGGGCGCATCGCCTACCCGGTCCACGAGATCACGATTGCCGGCAACATGAAGGCCATGCTCAAGGGCATCGAGGCGGTCGGGGCCGACGCCTACAACTACGGCGCCAAGACCGTGGGCTCCATGCTGGTCAACCGGATGAAGGTGGCGGGGAGCTAGCGGGACAAGGCGGCTTTGACTGCGCCCGATACCTGGCCCATGTCGGCCTTGCCGGCAAGACGTGTCTTGACGGTGCCCATGACTTTACCCATATCGCCGGTGCCAACGGCACGTCCCAACTCCGCACCGATTTCGGCCACGATGGCCAGCACCGCTGCGCTCAATTCTTCGGCGCTCAGGCGTTGCGGCAGGTAGGCTTGTAGCACCACGATTTCTGCCGATTCCTTGTCGGCAAGATCCATACGATCGGCCTGGGTAAACGCGGCAACCGAGTCCTTGCGTTGCTTGATCAGTTTGTCGATGATCGCCACCATGGCGGCATCGTCAAGCACCACGCGTTCATCAACCTCTTTTTGCTTGGCTGCGGCCAGCAGCAAGCGGATCGTGCCCAGTCGCTCGCTGTCTCTGGCGCGCATGGCGTTTTTCATGTCTTCCGTGATCTGCTCTTTGAGTGTCATGGGCGTTGTTCCTTGTAAACAGTTTTGGACATAAAAAAAGCCCGCCTGAGTGGCCTCGGCGGGCTAGCTTCACTGATCAGTTGGGGACAGAGCTGGTTCGCTACGCGTAACTGCTGTCTGTCCCACAAGGTCTCAGGTTTAGTACATCTTCTTGGGCAACTGCATGGCGCGAATGCGCTTGTAGTTGCGCTTGACGGCAGCTGCCTTCTTGCGCTTGCGCTCGGCGGTAGGCTTTTCGTAGAACTCGCGGGCTCGCAAGTCCGTCAGCAGACCCAGCTTTTCGATAGTGCGCTTGAAGCGACGCAGCGCTACGTCAAAGGGTTCGTTCTCTTTTACACGGATGGTTGTCATTTACGTAAAGTGATCCAGAAAGTGCATACTTCAGTCAAAGGAAGATCGGGCGCTTGACCAAGGTACTGCGTTTATTCCCCGCTCAAAAAAAGTGTTCAGGCAGCGAGGGTTTGCCAGCAAAGCTGCAGATTATAGCCCTGTTATTGCGTAAATGTGGTTTACACCGACTGCTGCGTCGCCCCGAACTTGCTGGCGAGGCTCTGGGCGCAGGCGAAGGCGCTGGACCATGCCCACTGGAAGTTGTGGCCGCCCAGCCAACCGGTGACGTCCACCACTTCCCCAATGAAGTACAGACCGGCCTGGCTTGACTCCATGGTTTGTGAGGACAGGTCACGCGTATCGACACCGCCAGCGGTAACCTCCGCCTTGTTGAAACCTTCGGTGCCGGTGGGCGTGAGTTCCCAATTGGACAGGCGTTCAGCCAGTGCCGCCAATGCCTTGTCGCTGGCTTCATTAACCGGTCGCTGCCAGGACGGGGCGGTCTTGCTGTCGTGTGCAATCCAGGTATCGACCAGGCGCGACGGAAGCAGTGTGGCCAGCTCGTTGGCAATCAGCTTTCGGGAATGGAGCTTGGCCTGTGACAGGGCTTGCAGCAGGTCAACGCTTGGCGCCAGATTGACCCGAATCGGCATGGCGGCCTTCCAGTAACTCGAAATCTGCAGTACGGCCGGGCCACTCAGGCCGCGATGGGTGAACAACAGGTCTTCCAGGAAGGAAATCCTGGCCTTGCGATCTCCAAACTCAATTTGCACCGGTAGCGAGAGCCCGGCCAACTTTGCAAAGGGGGACCAACTCGCGCTGTCAAAAGTCAGGGGCACCAGAGCGGGTCGCAGTTCCACCACACGAAGACCAAACTGACGGGCCACCCGATAGCCGAAGTCGCTTGCGCCGATCTTCGGAATCGACAAGCCACCGGTGGCGATGACCAGGGCGCGGGCTCGCACCGTAGCGCGATCACACTCAATCTCGTAGCGGAAAGTGTCCAAGGACTGAGCGTCGGAACCGGATTGGATGGACTTGACGCTGCAGGGTTGCCAGCGCGTTACTTGTCCCGCAGTGCACTCGGCCAGCAGTACCTTGATGAGGTCGTCTGCTGAATGATCGCAAAATAGCTGCCCTTTGTGCTTTTCGTGGAACGCCACGCCATGGCGCTGCAACAAGGCCGTGAAATCGCGCGCTGTGAAGCGTGTCAACGCGGAGCGGCAAAAATTCGGGTTGTTGCTGAGAAAGTTCGCTGGCGTGCAGTCCAGGTTGGTGAAGTTACAGCGCCCGCCGCCCGAAATCCGGATTTTCTCGGCTACTTTCTCGCTGTGATCGAGCACCAGTACCGACAGACCGCGTTGTCCTGCGATACCGGCGCAAAACAGGCCCGCCGCGCCAGCGCCGACGATGACTACGTCAAAGATTTGCATGACCGCAGTTTAGGCGCTGCGCCGTGCCGACTGATGACTGTCGGAATCAACTCATGCGGCTTAGGCGCCTGTCAACTGCCATAATCAGACAGACATCGTCGGTTGGTGGCACGGCGTTGCCGCCGACCTCGCCCGGTGCTTTTTTGGGTTTAGACAACAGTGATTTGGATAGCAATCTTGATGGGTACGCTGGTGGCTGGCATTGGCAGTGTCTGGCTCGCGGCCTTGCTAAGCTTTGGTGTGCTGGGACGCTACACCCAGCAC
>Ga0163199_1002601_pt1 | contig 11016 bp, 10 predicted proteins | sample PL_2010_150m_FD_113537 | JGI IMG/M metagenome (GOLD analysis project Ga0163199, IMG submission 113537) | Freshwater microbial communities from Powell Lake, British Columbia, Canada to study Microbial Dark Matter (Phase II) - PL_2010_150m | ecosystem: Environmental > Aquatic > Freshwater > Lake ...
ATTTTTGTTACGGAGAATTTGTACTGAAAGAAATTGAATACAATTGTAAAGAATTAAAATAAATAACAAATTCACATTACTTTGCATAGATTTGTAGTGAAAATATTTTTATTTTAAGTAAAACATACACAAAACATAAGGAGATAATATAATGGCGGGAAAAAATCCAATCGGTTGGTTCGAAATACACGTTAAAGATTTTGATGAAGCAAGAAAATTTTACGGCGAACTTTTTGCCTGGGAGTTTAAACTTTCGCAAGGCTCGAAATCACTTTACTGGAACATATATACGGGCGAAGGTTCAATTGGCGGCGGATTTATGAAGAAAAGCAAACCCGAACAAGAGGGACAGGCTTTGATATTCTATGTCGAAGTGGAAGATATCGAAGCATCTCTTAAAAAAGCGGTTGAGCTTGGCGGCAAGGTTGATACGCCAAAAACTCTCATCAGCGAATCAGCTGGATACTTCGCGCTTCTTAAAGACCCGGATAATAATTTAATCGGACTCTGGGGTAAAAAGTAATACTCCGCGGTAAACAAAGTTAAAGCCGGCATTATTAATAATGCCGGCTTTTTTTAAAACTATAATCATGCCGGAAACCCCTCTTCATCCATCACTCTCAGCGCCTGATTCATGTGACGGATACAATGCTTGAGAATCATTTCCACCGCGTCATGCATGTTAAAAGTTATTAAAGACGAGGCGGGAGAAGAAATTTTAATTTCCGGTAAATAAACATCCGGATTATTCTTTAATTCTTTCAGTATTTTCCGCAGTTGTATGATATTTTCTTTAAATCTTCTGACTATATCTTTATCAATCGTAGTCTTATCGGGTTTAAACGCACGAGGAGATTTATGTTTCTTATCAGACTCAGGGTCAACTATTTTAGTAATCTGTTTCCCGAACATACGGGAAAACGGGCTGACCCTTTCCCAGAGCGATTCCCTATGCGTGCCTTTCGATGCACTTTCGAGCACGGGGAAATAAAGTTCGTTTGTTATAATGATGTGTGACAAGCATTCACCAACACTCCAGGCATCATCTCCGGGCTTCCAGGAAATCTGCGAGTAAGCGAGTGGGCCGAACACCTCTCTTGTCTGCTTCTCGATTAAATCCAATACCCTCCCGTAATTGCTCATATATAATTATTCAAACACAGAAAGACAATTATCTGCGGCACGGTTTTCCGGAAAATACGCGGTTTAATAGTAAATATTAGTGACGTCTATAATTTCAGCTTCGGTATCGTGAACCTTGAGAAACGCGATAAAATCACCATTGTAATATTCCGAATGCGACGCCTCGAATTCTTTCATCAGCTCCGCAATCTTATGATACTCAAGAGAGCTTTTGAAAAAATTCAGTTCTTCTTTGTCGTCAAAAATCCTGTAGTAAAACATAATATAGTTTAATGTTAAATATCAAATGTTAAAATCTGCTAACCGAGTATTTTATCCGCGTGGAGCAGGTCGGAAAATAATTCGTTCTTAATTGTTTCCGCGTTCTTCCTTGCGTTTGCAAGCGAATTTATTATATACCTGTTCGCCGTGAAAATTTTCTTTGGTTCTTTTTCCGCCTCGTCGAGAAGCAGATATCCTATGAACAAATACGAATAAAGCTCGACCAGGTCCTTGGCGGCTACGTCCTGAAACTGCGTATCCTTTTTCTCCATAACGTACTTGAGACTTTCGCTGAAAATTCCCCGTATTTCCCTGAGTATATTCGCGAGCCTCGAGAGTCCGCCGGGATATTCGTGTTTTTCTTTATCGTCAAACAGTCCTTTCAGAACGTCGTGTATCACACCGCTTATCGCCGCCACAATCTGAAGCTGTGACGTTCCTTCGTATATGTTTGTGATGCGGGCGTCGCGCGCAAGACGCTCAACCCTGAACTCTTTCATGTATCCCGTTCCGCCGTGTATCTGGAGCGAGTCATATGTTATTTTATTCGCGCATTCCGTGGTAATGTATTTGGTCATCGGCGTGAGCAAGTTCGCCACTTTGCCGAGATATTTAACCTCTTCAGTGTATTCAGCTACGGACTTACCCTCTTTTTTCAGTTTCTCCACAAAAAATTCAAGCGTTTCCTTCCTGTCAACAAAATGACCCGTCGCGAATAAAAGCGAACGGTTATATTCAAGCATCACGCGCATATCAATAAGCATATTCGCTACAACGGGAATGTTGTAAATCGCCTTTCCGAACTGTTCGCGCGCGCGCGCGTAAGTCAGCGCTTCTCCAAATGCTGCCTGTGAAATCCCGAGCGCCTGCGACGAAACGCCCATCCTGGCGCGGAACATTAAATCCAGAACATATTTTATAAGTCCGAACTTCCTCGACCCGACAAGTTGTGCCGGTGTATCGTTAAACTGAAGTTCGCAGGTCGGCGAACCGTGTATGCCGAGTTTATTTTCAATCCGCCGTACCACAACGGTATCGTCTCCGTAGCACACGAACATACTAAGCCCGCGTCCGTCCTTTGTGCCTGCTTCCGAGCGCGCAAGAACAAGGTGAACATGCGCGTTACCGTTCGTGATAAATCTTTTTACGCCGCGCAGGAACCATTTTCCGTTTTCGTCCTGATACGCGTGAAGTTTAACCGCCTGAAGGTCAGAACCAGCGTCCGGTTCCGTCAGCGCCATTGCGCCTGTATATTCGCCTGTACAGAATTTAGGAAGGAATTCTTCTTTTTGTTCTTCGCTGCCGAACTTGGCGATAATCTCCGCTATATCCTGCAAACCGAAAATATTCATCAAAGAAGCGTCTGCCCTTGCCACCATTTCATTCGCCATCAGATAGATTGTAAGCGGAAAGTTAAGCCCGCCGTATTTTCTCGGCAGAACCATTCCCATAAGGTCTGCTTGCGCCAGTTCGAGCAGGTTTGCCTGCGTACCTTTGGCATAGGTTACCGTTCCCGCGTCAAACTGAGCGCCTTCGTGGTCAACGTCAGCCGCGCGCGGAGCTATATAATTTCCCGTCAGGTCTCCGAGCATTTCAAGTACCTTGCGGTAATTCTCCATCGCGTCCTCGTAATTTACCGGCGCGAAATCAAACTCTTTTGCCTGCTCGTAATTATCCTCGAATATGTCAACCACGCTCTTAAAGTCAAGGTTGTTGAAGTGAAAAAGCAGGTCGCTGTTATCAGTGAAAAAATTTGGCATTATATTATTATTTCAATTTATTTTTATACTGTTCAATGAACATTGGGATAATTTGCATTGCGTCCCCCACTATTCCGTAATGGCTCACTCCGAATATAGGAGCTTCAGGGTCGGTATTAATGGCGATTATCTTTTTTGCTTCCTGCATTCCAGCGCGGTGCTGAATCGCGCCCGAAATACCGACAGCGATATATAGTTTGGGTCTTACCGTTACGCCCGTCTGCCCCACCTGCCTCTCGGAAGGGATAAATCCTGCGTCAACAGCCGCACGGCTGCCCGCTACTTCGCCGCCGATTACGTGAGCAAGGTCGTGAAGCAGTTTGAAGTTATCTTTTGAGCCGAGCCCGTATCCTCCGGCAACAATAATCGGCGCGGCTTTCAGGTTAACCTTGTTTTCTTCCCTGTGCTGTTCTATAATCTCAAGCAATCCGTCCGTATCGCCTGCCGTAAACGGAATCTGTGTAATCTTTAGCGGTTTCGGTTTGTCAACAGGATGCATTTCCATCACGCCCTCGCGGACTGTTGCCATCTGCACGTGAACGTCGGGAGTAATGATGGTTGCCACGATGTTGCCGCCGAATGCCGGACGAATCTGCAGCAGGAGTTCTTTATATTCTTTACCGATATATTTAATATCAGAAATTTTTAAATCCGTGCAGTCAGCCGTTAGTCCGCTCCTTGTGTTAGAAGCAATTCTCGGTGCGAGGTCGCGTCCCGTAACAGTTGCACCGAAAAGAACAATTCTTGGTTTATGCTTGCCTATAAGCTCGTTCATTATACGCGTATATGGCATCGTTCTGTAAAGCCTCAGTTCCGGACTGTCAATCAGTAACGCTTCATCGGCTCCGTATTTGAACGTCTCCTCCGCGATTCCTTTCGCGTTATGTCCGATAACGACGGATTTAAGCGCACCTTTCAGACTATCGGCAAGTTTTCTGCCTTTACTGAGGAGTTCAAAACTTACATCCGCGGGTTTTCCGTCTCTTTGTTCAATAAATACCCAAACTTGATGATTTTGCATCAATAAATATAGTTAAATGTCAAATGTTAAATGTCAAATTATTTAGTTGTAGAATATTTTCGTGTTTAGAAAATTCTGTCTTCCATCAACTGGTCAATCAGCTTGCCTATTCCGTCTTTCGTTGCTTCAATCTTGTCATGTCCGTCGCTTGAGAGAACGACCGATTCGACCTTATGGACTTTAGTCGGGGAACCTTTAATGCCGCACCGTTCGCCGTCAACCTTCAGGTCGTCAGCCGAGAGCGTCGGAATAAAGAGTCCGCGCGATTCATATTCATGTACAAGACTATCTATATATAACAGTGAGTTCCCTTCTGTCAGTTTTTCAAGTTCGGTAAGCGATTTCGCGCCTTTGCACGCCATTATACGTTTTGCCTTGAATGGTCTCGGCTCCGCCGCGCCTTTCAGCACAGTGATTAAAAGCGGAAGTTTGCACAGCACAATTTCAAATCCGCCGTCAATCTTGCGTCTGATTTTTATCTTGCCGTCTTTAATATCCAGAATTTTCTCTGTATATGTAACCTGCGGAATTCCGAGTTTCTCGGCTGTCTGAGGTCCCACCTGCGCCGTATCTCCGTCAATTGCCTGCCTGCCCGCGAAAATAAAATCATATTTACCGATTTTTTTTATCGCTTCGCTTAACACGTATGACGTTGCCAGCGTATCCGCACCTGCAAATTTACGGTCACTGATGGAAAAAACCTCGTCCGCGCCCATATAAAGACAGTCGCGGAGTATATCGGAAGCGCGCGGCGGACCCATTGTAATAGCGGTTACTTTTCCGCCGTAAGTATCTTTCACCTGCAGAGCGAATTCGAGAGCGACTTTATCTTCGTAGTTAAATATAGCGGGGAGCATCGAGCGGTTTACGGTACCGTCGTCTTTCATCACCTTACCGGTAATATTGGCGGTATCGGGCACCTGTTTTACGAGAACAATGGAATTATACATTAATTAACATAAAATTTAATATACTTAAATATACCAAAATCATAGGTTTTTCGAAATGTTATTGCAAATCAGTCCTTTTAATGCGATTTAATGATTTTTCCCGAACTGAAATATTTTGCATAAACGAGAGTTACAATGCGGTAACAGCCATAAGAAATGAAAACCGCTGCAAGTACGTCAATCGTGTAATGCGCTTTCTGAAGAATCACAAAGGCGCCGACAAGAACCGTATTTATAAAAAAGAGGTACTTCATTTTTTTGCTTTTTGCCGCGAGGAAAAGCATAAATAAAGTTGAAGTATGCCCCGAGAAGAAAAGATCTTTTGTGATTTTTGTTCCCGTCCCGACGACAAATACAAGCGGGTCGGCAAGGTCAATAGTGCCTGCGGGCGGCTCAAGCGGTGTAACGTACATAGCGAACATGCGGACTATGGCAAGGAGCGTATATGTCTGGAGCGCGAACAATAACCTTTGCGGATAGCGTAGCAGGTGTATAAAACAGGCAATCAACGAACCGTAAACAAGTGTGAAAATCGGAATGTTCAGTTCAATTGCTTTAAAATAATGAAAAAGCGGGTCATCGAGTACAACTCCCTGCCGCGACTCGACGAAGATTATAAAACGCGACAACGAAAAGACAATCGCCACAAGAAAAACGACAGTAAGAATGAATTGCGTATATGAGTGTTTTCCGCCAAAGAATTCTTCCCAGCTTTCAGATATTTTCATAAATTGAAAAGTTTAATAATCAAAAATAACAAAACTTGTTGCGTAATAGTATTCATTATCAAAACTAAAACTTGATTGGTCAGCCAGAAAGTTATCAAACTACTTTAAAAAACTTGATATTATTCAGGTTGCAAGACACAGTGGCTTAAATAAGTTTTAATTAAAAAGAGCCTATAATTCAAAACAAATTTATGATATAAGATCAATATAGTTATAACTATTTTGATGATGAAGTGCGGTATGGTTATAAACTGGTCTTTAAAATATATGCTCTTGGTGAATCAGTGACGAGCATTATTTATATAATTCACCGCTGAAATATACTCATGAGGGGATATAAGGATTTTTCTGTCTGTAAGGGCAAAACTTTTTCCGGGAACCACATTCTTTTCGTATTCTCTTATCACCCATTCCGCGTGCTCTTCGGCAGATGAAAACCTTTTGGTGTTAATCCTGCTCTCATCAACTCCGCTTCCCTGTGTCAAAGCGCAAAGCATAGACTGACGTGAGGTAATGGTTATCTGTCCGAATCCGTCAGGGCATAAATCCCTCAATCTTTCAATGACCGCCGTCATTAAAGCGTCATTTTTTAGTTCAAGCACAGGTGAATTGACGAAGACAAACTCTTTATCACATGCCGCTTCGATTATACACTCTGCGGTTTTCCAGTAAACGGGAGAATCGTGATGAGCAAAAGGAAAACGTCCAGTTTCAAGATTGTAATCGCAATGTCCGAAGGCGACTTTCTTAAATTGTTCCGAGCTTCCGCGCGAAAGTATTTCAGCGAGGTTCTTAAACCCGTCGGCGGTTTCTATGATGGGGATTATTTCTGAAAATAATATATCTTTTTGTCTCAACTCCCGAGCGCATTTCTCTATTTCCGAATAAGATTCTGTTTTCGGTAGAAATATGGAATTCCACCTCATTTTTCCCGACAGGGCGGCGAGCATTTCAATGTCCTGCATAAACTCAGTTCCGCCGTACGCATTAACGCGTATGCATAAGTCCGCGTTCACCGCCGCTTCGTCAATTTCACGGAAAGACATTACCATAAGATTTCTCGCCCGCTCACGGTGTTTTCTGGTTTCGTTTTTATTGAACGGAATCAGGTATATATCCTCAAGGTCAAAAACCGGATATGCTCCCGCGGCACTGATTTTTTGTATGTAAACGTTCAGGGCTTCTGTTCCGCCGGTTTTTATAAACTGGTATGGAATGATATTTTGCAGATTGCTCATACGGGAACCGGTTTAATCTTCAGTAATTTGAGTTTATTTTTAATCTACAAACTTACTTTTTATTCGCTATTAATACAATTAAATATTTTTTAATAGTTAAAAAGAGGTAAAATATTTTTATTTTGTTTTATATGAGAATTCCGCAGGAAAAATTCGACGAGATTGCACAGGCAAATGATATTGTTGATGTGATATCGTCTTATACACAAGTAAAGCGAAGGACGAAAAGTTTTATCGCGCTTTGTCCGTTTCACCCGGATAAAAATCCGTCTCTGCACATATCACCGCAGAAGCAGGTATATCATTGCTTTGCCTGCGGAGCAAGCGGAAACATTTTTACATTCGTTCAGGAATATGAAAAAATCCCTTTTATAGAAGCCGTGCAGAAGCTCGCTCTCCGCGCAGGAATTGACCTGAGCAGTTTCTCGGGAAAGCCCGACCTTACAAGTGAAATGTCCGTACAGTTCGAAATCAACCGCGCCTCGGCAAGATTTTTCTATGATTACCTTGTTAAACTTGCGGACACAGAAAAAGAGTTCGTATGGGGATACCTGAAGAAACGCGGAATTGATAAAGACGCCGTTAAGAAATTCGGAATAGGATATTCGCCCAATACGTGGAACTCGCTTTTCAATCATTTTGCGGAAGAGGAATCTTTCAGCCCCGAAGACATAGAAAAATCAGGACTGATACTGAAAAAAGAAGGCGATAATGCGCGCTGGTACGACCGGTTCCGAGGACGGCTTATGTTTCCTATTTTTAACGAGAACGATAAAGTCGTTGGTTTTGGCGGACGGAAAATGCACGAAGACGACCAGAGCGGAAAATATATTAACTCTCCCGAGTCGCGCATCTACAATAAAAGCAAAATCCTTTACGGGCTTAATTTTTCGAAGGACAGCATACGCGCGAACGATTTTGTGATACTCGTCGAGGGGTATATGGATTTGATTTCGCTTTTTCTGGCGGGAGTCACAAACGTAGTTGCCTCAAGCGGAACGGCGCTTACTGAAGAACAGGTGCAGTTAATAAAACGTTACACGATGAACGTTGTGATTATTTATGATGCGGACGTTGCGGGAATAAAAGCCGCGAAACGGGGGACGGAACTTCTTCTCGAGGGCGGGCTTGACCTGCACGTTGTAACTCTTCCAGAAGGCGAAGATCCGGACTCTTTCATACGCGTGAAAGGAAAAAAGGAATTTGATAAGTATCTTGCGCGGAAGCAGTCTATCATACGTTTCATAAGTTCGCTTTATGAAAAAGAAAACAAACTATCCACGGCAGAACAAAAAGCGGATTTCGTGGAAGAAATCATAAGTTATATAGTGCGCATACCCGATAAACTTAAAGCCGTGTTCTATATTAAGGAAATCGCGCAGATGTACAAGCTGTATGAATCGGATTTGCGAGATGCCTTCTCCGTTGCGCGGAAACAGTACAAAAAGGAAAGTTTTCCGAAATCTTCAGTTGTAATTCCGGGTCCAAGAACAGCCCACAAAAAAATTTCACCCGCAGAAGTATCTACTGCCGAAAGAGATATGCTCGATGTGTTTATACACGGCGGACATGAGGCAATACAGTATCTGGCGGAAAATATTCACATTGATTATTTAACCAGTCCAGCAGTGCTGATACTCGCCGAAGCAATGCTCGATGAATTCACAAACGAAGGCAGAATAGACACTGCCCGCGTGATGGAAATTATAACAGACCCAGCCGCGCAGGAACTCCTCGGCAGCCTCTCCACACCGAAATATGAAATAAGCAAATCCGACACGCTCCAAAGGCATAGTATACTCGCGTCGGGAGAAAAAAGCACGATGAATTATATGAAAACCGCTGAAGGCGTTATCAAACAATTCAAAATCCGACGTCTTGAAAATCTTATTGAAGAAATCAGAGGCGACCACGAAAAGGGCAACCGTATTATTGAACTTCAAAAGAAAATTAAGAACCTAAAAAACGGCATAAAAACTGCAACGGACGATGAGCCTGAGGATAACGAAAGAGAAGACACAAATGAAGAAAACACGTCGTAACAATTTAAAAAGACCTGCTTACCTGTCTGCCTGTTTACGCCAGATAGACAACAGTAGAATGCAGGCAGGGGAATTAAAAATTAAGATTAAAATCGAAAAGAACATAAATAAAGAACACAAACAAAGAATAGAATATAGATAAAGAACATAAGCAAAGCATTCGTGCAGAAACCGTTAAAAAAGAACGTGAAATAGTTTGACTTTTTGTTAATAAATTTTGATTTTATAGTAATTACCGCCAAACTTAATTATCTTATTTGCTGAGAGAAAGAATATATAAAGGCGTTCCCGCCTCACAGGGAATTTCAATCGGACACGCGTATTTATACACGCGGCGGCAGGTCAATGTCAGCACACAGCATATCCGCGCAGAAGACACGGAAAAGGACATTGACGGAATTAAAAACGCGATTGATATTTCACTTAAAGAACTCAATAAGATATTTACCATTTCAATCGAGCGCGTGGGCGAAAAAAATTCAAAGATATTCGAAGCTCAGATAGAAATCTTAAAAGACAATATTTTTCTGGACGGAGTCATAAAACGCGTGCGCGAAGAACTCCGCTCGGCGGGTTATGTATTCAGCGATGAGATTGACAAGTTGGGTTCGGTTTTTCTCAAGGCAAAAAATGATTACCTGAAAGAGCGCTATACCGACATTATGGATGTTAAGAACCGCGTTCTGCGGAATATGAGACGCGAAAAACTTGTCTCGAAAGTAGAGGAAAACGCTATTATTTTCGCACACGAACTGTCGCCTGCCGATACGATTCTCTTCAGCCGCAGAAGGGTTCAGGGTTATGCCACGGATACAGGCGGAGTAACCTCACACGCGGCTATCATATCACGCGCTCTCCGCGTTCCCGCCGTGGTGGGGATGAAAATAATTTCAAGGATTATTAACACGGGCGACTTCGTTATCATAGACGGATTCGACGGAATGGTTATATTAAACCCGAACGAAAAAACCGTGTTTGAATATAAACAAAAACAGGACGAGTTCAGGAATCACGAAAACCTTCTCTATGAAATTATTGACCTTCCGTGCGAGACGCTTGACGGAAAAAAACTTGAAATTACCTCCAACATAGAATTCATCGAAGAAGTTGATTTTGTTTATAACTGCGGACACTGCGGCATTGGACTCTACCGTACTGAGCATTTATTTATGGATAAGGGTAGTTTTCCTTCACAGGCGGAACAAATTGAAGAATATACGCATATCGCGAATATTACTTTTCCGAAAACCGTGACCATACGCACGTTCGATATCGGCGGCGATAAAATTTTTGTTGACGGATACAAGGAAGCTAATCCTTACCTTGGCTGGCGCGGCATTCGCGTTTCGCTCGACCGCCTTCCCGCGTTCAAAGATCAGCTTCGTGCTTTGCTCCTTTCTTCTGTAAAGAAGAATATTCGGGTTATGCTGCCGATGATTTCTTCGCTCGATGAAGTGTACAGCTCAAAAAAAATATTTTCAGAAGTCAAAACAGAACTCGAAGAAGAAGGATTGTTTTTTGACAGGGAAATGCAGTTCGGAATAATGCTGGAAGTTCCTTCGGCATACGTAATCGCGCGCGAACTTGCAAAGGAAGTGGATTTCTTTAGTATAGGCACGAACGATTTAATACAGTACCTGCTTGCCGTTGATCGCGGAAACGAACTAATATCAAATATGTACCAGCAGTTTCATCCCGCGGTAATAAGAGCTGTAAAAGAGATTATAGATGCGGCACACGAAGCGAAAATACCCATCAGCCTTTGCGGCGAAATGGCTTCTGTGTCGCACGCCATTCCCGTCCTCGTAGGTATGGAAATTGACGAACTGAGCGTTCTGCCGTCCGTCTATCCAGAAATTAAACAGATTATACG
>Ga0163199_1002602_pt1 | contig 11012 bp, 12 predicted proteins | sample PL_2010_150m_FD_113537 | JGI IMG/M metagenome (GOLD analysis project Ga0163199, IMG submission 113537) | Freshwater microbial communities from Powell Lake, British Columbia, Canada to study Microbial Dark Matter (Phase II) - PL_2010_150m | ecosystem: Environmental > Aquatic > Freshwater > Lake ...
AGTTCATCACCGAACTGAAGTAAGGAAGTCGAATATTGCAAAAACACCAGTTGTCCCGCTGTTTGTCATTGCGGGCCACGACCCGCAATCCAGTGCTAGTGCGGCACTGGATCCCGGATCAAGTCCGGGATGACAAATAGCAAGTCCGGGATGACAAATGCCAGGTCCGGGATGACAAACGGTATATCAGCAATTCCAATTTCCCCAAGTCAACTCGGCAGCGCCGCCAGTGTCGCGGCGCTACTCGCGTGCGCCGGGCATCTTCGCCGGAGTTGGGTCACAATCAATTCATGAACCAGCCCAACTCCACCACCCAAAGCTCTGACAATCCCCTGCTGGCCGACTGGCGCACCGCCTACGGCCTGCCCCCATTCGATCTGGTCAGGCCCGAGTATTTCGAGGGCGCGTTCGAGCTCGCCATGGCAGCGCAGCGCGCCGAGCTCGACGCCATCGCCAACAACCCTGAGCTACCGACTTTTGCCAACACGCTGGAGGCACTGGATCAGTGCGGCCGCCTCTACATCCGCGTCGAGTTGCTGTTCAGCAACCTCACCTACAGCGAAACCAGCCCGGCCTTGCAGGCGGTGCAGCGCACGATGGCGCCGCGCTTGGCGGCGCATGAGAACGCCGTCTACATGCACGCGAACCTGTTTGCGCGCGTTGACAGCCTGTACAGTCAACGCCGGCAACTGGCGTTGGCACCGCAGGACTTGCGCCTGCTGGAGCGCGTGCATCTGGACTTTGTACGCGCTGGCGCCCAGCTCGACGGTGAGGCCCGCCAGCGCTACGGCGCGGTGGTGCAGGAGCTCGCTGCCCAGTGCACCACGTTTTCACAAAACGTGCTGGCTGACGAGAACAGTTTTTTGCTGGAGCTCAAGACCGAATCCGATCTGGCGGGCCTGCCCCCGTTCATGCGCGAAGCTACCCGCGCTGCAGCGGCGCAGCGCGGCCTGGGCGAGAACAGCCATGCGCTGACTCTGTCGCCATCGCTGACGGAGCCGTTTCTGAGCTTTTCGGCGCGACGCGATCTGCGTGAAACCGTCTGGCGCGAACGCACGCTGCGCGGCGCCCACCAAGGTGCCACCGACAACCGCCCGGTGGCCGCACACATCATGGCCTTGCGCCAGGAGCAGGCGCAGTTGCTGGGCTACGCCAACTATGCCGACTACGAACTGGTGGACCGCATGGCAGGCAACACAGCTGCCGTGCTGAAACTGCTGAACCAGACCTGGGAACCCGCCAAGGCCAAGGCGCAGGAGGACAGGGTCGCACTGACGGCCATGGCCCAGAGCTTGGGTGAGCCGACGCCGATTGCGGCCTGGGACTGGCGCTACCTGGCAGAAAAGGTCCGGGCCCAGCAGTTTGATCTGGACGATGCCAAACTCAAGCCCTACTTCACTCTGGACAACATGATTGCGGCGATGTTCGATTGCGCAGAGCGCCTTTTCGGCCTTCGCTTTGTCGAGCAGCACGGACTCGCTCTGTACCACCCGGACGTGCGCGCCTGGGAAGTGCAAGGCGCCGATGGCACGGCAGTCGGCCTCTTTCTGGGCGACAACTTTGCCCGTCCGACCAAACGCAGCGGTGCCTGGATGAGCATCTTTCGCAGCCAGTCCGGGCACCAGGGCGGCACCCTGCCCATCGTCATCAACAACAACAACTTTGCCAAGGCCAGCCCGACGTTGCTCAGCTTTGAGGACGTCAAGACCCTGTTTCACGAGTTCGGGCACGGCTTGCACGGCCTCTTGTCGCAGGTCAGGCACGAGCGCCTGGCCGGCACCAACGTGCTGCGCGACTATGTGGAACTGCCCTCGCAACTGTTCGAGAACTGGGCACTGGAGCGCGAGGTACTGCAGCGCCACGCGCGCCACTTCCAGACCGGCGAAGTGCTGCCGCCTGCCCTGCTGGACAAGCTGCATGCGGCGCGGCGCTTCAACCAGGCCTGGGCCACGCTGATGTACACCGGGCCGGCCTTGATCGATATGGCACTGCACAGTCTGCCCAATGGCACGACGGTGGACATTGCCGCGTTCGAGGCCGAACAATGCCGATTGCTGGGTGTGCCGCAGGACATCGGTTTGCGCCATCATCTGAGCCACTTTCAGCACCTGTTTGCTGGTTCGGGCTACGCCGCTGGCTACTACGTCTACATGTGGGCTGAAGTGCTGGAGGCTGACGCTTTTCAGGCCTTCGTCGAGACCGGAAACGCATTCGACACTGCAACCGCGCAGCGCCTGTTGCAGCAGATCTACAGCGCCGGCAACAGCCAGGAGCCGGCGCAGGCGTTTCGCAACTTTCGGGGCCGCGATCCGCAGGTAGAGGCCATGCTGCGCAAGCGTGGTTTGCTGGCGGTCTGAGCACCGATAATCCAGCGCCATGAACCTTGCTCTTTCCCTCTTCCCGCTGGGCTGGCAGCACTACCTGCTGGGCGGTCTGCTGATCGGCGCCGGTGCGGCGTTGCTATTCGTGCTGACCGGCCGCATTGGCGGCATGAGTACCGTGTTTTCCAGCAGCTGGTCGTATCTGGTGCAGCGACCCTTCTTTCAGCAAAGGCGCTTTGTCGATTCGCGCGGCTGGCGACTGGTCTACGCGCTGGGGCTGATTCTGGGCGCACTGATCTGGTGGCTGGGATTTGCCGGGGGTGCTCCGCAGGCCACGGCGGTGCCGGTCTGGCAATTGCTGGTCGGCGGCTTTTTTGTTGGCTATGGCGCGCGCCTGGGCAATGGCTGCACTTCAGGCCATGGCATCTGCGGACTGGGTTCACTGCAATGGCCTTCGCTGCTGGCGGTATTGACCTTCATGGCCACCGCCTTCCTCACCGCCAACCTGATGATGAGGGTCCTGCCATGAGCTCAGCACGCGTATTGGCGACCTTGCTGGCCGGCGCATTGTTCGGCTTTGGCCTCTCGTTCTCAACCATGATCCGGCCCGAAGTCGTGCTGAGCTTCCTGCGCTTTCAGGACTTCGGCCTGATGCTGGTCATGGGTGGCGCTGTGCTGGTGGTGCTGCTCGCCTACAAGCTGGCGCCACGCCTGCTCCAGCGCCCGCTGCTGGACGACCACTTCCACGAGCACCCCAGCGTCTGGAACCGCGACACCGCCGTTGGCGCAGCCCTCTTTGGCGTCGGCTGGGGCATTTGCGGGGTCTGCCCGGGCCCGGCCATTGCCGGACTGGGCGCGGGCAACGGGAGCCTGCTGTGGGCGCTGGCTGGCATTGCCCTGGGTGCGCTGGTACAGGGGCTCAGAGCCAAGTGAACACGCTTGCTGCGCCCCAGTTGCTGGTCTTTGATGTGTTCGGCACGGTGGTGGACTGGCACGACAGCATTGCGCGTGAAGTGCGTGCGCTGCGCCCGGAGGTGGACGCTAGCGCCTTCGCCCTGGCCTGGCGCGCCGGTTACCAGCCGGCCATGCAGCGGGTGCGCTCCGGTGAACTGGGCTGGACCCTGATCGACGATCTGCACCGGCTGATTCTGGAGCAGGTCTTGCAGCAGTTTGGCGTGACCGATCTGAGCGAAGCACAGACACGCCATCTGAACAAGGCATGGCACCGGCTTGATCCCTGGCCGGACGTGGTTGCGGGTCTGACGCGACTCAAGACCAAGCACACGATCTGCACACTCTCCAACGGCAATATTGCACTCTTGACCAACATGGCCAAACGCGCCGGTCTGCCCTGGGACTGCATCCTGTCGGCCGAAGTCTTTCGGGCCTACAAGCCCGACCCGGCGGTCTATCTGGGAGCAGCCAAAGTGTTTGACCTGCCGCCCGAGGCGGTGATGATGGTGGCGGCGCACCAGAACGATCTGGCAGCAGCTCGTGCCTGTGGCCTGCAGACTGCCTACATCGAGCGCCCTGCTGAATTCGGCGTGGGACAACTCAAGGATGTATCACCCGATCCGGCCAACACATTGCATGCCAGGGACTTTCTGGATCTGGCAGAGCAACTCGGCTGCTGAGCCTCAATCGATGGTCAGTGGCCGTGACAGATAGACGGCCTCGCGCCCCACAATCGCTGCGCGTGCCGGCATGAGAATCGTGCAATCGTCGCAGGGTGCGCGGATTTCGTCGGCACCGTCGGTCGCAATCAGTTCCCCTTTGGCAAACACCTCAAAGCCGATGCAGGGTCGCACAAACCTGAATTCCGTGGTCTTGATGACGCAGGTCTGCAGCAACTGAAAGCGCCTCTGCGGTGCTACTGGCAGCGACGTCGGGTCTCGTGCAATCAGGCCAAAATGCGCCAGAAAGGCACGCGCCACACCGGTCGCCAGATCGCTGGTGGCCTGCCTGAAATGCTGGCCACATTCCACCACCATGGCTGCGCCCTTGCCACTGGCCTGGCCGAACTGCCCGTACTGGATCAGCGGCGTGCCGGAGCCCAAGCCGTCCGGCATCACCAGATGCACGCTGGGGCGACCTAGCGCCAGTGCCACATCACCGTTGCGGGGAAAACCGGCATAGACCCAGAACGGCTCCACGTCCTGGCTGGTGGAGTGAATATCGAGCACATGATCGGCCTGCGCCACCACCGGTTGCAAGGCCCGCGCACGACGCAGTTCCGGGCTGTCCTCCTCGCCGTCCAGCCACTCGGAGGACCAGATCCGGTTCAGGTTGTGCACCAGTTGCCGGCTCTCAAAGGGTTTGGCCGCATCAAAAGTTTCATAGGCCGCCACGTTGGCAAAGCTCAGCGTCAGTGTGCCTACCAAAGGCCGCACCTGAGCGTCGAGCAGACTGGACACCGCCACCATGCCGCAAAACTCGTTGCCATGCGTCAGCGCATTGACAAGCACGTGCGGCCCGGGCTTGCCGGAATCGAAGCGGTGCACGTAGTCCACCCCAACGTTGCCTTGCCGATACGCCGACAGGTCGCGCGGCAGCACCTCCAGTGTGGGCTCCAGTGCTTGGGTCGATGAGCTCATGAGGCGTCCTGACTGGCTTGAAATTTACCGCTGAGCATTTCTGGCAAACGCGCCAGCGTCATCTTGAAACCACAAGCCTGGGCGTGGCCACCACCGTGCATGCTCTCGGCCAACGGGATGCAATCAAAACCGGGTTCTGAACGCAAGCCCACTTTGATGGCGCCGTTCTTGTCAACGTTCCACAGCAGGGCAAAAGTGCCGCTGCGCTTGCACAGGGTTTCGCCCACGGCACTGTGAAACGGACCTGGCGCATTGACCATCAAACCGGTCACGCCGTTGAAACTCAGGGTCTGCGCGCCCTCTGCGATGTCGGCGGCGAGTTTGTGAAATTTCTCGTCCATGGCACGTCCGCGCTCAAGGTACTTCTGCAACGGTGCATCGTCAAATTGGGCGATCTCGTTCCATCGCTCAAAAACCATGGGCTCCATGTCGAGCGCTGCCAGAAAGCCGGCGCTATCCGGGTATTGCCAGACCCAGATGTCGCGATCCTCGACGAAGCGCACCAGGTCAGGCAGCGCCCGCTCGCGCTGAAAAAATTCCCAGGCGAGTCGGGAGCCCGACTTCTTCATGTCGAAATGCACGACGCCACAGCGACAGGAAAATCCGCTGAGCTTGTCGGCTGCGCTCTTGTGATGGTCCAGCATGACGAGTTTCGCAGCGCGCTCTTCAATGGCGTGCATGATGGCCGGACCAAATGAAAAGTCGAGGATGTAAACGGCGCGGCCAGAGAGCGCCGGCAGGTCGTCCACCGTTTTGATGTCGCCATGATCGAGTCCCAGGAATTCAGCTTTTCCTCCGTAGAAGAGCCAGGCTGCAAGGGCTGCCGCAAAGCCGTCGGGACAGCTGCGGCCATGGTAAATGACCAGGGGATGGGGGTCGCTCAGGTCGGGCGCGACCAGCAGACTCAGGGGCAAAACAGTTCTCATGGGGGGAAATCATAGCCGCCTGCCTAGAATCGGGTCATGGACACCGCCAAAGATCCCGCCTTTTTCGCAGGCCGCAGCGAGCCCGATGGCCAGCAGTTTGACGCCTGGCGCGAGCAAAGTTTGCTGATCTCCATGGAACAAGGCGGCATCGATTGGCCCAGTTCCTGCCGCAATGGCACCTGCCGGACCTGCATTGCACAGGTGCTTGAGGGCCAGGTGCGTTACGAGATCGAATGGCCGGGCCTGAGCGCCGAAGAAAAATCAGCCGGCTACGCACTGCCCTGCGTCGCCTATCCCTGCTCAGACCTGACGCTCAAGCGCGGATCACTCTGACGCTGGCTTGGGCGGTCTTGGGATCTTCTTGAAGCGGATCAGCCGGTCCAGTTCAATCGCGTCTTTCTTGATCTGGCGCTTGGCGTCGAGCTTTTGCCCTTCCAGCAGCCACTGCGCAAACTCCGGCGGCGTCTCCAGCGTGACGCGTCCGATCGCCGCCGCCCGAAAATCGTAGATCACGATCTCGGCAGCCTTTTGCAGATTGACGCGCTTGCCGCCCTGCAGGGCGCCGCGCTGGCGGCCAATGGCTTCGAGCAGTTCTTCATCCGTGAGGGCAGCAACTTCGCTGAGTTTGTAACGCGCCTTGAGCTGCGCTGCGTAATGGTTCTTGAGGTATTCAAGCAGTTCGAGTGCCACTTCTTCTTCGTTGAAAGCGTTACGGCCGATGGCGCCACTGGCAGCCAGGTTGTAACCGCTCTTGGCAACAATGATGCGCGGCCACAGCACACCGGGCGTGTCATAGAGGTAGAAATCGTCGGCGAGTGAGATGCGCTGTTCGAGTTTGGTGATGCCGGCTTCATCGCCGGTCTTGGCAGCGCGTTTGCCGGTCAGCGTGTTGATGAGCGTGGACTTGCCAACGTTCGGAATGCCGCAGATCAGCACCCGCATGGGCTTGACCATGCCACCCCGGTTCGGTGCCAGCTCAAAACAGGCTTTGACCAGTGCTTTGGCCGGTGTGGCGACGCTGGCGTCCAGCGCCAGGGCTCGCGTTCCCGGCAAGGCGTTGTAATGCGTCAGCCAGTCGGCTGTGCGCGCAGCATCGGCCAGGTCCTGCTTGTTGAGCACCTTGAGCGCGGGTTTGCCGGCGGTGAGTTCGGCCAGCAGCGGGTTGGCGCTGGAGCCCGGCAGACGCGCATCAAGCAGTTCGATCACCACATCAATATTTTTGATGCGTTCACTGATCGCCTTTTGCGTCAGGTGCATATGACCCGGAAACCACTGGATAGCCATACTGCCCTGTCTACTCGACAACCCGGCCGCGCAAGGTCTTGAGCTGCGAGCGCTGACCCTTGGCCACGCGCAAACGTTGCTTGGAGCCGTAACTGGGCTTGGTCGCTCGACGTCGCTTCGGCGGCAAGGCCACGCTGTTGACCAACTCATGCAGACGCATCATGGCGTCGAGCCGGTTCATCTCCTGCGTCCGATGTTGTTGCGCCTTGATCACCAGCACACCGTCCTTGGTGATGCGACTGTCGGACAGCGCCAGCAGGCGTTGCTGCACCTCCTGCGAAAGGGAAGAAGCAGGAATGTCAAAGCGCAGATGGATGGCGCTGGAAACCTTGTTGACGTTCTGCCCACCCGCGCCCTGCGCGCGAATCGCCGTCCATTCGACTTCGGTCTCGTTGATCTCCAGTGGCGCTTGCGAAGCAGCATCCATCATTTCGTCAAGCACCCAGACTCTTCGACTCGGGGGCCGACAGGTAGCGCGCAACAAAAGCACCCACCGCGTTCTCTGGCAGCGGCAACCAGACCGTGTGCCCGCTGCCCGGCGCTACGGTCATAGGCTGGGCCTCGGCGTTTTCCATTTGCGTGAGTTGCACATCTGAATTGCCAGCGGGTTGAATGATTTCCAGCCAGTCGCCCACAGCAAAACGATTCCTGACGTTAACCTCCGCCAGACCGCGCGCCGCGTCAAAGGACAGCACATCACCGACATACAGGCTGCGCCCCGACTCCGAATAGCCGCGCAGGTAGTTCTGTGTTTCTTCGGGTGTGTGGCGCTGGAAAAAGCCCGAGGTGTAGCCCCGATTCGCCAGACCTTCGAGCTGACCCAGCAGCGCCGGGTTGAGTTCACGCCCCGCCACGGCATCGTCGATCGCACGGGCGTAACTCTGCACCGTGCGTGCCACGTAGTACGGGCTCTTGGTGCGCCCTTCGATCTTGAGCGAATCGACACCCATTTCAACCAGCCGCTGAACGTGTTCGATGGCACGCAGGTCCTTCGAGTTCATGACGTAAGTGCCGTGCTCGTCTTCCTCGACCGGCATATAGCTGCCGGGGCGCTGGCCTTCCTCGATCAGATAAACCTGATCGCGCACCAGTTCATGCACGCGCTCGGCGGCCTCTTTGGGCGCCAGAATATCGCCCGACGCGTCGACCACGCCGGGCTGCGTCTTGTAATCCCAGCGGCAGGAGTTGGTGCAACTGCCCTGATTCGCGTCGCGGTGATTAAAGTAGCCCGACAGCAGGCAGCGCCCCGAGTAGGCGATGCACAGCGCGCCATGGACGAAGACTTCGATTTCAGTATCAGGGCATTCCTGGCGGATCTGCGCCACCTGATCAAGCGACAACTCGCGCGACAGGATGACCCGGCTGACACCGACACTTTTCCAGAAGCGAACCGCTGCCGAGTTGACGGTATTGGCCTGCACCGAGAGGTGGATTTCCATCTCGGGCCAGGTCTCGCGCACCAGCATGATGAGGCCGGGATCGGACATGATCAGCGCGTCGGGCTTCAAGGCGATCACCGGTGCCATGTTCTGCACGTAGTTCTTCACCTTGTTGTCATGCGGGAAGATGTTGGACACCAGATAAAACCTGTGGCCCAGCTGATGCGCCAGCTCAATCCCCTGCTGCAACACCTCTGTCGCGCCGAAGTCGTTGTTGCGCACACGCAGCGAGTAGCGCGGCTGGCCGGCATAAACGGCGGTCGCGCCAAAGGCAAAAGCAGTCTGCAGCATCTTCAGCGAGCCTGCCGGCGCCAGCAATTCGGGAGTTTTCAGGGTCATGCGCGGATTATCGGCGCTGTCTTGTTCCGGACAAGCCTGCAGGTCTCTCGTAGCGCACAATGCCTCAAACGTGAAAACCAAATACTTTGCGCAGCTGTTTGCGCTCTCTGCCCTGTGGGGCGCCTCCTTCATGCTGATCCGCATCGCCAGCCCGCTGCTCGGGCCTAACGTGCTGGCGGCCCTACGCATTGGTGTGGCCACACTGACACTGGCGGTCCTGATGCGAGCCATGCGACACCGCTGGCCGCTCAAGCACTGGCGCGAACTGGCGCTGCTGGGCGCACTTTCCGTGGCCTTCCCGTTCCTGTTGTTTGCCCGGGCTGCCCTTTACCTGCCGGCCGGTTACAGCGCCCTGCTCAACACCACGGCCGTGTTATTCGGCATCTTTGCTGCGGCCTGGCTCAAGGAAGACACGCTGACGCTGCGCAAGCTGCTGGGTTGCGTCTGTGGCTTTGTCGGCGTCGCGCTGATCGTCGGTCTGGGGCCGGTCAAACTGTCGCCTGAGGTGATTCTGGCAGCGCTGGCCTGCATTGCTGCATCGGCGTGCTACGGCATCTCAACACCCCTGATGAAACGCGCCATTGGTCGCATGCAGCCGCTCGAAATCGCTGCCGGCATCCACGGCCTGTCCTTGCTCATACTGCTGCCCGGCGCGGTCTGGAGCTGGCCACAGGCGCAGTTCACGCCCGGCGCCCTGGCCGCAGTCGCCGTGATGGGGGTCGTGACCTCGGGCCTGGCCTACTGGCTGCACATCCGCATTCTGGTGCACGTCTCGCCGGTGGCCGCCATGAGTCCGACCTTTCTGATCCCGATCTTCGGCGTCACCTGGGGCCATCTGTTTCTGGGTGAACAACTCAGCAACGGGATCTATCTGGGCGGCGCCCTGGTGCTGCTGGCCAGCGCCTTGGTCACGGGTTTCAGCCCGTGGCAAAAATGGCTGGATGCAGTGGACGCCAAGCTCTGAACTCAGGTACCGTCACTGCGAGCGAAGCGTGGCAGTCCATGCCGGGATCGGCTGCAAAGGCGCCTTGACATCGCCGCACTGGGCACGCTGACGCAGCGCATGCTCCATCACCACCAGGGCCAGCATGGCCTCGGCAATCGGCGTGGCGCGAATACCGACGCAGGGGTCGTGCCGGCCTTTGGTGCTGACTTCGACCGACTGGCCAGAGACGTCAATCGATTCCCGTGGCGTCAGAATCGAACTGGTGGGCTTCACCACGATGGAGACTTCGAGATCCTGCCCGCTGCTGATGCCACCCAGCACACCGCCCGCGTTGTTGGTCCTGAAGCCCTGCGGCGAGAGCGAGTCGCCATGCGTGCTGCCACGCTGCGCCACACTGGCAAAACCGGCACCGATCTCGACGCCCTTGACGGCGTTGATGCCCATCATGGCGTAGGCAATATCAGCATCGAGCTTGTCAAACAGCGGCTCGCCCAGGCCGACCGGCACCTGACTGGCGCAGACGCGGATGCGGGCACCGCAGGAGTCGCCCGCCTTGCGCAAGGCCTCCAGATAGGCTTCGAGCGCCGACACGTCGGCGACCGGTGCAAAAAACGGGTTGTTGGGCACCAAGTCCCAGGATTCGAAGGGAATCACCAACTCACCCATCTGCGTCATGCAGCCGCGAAACACGGTGCCGTACTGCTGGGCCAACCATTTCTTGGCGACCGCGCCGGCCGCCACCGTCGGTGCCGTCAGGCGCGCGCTGGAGCGCCCGCCACCGCGTGGATCGCGAATGCCGTATTTCTGAAAATAGCTGTAATCAGCATGACCCGGTCTGAACGTCTGCGCAATGGCGGTGTAATCCTTGCTGCGCTGATCGGTGTTTTTGATCAGCAGGCAGATCGGCGTACCCGTCGTCTTGCCCTCGTAAACACCGCTCAATATTTCTACCGCATCGAGTTCATTGCGCTGCGTCACGAACTTCGAAGTTCCGGGACGCCGCCGGTCCAGATCGCCCTGGATGTCGGCTTCGCACAGGTCCATCCCTGGCGGGCAGCCGTCAATCACGCAGCCAATGGCCGGACCATGGGATTCACCAAAGTTGGTGACCGCGAACAAGTTTCCGAAGGTGTTACCGCTCATGGGGCCGGATTATCCCAGAC
>Ga0163199_1002604_pt1 | contig 11010 bp, 8 predicted proteins | sample PL_2010_150m_FD_113537 | JGI IMG/M metagenome (GOLD analysis project Ga0163199, IMG submission 113537) | Freshwater microbial communities from Powell Lake, British Columbia, Canada to study Microbial Dark Matter (Phase II) - PL_2010_150m | ecosystem: Environmental > Aquatic > Freshwater > Lake ...
GTTCTACACGCTGTTGCTTCCTGCGCTCGCCCGTTCGGGATGGCTGCCGATCGGGCTGCTCGAGCACGGCCCGTTCGGCATCGAGCTGCTCAATCCGCAACAGCTGTTCGGGCTCTCCCGCCTCGATAACATCACGCATGCCATGATCTGGAGCATGATCGCCAACGTCGGTGCGTACGTGATGGTGTCGCTGTCGGGCACGCAGAGCGCGGACGAGCATCGGCAGGCGAGCCTGTTCGTCGACGTGTTCAAGCAAAGCGGTGAGGGCGGCGAAGCCCGCTTCTGGCGCGGCACCGCGTCGGTGCCGGACTTGTACCGGCTGCTCGCGCGTTTCGTCGGCAGCGCCGCGGCCGAGAACGCGATCAGCAACTACGCGCAGGCGAAGGGGTTGCGCTACCCGGAAGAACGGTTGCAGGCGGACGCCGAGTTCGTCCACTACGTCGAAATGCAGCTTGCCGGCGCTATCGGGGCCGCATCCGCGCGCGTCATGATCGCTTCGGTGGTGAAGGAGGAGGCACTGACGATCGATGAGGTGCGCGAGATTCTCGACGAGGCATCGCAAGTCATAGTCTACAGCCTCAAACTCGAGCAGAAATCGCGCGAACTCGAAGCGGCGACTGCGGAACTGCGCGTGGCCAACGAGCGCCTGAAGGAACTCGACCGGCTGAAGGACGATTTCATCTCGACGGTTACGCACGAGTTGCGCACACCGCTTACCTCCATCCGCTCATTTTCCGAAATCCTGCTCGACGATCCGAAAATGGATTTCGCGCAGCGCCAGAAGTTTCTCGGCATCATCACCAAGGAAACCGAGCGGCTGTCCCGCCTGATCAACCAGGTCCTGGACTTGGCGAAGATCGAATCCGAAAACGCCGAATGGCAGGAATCCAGCATCGACATGAAGGAACTGATTACCGACACCGTCGCGGGGATGAGCCAATTGTTCAAGGAGAGGAATATCCGGCTGGAGGTCCGCCTGCCGGAACGGGTGGCGACGGTGACGGCTGATCTCGATCGGATCGTCCAGGTCCTGCTCAACCTGCTGTCCAATGCGGTGAAGTTCTGCGACAGCGATCACGGCCGGGTCAGGATCGGTTTGGCCGAGCGGGACGCCTATCTGCAGGTGGAAGTATGCGACAACGGGCCCGGCATCAGCGTCGAGGACCAGGCGATTGTCTTCGACAAATTCCGCCAGGGTGGCGACACGCTCACCGGCAAGCCGCAGGGCACGGGCCTGGGTTTGAACATCAGCCGCCACATCATCGAGCATTTCGGCGGGAAGATATGGGTGCAAAGCCGTCCCGGCGAGGGCGCGTGCTTTTTCTTCACGCTGCCGATCGGCCGTTCGCCGGATCAGGCGCCGGCCGCGGCATAGCAGCCTTCCCGCCAACGCGAGGAGCAGACAAATGGCCAAGAAGATCCTGATCGTCGACGATGAACCGAACATCGTGACCGCGCTCGAATATCTCCTGCAGAAAAACGGGTACGAGGTATTGCTGGCGCGAGATGGGGAAGCGGCGCTGAAGCAGGTGGAGGCACACCGTCCGGACCTGGTGCTGCTGGACGTGATGATGTCGTTGAAAAGCGGCTATGAGGTCTGCCAGCGCATGCGCGAGCGCCCCGATTGGCAGCATATCAAGATCATCATGCTGTCGGCGAAAGGCAGGGAAGCCGAGGTCAGCAAAGGGCTGTCCCTGGGCGCGGACTCCTATGTCACCAAGCCCTTCTCCAATCAGGAACTGCTGGCCAGAATAGGCGCATTGCTCGCGCGGGCGGAGAAGCCGGGCGGGGCATGAACACGAGGCTGAAGTTTTCGATCTGGCTTGCCGTTGTCTACGCGGGTATCGTGGCCTTGGTGGTGGCGATCGGCGTCATGGTCGCGGCCGGATTGCCCGGCGAGGACTACCGGGTGCTGTTGCGCATCATCGACGAACGCGCGCAGATGCTCGCCTTCGTCGCCATGCTGCTGCTGTTCCTTTGCGCCGGCGTCATCGGCTGGTTGTTCAAGAACTACGTGACGACGGCACGCTCGCTCGCCGAACAGACCCGGATCGTGTTCGCGACCAACCCGGAGCATCGCATCGAGAGCCGGGGCGGGTCCGAACTCGTCGATCTGGCCGCCAGCATCAATCGGCTGGCTGATGCCTTTCGCCGGCAGCAGATCGAACTGGAAACGAGAGCCGGGAGGGCCAACTCACGCCTCGAAGAGGAGCGCAACCGGCTCGCCGCGCTGATGTCGGAACTCGCCGAGGGCGTGCTCCTGTGCAACGCCGAGGGGCGCATCCTGCTGTACAACGAGCAGGCGAAAAGACTGTTCGGCGCGGCGGCGACGCCGGCGCCGGGCGCGCGGCAGGGTCTGGTCGGGCTGGGACGCTCGGTATTCGCGCTGCTCGACCGGGATCAGGTGGCGCATGCACTGGACAAACTCCAGTACAGCCTGGACCAGGGCGTCGAGCTTCCCGCCACCCGGTTCATCACCGGTGCGGCGACCGGCGCTCTGGTCAAGGTGCGGATGGCGCCGTTTCTCTCGGCGGCCGGGCGCATCGCGGGCATGGTACTCACGCTGGAGGACGTGACCGAACAGATGGACCGGGAAGCGCAGCGGCGCTCGCTGTTGCAGGCGTTCGCCGCCGGCGTGCGCGCTCCCGTGGCGAGCATCCGCGCGGCCGCAGAAAACCTGGCGTCGTTTCCGGAGATGGACGAGGCACGCCGCGTGCAGTTCAACGAGATCGTCGCCGCCGAGTCGCGCCAGCTTTCCGCCATGATCAACGATGCGTTGTTCGAGTACGCGGATGCGCTGAAGGCCGGCCTCGCGCTAGAGGACATGCGCGCCGCGGAACTGCTCAACGTGGTGCAGCGGCGGATCGAAACCCTGCTCGGCCTTCCTTGCGCGCTAGACCCGGTGCCGGAGGACATCTGGATCAAGGTGGACAGTTTCGCCTTTGTCGAGGCGCTTGCCTCCCTCGCCGCCCGACTGCGCGACGAGTATGCGGTGCGCGGCGTCCGGTTGCGCGCCGCGGCGAGCGGACGGTTCGCGGAGCTGGATCTGGTGTGGACCGGCGCGATCGTCGCCAGCGACGCGCTTGCGCTGTGGGAAAACCAGCCCATGCAGATCGGCGCCGAGCACACGCCCCTGACGCTGAAGGACGTGCTCGATCGCCACGGCGGCGAAATCTGGGTCCAGTCGCACAAGACCTCGCACACGGCCTGGTTCAGGCTGCTGCTGCCGCTCGGCGAGCCGGTTGCGGCGATACCGCGGCGCAGCCGCAAGACCGACAGCAGGCCCGAGTTCTACGACTTCGATCTATTCCGGCATACCGATGCGGTGGACGATCTCGCGGAGCGTCGGCTGGCGGATCTGCAATATACGGTTTTCGACAGCGAAACGACGGGGCTCGAACCCTCCGCCGGCGACGAGATCATCAGCCTCGGTGCGGTGCGCATCGTCAACGGACGTTTGCTCAATCAGGAAGTATTCGAGCAACTCGTCAATCCGCAGCGACCCATCGGCAGGGAGTCGACCCGCATCCACGGCATCGACGCGAGGGCGCTCGCGGACCAGCCGACCATCGACCAGGTCTTGCCGCAGTTTCACCGCTTCTGCGAGGACACGGTGCTGGTCGCGCACAATGCCGCGTTCGACATGCGTTTTCTCGAGCTGAAGGAAGCCGTCACCGGCATCCGGTTTGCCCAGCCGGTGCTCGATACGCTGCTGCTGTCGGTCGTGGTGCACCCGAGCCAGGAAGACCATAATCTGGAAGCGCTCGCCGAGCGGCTCGGCGTCAGCGTGATCGGCCGGCATACGGCGCTGGGCGATGCGCTGGTCACAGGCGAGATTTTCCTCAAGCTGATCCCGCTGCTCGCGGAACAAGGCATCGTGACGCTGGGGCAAGCGCTGGATGCCTCGCGCGAGACATTCCATGCCCGGCTCCAATACTGAACACGAAGCGAGGTCTGAAGTGCAACAGAAAGACGTTCCACTGGAGAGCCGGCTCGCGGGCGAGCAGCAAACGCTGGCGCGACCGCTGCGCTCGCTGATACGCAACCGGCCGGTGGTCTGCCGCGAGAACCAGACCGTGCGCGAGGCGGTCGCCATCATGCACGCCGAGGGGGTTGGGTCGGTGGTCGTCGTCGATGCCGATTCGCGGGCCGTGGGGATCTTTACCGAGCGCGACCTGCTCGCAGCCGTGGCACGCGATCTGGACACGCGATCGGTCGCGGAGGTCATGACCGGGGCACCCGTGTCCCTGCCCGCGCACGCGTTTGCCTACGAGGCGGCGCTCGCGATGATCGGCAACCACATCCGGCACGTGCTGGTGATGGACGACGCAACGCTGATCGGGGTCGTGTCGGAGCGAGATCTGTTTTCGCTGCAGCGGCTTGGCCTCGGCGAGCTTACGACGGAAATCCGGCTGGCGAGCGAAATCAGCGTCCTGCAGAACCTCGCTGCGGAAATCCGCAAACTCGCCCGGCTACTGGCGGAACAAGGGGTCGCTGCCGAGCAGATCAGCTTGTTCGTGTCGGTGTTGAACGACCGGCTATGCCAGCGCCTGATTGAAATCGTGCGCAAGCGCCATCAGTGGGAACAGATCAGCTGGTGCTGGCTGGGGTTCGGCAGCGAAGGCCGGCTGGAGCAGACTTTCAGCACCGACCAGGACAACGGGATCATTTTTGCGGCGCACGGCCAAGCATCGTCTGCCGAAATCCGTGCCCGGCTGCTGCCGTTTGCGCGCGAAGTCAACGAGGCGCTGGACGCCTGCGGTTTCCCTCTGTGCAAGGGCAACGTGATGGCGTCCAATCCGGCGCTGTGCCTGTCGGTCGAGGAGTGGCAGTCCAAGATGGGTGGCTGGCTGGAGAACGCGGAACCGAAGGCGCTGCTCGACGCGACGATCTGTTTCGATTTCCGCGCACTCTACGGTGATGCCACCCTGGCGACGTTGCTGCGTGAGTGGGTGCTGGTGCGGACGCGTGCTCACCCTGCGTTTCTGCGCCAGATGGCGGAAATTGCCCTGCAGGCGCGGCCCGCGCTCGGCATACTGCGCTCCTTTATTACCGAGGACGCGCCCAACGCGCCGCACAGCATCAATCTGAAGCTGCATGGCGTGCGCCTGTTCGTGGATGCCGCCCGGATCTACGCGCTTGCGCTGGGGCTGCCGCAGACCAGCACGGTCGAGAGGCTGCGTGCGGCGCGCGCCGGCACCGGTATGGGCGAGACGGAAACCGAGGCCATCGTCGATGCGTTTTTCGCCATCCAGCGGCTGCGCCTGCGCCATCAGGCGTCGCAGGATGTCCTGACCGAGGAGACCGCGAATCGCATCGATCCGGACAAGCTCAATGAGCTGGATCGGCTCATTCTGAAGGCATCGTTCCGCCAGGCACGCAAGCTTCAGCAGCGGTTGGCGCTGGACTATCAGCTGTGAGTTCGTCTGCGTTGAAGGCCACGTGACAGCGCTGGCTCGCCCGCGGCCGCGCCCGACGTGGAAGGTGCGCACAGGACGGGACGGTGGTGGCTGGCTGGCCTTCCCCATTCGGCCTTCGTCTTCGTTCTTGGCGCAGGCAGGGATTGCCCGTATAATTCAGCCTCCCTTCTGGCACCCCGACCGCCGGGGCGCCGCTGACCGACGCCTGCGGCAGCAAAAAATTCTTGTGTCGGTACGCTTGCAGTGGGAAGTGGCCAAGTAGCTCAGTCGGTAGAGCAGAGGACTGAAAATCCTTGTGTCGGTGGTTCGATTCCGCCCTTGGCCACCAAATACCTGTCCGGAGACATCCAAGGCCGTCTCCGACTCCCCCGAAAATCCGCGTTTCCACTCTAAGAGAGCGTCCGATGGCGTACAAAGCTGTCCATTGACAGCCGGGGGCAACTAGGGGCAACATTGGGGGCAACTGGTCATCCGCTTGAAGGAGTTGCCCCCAAATGGCCCTCACCGACAAAACGATTCGCGCAGTCAAGCACGGTCATAAACCAGTGCGCCTTTTCGATTCTGGCGGGCTCTACCTCGAGGTGGCGCCCAATGGGGGTAAGTGGTGGCGGCTGAAGTATCGCTTCACCGGAAAAGAGAAGCGCTTGTCCCTGGGCGTGTACCCGCACATCTCACTGAAGCAGGCGCGGGACCGGCGGGACGATGCGAAGAAGCTTCTTGCGAACGGTGTTGATCCGAGCGAGCAGCGCAAGGCAACGAAGGCCGCAGTCACCGAGCGCGCGGCGAACAGCTTTGAGGCAGTGGCGCGCGAGTGGTTCGCCAGCTTCTCGAAAAAATGGGTCAAGGGGCATTCGGACAAGATTCTGCGCAGGCTCGAGCACAACGTCTATCCGCACATCGGCGGCCGGCCTATCGCCGAGATCACGTCCAAGGAAATGCTCTCGGTTTTGCGCAAGGTGGAAGACCGCGGCGCGATCGAGACTGCGCACCGGACCAAGCAGAACTGTAGTCAGGTATTCCGCTATGCCGTCGCCACAGGCCGGGCGGACCGGGACCCTACCGTAGAGCTTCGCGGCGCTCTTGCGCCCGCCAAAGAGCGGCATCACCCATCGATTACCGAGCCCAAGGCGATTGGCGCGCTGCTGCGCGCGATCGATGGATACGAAGGCTCGATGGTAACCCAATGCGCGCTCAAGCTTGCGCCCCTGACGTTCGTTCGGCCAGGTGAACTACGGCGGGCCGAGTGGTCGGAGTTCAACCTCGACAAGGCCGAATGGCGCATCCCGGCAGCGCGGATGAAGATGCGAGAGCAGCACATTGTGCCGCTGTCAAAGCAGGCGGTTGCCGCGCTTGCGGCACTTCACCCACTCACTGGGAGCGGTAGCTACGTCTTCCCTGGCGCGCGCACGAACGGCCGCCCCATGAGTGAGAACACCGTCAACGCCGCGCTTCGCCGGCTCGGCTACTCCAAGGACCAGATGACCGGCCACGGCTTCCGGAGCATGGCCTCCACTCACCTGAACGAGCAGGGCTGGCACCGCGACGCGATCGAGCGCCAACTCGCGCATGCAGAACGCGATGACGTGCGCGCGGCCTACAACTTCGCGGAGCACTTGCCTGAACGCCGGAAAATGATGCAGGCGTGGGCCGACTACCTGGACGGGCTGCGCGCCGGCGCCGTGGTGACATCGATCAAGAAGGCTGCAGCGTAACTGCTGCGGATAAACCGTCCCCGATGCGGCCCACCGGGAAACGGCGGAACAGAGCGCACCAGCGCTCCGCCCGCCTCGTCACAATGCAACTCACCTGGAGAAACATCCCGTGGCTCAAACTAGCAGCAGCGAATATGACCGCACAGGCGATGTCGCCACTCGGATCGAGCAGGCCCAAGGGCTCCTCAACATGCTCGTCGACGAGGGCATGCACGGCGATCATTTCACGATCGAGCACCAACACGTGATGAGTGCCATCCTGGCGGCCGAGACGTTGCTGCGCGAGGCCGGCGAGACTGCGGCGCCTCTGCTTGATGCCGCCTATGCTCGGAGGGAGGCCGCGGATGCGGAAGCTGCCGCAGCGGTGGCGGTCGTCGCTGCCGGGATTCGCCAACGGGTGCTGCAAGGCGTGGCGGGCTCACCTAACCCGCGTCCCTGTCTCAGGCTGGTCACCGACGAAACGATTCCCTTCCTGGCGGCGCTTGATGTCCTTCGGCGGGAGGGCGCACCGAATGCGAAAGAAGAAAACTAGCAGCCGATCGGGCCCCGCGTCTGCCGCGCCGAAATCTGCCGGCGCACTCGTGAGCAGCCGCCCCGCAAAGAAGAAGAAGGGAGGCGACAGCAAGCGTGGGTTATCTGCCCCGGCGCATGACGCAGACGGTACACGCCGGCCGTGGGGGCCAACAATGGCTGTTGCGGGCGAGCCCTTCGAACTGACCGCCGAACATTACGCAGCATTGAAAGCGGAGATAGCTGGCGCCCCAGGATTCACCCGCCCGCGTAGCGAAGAATTCGTGCGGTGGGTGGAGGGGGCCATCAGTTCATATCTGGCCATCGTCGAAGCAATACGGGAGCCCACCCCAGGGATCAAGCCTGCAGCGGTGCGCAGACAGATTGGGGAAGTTAAGAAGCATGCCGAGAGGTTGGTACGTAGCCTCGGGTCCGAGAACCTGAGCAATACCGCGCTCTGGCAGTTTCCAGACCGCGATATACGTGCGTCTGCATCGCGCATCCTAGCGGATGCTGATGCCGCGCTCGCCAGCGCAAACCGCTGGCGTGATGGCCGGCTTCCCGACTATGCGATGCAAAGCCTCGCGCTGAGGATTGCGCATTACTTGCGGGATGTATCGGGGGTGGAGCCATTGTCGACGCAACAGGGCACATTCGGAAGTTGCTTGGAAATTGTGCTCGAAGCGGCCGGGGTGTCAACGGCGGACCACGATTTCACTTGGGTATTTGAGCGGGCCCGGGAAGAATTGGATGACCTTCCCGAGTGGCAAGCTATTTTCCCCCAGGGGGTTCCTGCAGAAAAATAAGCACGCCCAGAATTACAGAAATAACCTCCCCTGATTTCAGGAGGGTTGGTTTTTTAGTTTTCTTTGCGCCTCCTATATCCTGAAGGCTCATTTGGATACAAGGAAAGCGCATGGCATCCACGACACTCCCCGAAACTGGTTTCGTCCGAATCAACACCGTTCTGCAAGTCTTCCCCATCAGTCGGTCTGCCTGGTGGGCCGGTGTCAAGGCGAAAAAATTTCCGCCTAGTGTCAAACTGGGGCCGCGCACGACCGCCTGGCGCGCTGAGGATATCCGCGCTCTCATAGCCGCGGCGTAGGGCGGCATGCTAGCCCTGTCATCCCCGCCGCCACAAGGCGCAATGCGTGCGGCCGTGGCGAGCGCACTGGCCCCGGAGAACTTTTCGGTCAAGCACAGACCACCCGCGGCCCCTCAGTCGGAAGTGCGCGGCGAGAAGCCTCTGGCCGATCTCTCCGCAGCGCTTGCCCCGATCCTCGCGCGCGTTCGCACCGACATCACCGCGATCAAGAAGAAGGACGGTAAGCAGGCCTGGACGCGCGAACCGATCACCGCCGCACGCATCGCCCAGCACCTCGCCGGCACGAAGTCACGCGGCGTCTGCCCGATCAAAGCGGGCGAGTCGACGACGAGGGTCGGCCTGCTTGACCTCGACTCCCACAAGGGCGAGACCTCGTGGCCTGACATGGTCGCAGCGGCCGAGAAGGTATGCGCCGCGCTCAAGGCCCGTGGTATGCACCCGGTCGCGTTCCGGTCTTCCGGCGGCAATGGCATCCACCTCTACGTCGTTTGGGACAAGCCCCAAGATGCCTACAGCGCGCGCGTGTTCCTGCGCGGGGCTCTGGGCGACGCTGGCTACCTCGACGGCACCAAGGGCGTCTCGCGCGGCGAGATCGAGGTTTTCCCGAAGCAGGACAGCGTCCCGGCGGATGGCTTCGGGAACCAGTTCATTCTGCCGCTCGCGGGCAGGAGCGTACCTTTGGACATGACGCGCGGGCTCGAACCGATGCCGCGCGAGTGCGCGCTCCAGATTCCGTGGACCGCGTCGCAACCGGCCCCCCCGGAAGAAAAGAAAGTTCGCGAGCCTCGCGCCGTGAGTACGCCAAGCGGAGACCTCACCAAGCTCAAGTCCGCACTCGATGCTATCCCGAACGACGATCTCGCATATGACGACTGGCGGAATATTGTCTTCGCCATCCATCAGGCGACCGGGGGCTCACCCGAAGGCCTGGAACTCGCGCACGAATTCTCCTCGCACAGTGCGAAGTACGACTCCGACTTCCTCGACAACAGCGTGTGGCCGCACATCCACGATCGAGAGAACGGGATCACCGAGCGCACGATCTACGCGAAGGCGCGCGAGTGCGGGTGGCAGGAAGACAGTAGCACTGACTTCGGCGCGACCACGAGCGCCGAGGGTACGTCAGAGATCACCAGTCCCGCCGCCGCACCCTCGCGCTTTCCTGCCGAGCACGGTTCCACCTTCGCGGTCGCGAGGCCCGCGCACTGGATCATCAAGGGCGTGATACCGAAGGCCGAGCTGCTCCTCCTCTATGGTGAGTCCGGGTCAGGCAAATCATTTGTCGCCCTCGACATGGCCGGCTCGATCGCACGGGGCACCGACTGGCGCGGGCTTAAGACGCGGCAGGGTGCCGCCGTCTTCATCGCGGCCGAGGGAGCGGGCGGTTTCCGCAAGCGTCTCCAGGCATACGCGCAGCACCACGGCATCGACCTCGCCGCGCTACCGGTGTGGGTGATCGCGTCCCCGCCGAGCTTGCTCGAGCGTCCCGACGTGGACGAAGTCATCAAGTCCGTGCTTGTGTGCCGTGCCGCGAGCGGTGCCGTGAGCTTGGTCATTATTGACACATTCGCCTCCGTGACGCCGGGAAGTGATGAGAACGGCTCAAAAGATGCCGGACTCGCGATAGCCCACTGCCGCGAGATACACAAGGCCACCGGCGCGACCGTGATGCTGATTCACCATGCCGGGAAAAATGCGAGCAAGGGCGCCCGCGGGTGGTCGGGGTTGCGCGCGGCGGTCGATGCGGAGTTTGAGGTCTCGCGCGACGGTGTGAACCGGACACTCAAGATCACCAAGCAGAAAGACGGCGAGGACGGCGAGGCCTTCGGGTTCACGCTCCTCACGGTCCCGGTCGGGATGGACGGGGACGGCGATGTTGTCTCGAGTTGTGTGATTGGACACGGCCCAGTCGTGCCGCGGAGCAAGAGCAGCGAGCCGGACGGCGTGCATGAACTGCTGCTGCTGCGGCTCGCCGATGAGATGCAGGGTTTGGACGGATCAGGGCCCGACAGGAACGAGTGGATCAAGAGGGCGATAGCGGAAACAAAGTACGAGCCCGCCAAGGGTAAGCGCGATCGTCGCCGGGACGTCATCACTCGGGCGGCAGACGGGCTTGCCGCCGAGGGGAAGGTGCGGATTGTCGACGGTGCTGTGCTGCTCCCGGAGGGCGCATGAGCCCGAAGCATGGTCGCATACCACATTGCCACACGGCGCCACGTGTGGTGCCGTGTGTGGGTGGCAAAGACCCAAAACATACCACCCA
>Ga0163199_1002607_pt1 | contig 11006 bp, 8 predicted proteins | sample PL_2010_150m_FD_113537 | JGI IMG/M metagenome (GOLD analysis project Ga0163199, IMG submission 113537) | Freshwater microbial communities from Powell Lake, British Columbia, Canada to study Microbial Dark Matter (Phase II) - PL_2010_150m | ecosystem: Environmental > Aquatic > Freshwater > Lake ...
CACGTCAAGGACATCGCCGAATACAAATGGCTGGACCAGTCGGGCAACACCGCCCATTTCCTCACCGACGACGAGATTGAGAACCTCAGCATTCCGCGCGGCACGCTCACCGCCAAGGAGCGCGAAATCATCAACTACCATATTGTCGCCACCATCAAGATGCTGGAGGCGCTGCCCTGGCCAAAGCACCTTAAGCACGTGCCGGAATACGCCGGCGGGCATCACGAGCGCATGGACGGCAAGGGCTATCCGCGCGGTCTGACGCGCGAACAGATGTCGGTGCAGGCGCGTGTCATGGGCATCGCCGACATATTCGAAGCCTTGACCGCCAGGGACCGGCCCTACAAGAAGGGCAAGACGCTGACCGAATCCCTGCAAATCCTGGGAAAGTTCAAGGAGGGGGGGCACATCGATCCCGATCTATTCGACGTGTTTGTCCGGCGCAAGGTCTACCAGCGCTACGCGGAACAGTTTCTCGATGCGCATCAGATCGATCGCGTGGACGAGAGCAAGATTCCGGGTTATCAGCCCTGACGCGGGAACGGCGTCCGCCTCGACGGCGATTGCCGCATGGACGAATTGACAGCGAATGCTAGGCGGCGACCCAAGTGCGTTGACGGCGCTGCGTGACGAGGCGATAGAACTGCATGTAGCGGGCAAGATCGCCGCCGCGCAGGAACGCTATCTGTCCCTGCTGGAAAAGAGCCCGGACGACCCCGTCGCCCTGCATTTCCTCGGGGTAAGTTACGTACAGCTAGGGCGGCCGGAAAGCGGGATTCCCTTCATCGAGCGGGCGCTGTCGCTGCAGCCGGATTACGCTGATGCGCACTTCAATCTGGGCTGTGCGCTGCAGACTTCGGGCCGGTTTGGCGACGCGGTGGGGTGTTACGCAAGAGCGCTTGCGATCAACCCCGGCCACGCGGGGGCACAGCTCAATCTGGGCAACGCGCTGCAGGCATTGAATCGGCATGCGGAGGCGATTGCCTGCTATCAGAAGGCGCTCGAGCTCCGGCAGGACGACCCGGACGCGCACAACAACTGGGGCAATTCGCTGCAGGCGCTGGGGCAGCACGATCAGGCAATCGCCTGTTACGAAAAGGCGCTCGCGCTCAAACCCGGCCATGCCGAAGCGCACAACAACATGGGCAATTCCTTATCGGCGCTGGATCGCCGCGACCAAGCAGCGGCCAGCCATGAGCGGGCGCTTGCGCTCAGACCGGAGTACGCGGAGGCGGAAAACAACCTCGGCCACGTGCTGCTGGAACTGAATCGGGTCGACGCGGCGCTGGCGCATTTTGCGAAGGCGCTGGCGATCAAGCCCGATTTCGCCGAAGCGCACAATAATTGGGGCATGGCCTTGCAGGCACTGAATCGGCATGACGAAGCCATAGCGCAATACGAAAGCGCCATTGCGCTCAAGCCCGATTATGCCGAAGCGCAATGGAACAAGGGACTTGCCGCACTTTGCCTGGGCCGGTTCGAGGAAGGCTGGCCGCTCTACGAAAAACGTTGGCAGCTCAAAAGCGCGGTGGCACTACCCGACTGCAATCGCCCGCTCTGGCCGGGACGCGCGATCGATGCGAATGCGCAGCGACGCGGATCTTCCCGGAGCCGGGGTTTCCTGCGTGCGCTGTTTGGCCGGAGCGCTAATGCGCCGGACACGAATCTCCTATTGCAGTACGAGCAAGGATTTGGCGATGCGCTGCAAATGCTGCGCTACATACCGCTTCTGGAGCAAACGGGCGTGCATTGCTGGGTGCAGGCGCCGCCTGCGCTGAGGGCGCTGGTGCAGCGGAGTTTTCCGCAGGCGCGGGTGGTCATGCGCGGCGACTGCCCGGCGGAAGCGGAATTCAGGATTCCGCTGACGAGCCTGCCGCTTGCGCTGCAGACGTTTTCGGAATTCGAAATTCCCCGGACCGTCCCTTACCTGGTCGTCGATGAGCGGAAGCGGGCGGCGTGGGGCGCGCGGCTGGCGGGTCGGTCCGGGCGCAGCGTAGGGCTGGTCTGGCGCGGCAGGCCAACGCACAAGAATGACCGGAATCGTTCGGTGCCGCTGGAGATCCTGGAGCCGCTGTTTGCGCTGCAGGACATTCAATTCATCGCGCTGCAAAAGGACCTGACCGAGGCGGAACGAAGCACACTGGCTTGCCACGCCAATGTGACGGCGCCGGACGGGGAATTGGAATCGTTTGACGACACCGCGGCGTTGGTATCTGTACTGGATCTGGTCATCTCCGTGGATTCAGCGGCCGCGCATTTGTCGGGTGCGCTGGGCAAGACCACCTGGGTGTTGCTTCCCTTCAGCCCCGATTGGCGCTGGCTGCTCGCGCGCAGCGATTGTCCGTGGTATCCGAGCGCGAGGCTGTTCAGGCAAAAATCGATGGGCGACTGGATCCATGTCGTTCGGGAAATCGGTGATGCGCTGCGCCTGAACTCACCGCCTTAGCCGGTACCCGCCCGCGGTTCCGGGCCGTCAAACAGAAAATCCAGCGTCCTTATGCGCGGGGCGGCGGCAAACCGCGCCAGATTCGTGACGCCGTGAAAACCGAACGGCAGCGTCGCTTGCTCTATGTGTTCGAAGGAAAAGCGGTCGGCCACGTCCCCGGGTGCGAACACGATACCGTGCCGGTCTTCCAGATAGTCGCGGTAGATGCGGCAGATCGCCGCGTCTTCCGGATGCGACGGCTGGATCGCAGGGTCCTGCAGCGCCTGCAGCAGCGCGCGGGAGCGCAAGGAAAAGCCGCCGTTCCCGACAGTGTGGCGGTCCGTAGCGGAACTCTCGCGGCGGCCCCAACGAGCGCCGATATAGTCGAACAGCAGGAATTCCGGCGACCAGGCTTGCGGATTCACGACATAGCCATCCCACTGCGCCACCAGGGCGTATTCCGTGTCGATGTGGGGCAGAAGGTCCTTTATGATGAATTGCGAATAATCGGCCGCTGAACGAACCGGCGGAATCACTACGGTTTGCACCCCGGGAACGTCGAACGGGCGGTCGGTCAGCCATTTCACCTGATCAAAAACGCATCCGGCCATGCACAGACGCAGCGCGCGTTCGGCGAGCGCGTAATTCTGGCAGTCCACAATGCACAGAGTCGTGTCCTCGATCGGCATTTTGGATGCGGCAGGCGCGGATGCGCATTGTGGGTCATCCAGCAACGCCGCCTTCAGCGCGCGCAATGCGCCGTCCAGCCGGCCGGATCCGGCGATCGCCGACCATGCGAGCGTTTGCGCCACATGCAGCGCAGGATCCACGCGCAACGCGCTGCGGAATGCGTCCAGGGCCTGTGCATGGCGCTCGACTCCGAGATAGGAAACAGCGAGCAGGGCGAGGTTGTTCGCATTGCTCGGATCGAGTTCAACCGCGCGCTCGAGCAGCTGCACAGCCTGCGTGCCTTGGCGGCGCAAGTATGCGATGAAGCCCAGTGCACCGCTGAGGTTGGCATCGTTCGCGCCGTCTGCCGGCAGGCCGGCAAGCACTTCAGCAGCGCGCTGCGGTTCGCCCGCGAGCAGGAGCGCACTTGCGGCCCGCACTGCGGGAATGGCGTCGTTCGATCCCGGGCCATCCAGGCGGTCCAGATGGCGAAGGTAGGGGGCTACAATTTGGGAGTAGTAAATCAAGACGCGCGGCCGTCTGCGCCGGGCATGTTCGCTCCCGGAGGTTCAGGTCTTCGGAGTAGGCCCGCGGGTTACGTAGACGATCAGGCCTTCGGTGGCTACGTCGATGAATTTTTCGTCGTAGCCCATCTCCTTGAGTTCCCACTTGAATTCGTTGCCCAGCTTGGCCTTCTTGTACCAACCCAGCCGGTTTTCGCGGTTGAATTCGGCGGCGCGCGTGAAGGCTTCTTCGAGTATGCCGGAGAGGCGCTTTTGCGACACCATTTGGGCGGGATTGTTGGCTATCGCGGGCGGATAGCGTTTGGCAACGTCCTGCGCCAGGCTCTTGGCAAATTCAGTAACCTTGCGTGTGGAAAAATACTCTAGCATCATGTCGCTCCCGCGGAGACGGCCAGGTGAGGCACCGTCGCGAATTATACCAGTCCGGTTCTGACGCAAGAAGTGCGAATGTCCGGGCTTCCGTGACTTACGCACGCGACGCGCGGAAATCAACGCGGCACGATCTCGGTCGCGGCGCAAGATTCGCTTTCGAATCTATGCAAAAATGACAATCCGACGATTTTTGGCTGCCGGCATGGAAACTGCCGCGGCGGATGCAAGAGGGAAGCAGCTTGATCAGGGTCTTCATCGGATACGATCCGCGCGAAGCAGTGGCCTACAGCGTGCTCGCGCACAGCATTCAGGCGCGCGCCAGCATGCCGGTTGCAATTGCGCCGCTGGCGCTGTCGCAGTTGAGGCGGGTACTTACGCGCGAGCGCCACGCGCTGCAGTCGACCGATTTTTCATTTTCGCGCTTTCTCACCCCATATTTGTCTGACTACGCGGGGTGGAGCCTGTTCATGGACTGCGACATGCTGATGCGCGACGACGTCGCCAAGCTGTGGGAACTGCGCGATGAGAGATTTGCGGTGCAGGTGGTCAAGCACGACCACAAGCCCAGGGAAACCGTGAAATTTCTCGGTGCGGCACAGACTGCGTATGGGAAGAAGAACTGGTCCAGCGTGATGCTGTTCAACAACGCGAAATGCACTGCGCTGACCCCGGATTATGTAAACGCTGCGAGCGGCCTCGAACTGCACCAGTTCAAGTGGCTCGAGAGCGACGCTTTGATCGGAGAACTGCCGCGCCGCTGGAATCATCTGGTGGGCTACGACGAGCCGAGCGAGGACGTTTCGCTCGCGCACTACACCATCGGCGGTCCCTACTTTGCCGAGTATGCCGACTGTCATCTGGCGGATGAATGGCGCGCCGAACGCGATGCCATGCTTTACGCCGCCGCGCGGCGCTAGCCCGGCCGATCGACGGGACATGCAGTCATTCTAGACAGGCTGAAACGCTGGTTCTCGCGAAGCGACCGACAAGCGCGCGATAGCGTCCCCGCCGCAGTGGGGCCGGCCGGTCCCGCGGCGGTCGAGCCGGCGCCCTCCGCCGCGCGAGATGATGCGGAGTCGAATTACCGCGACGGACTGGCACTATTGGAGCAAGGGGATGCGGCTGGGGCGCTGGACTACTTTCATCTTGCTCTGCATTGCGCGCCGGATTTTTTTCCTGCCTGCGCCGCGCGCGCACGCGCGCTGGCCGCGTTGCAGCGGCCGGACGACGCGGCCGGCGCATACCGCGAATTCCTGCAGGCGAATCCCGGCCATCCCGGCGCGGCATACGCGCTCGCCCTATGGCACCATTCTAGGGGCGAGCATGAACCGGCGCTCGAGCTTCTGCGCCCCCTGGCCGATAGTCGTCCACCGAACCGGGATGCCTGCAATCTGCTGGGCCTGATCCTCGGGCGCGAATTCGGCCGTTACGCCGAGGGCGAGCAATTCCTGCGGCTGGCACTGGAACCCGATCCGCAGTGGCCGGTCGCGCTGTGCAATCTGGGCTGGATTCTGCTGGAAAAGGGCGACTACGCGCAGGGTCTGAGGCTGCTCGATACCGTGCTAGCGCATCATCCGGACGACCAAGAAGTGCGCTTGGTGCGCAGTTACATGAACCTCAAGCGCGCTGACTTCGCTCAGGGCTGGCGCGATTATGACGCGCGCCTGCATAGCCGATTCGCGGTGCAGCGGCAGGTTCGCCATCCGCAGTGGGACGGCGCGCCGATTCCGGGGAAGACCCTGCTGATCTACGGCGAGCAGGGCTTTGGCGACCAAATCATGTTCGCATCCTGTTTTAGCGACGCGATAGCGCTAGCCGGGCGCTGCATTATCGAATGCGACCCGAGGTTGGTGGCGCTGTTCCGGCGCTCGTTTCCGAGTGCGTCCATCGAAGCGAGCGCGCCGGCGGAGCAGCCAGTGGCCGCGGCAGCGCATGCTCAGTCCGTTGACTGCGAGATACCGATGGGCAATTTGCCCGGGTTGTTCCGCAACAGCTGGGAAGAATTTCCGCGTCATTCCGGTTACCTGCGCGCCGAGCCCAAGCGCATCGCCTATTGGCGTTCCAGGCTCGAGGCGCTCGGGCCGGGGCCAAAAATCGGATTGTCCTGGCGCGGCGGGGTTGCCGCCACGCGCCGGCACTTGCGCTCGCTGGCGCTGGAGGAATTGCTGCCGTTGCTGCGCCAGCCGGCCGGGTTTGTCAGCCTGCAATATGGCGATTGCGCCGGCGCACTCAGCCAGCTGCGTAAGGAGCACGGCTTGACCCTGTCGCATTGGCAGGACGCACTGGACGATTACGCGGAAACGGCGGCGCTCGTATGCGCGCTCGATCTCGTCGTCAGCGTCTGCACCTCGGTGATCCACCTCACAGGCGCTTTGGGAAAGCCGGTGTGGATTCTGGTTCCGGCAGTAGCGGAATGGCGCTATCTGGGCCAGGGAGAAACAATGCCTTGGTATCCTAGTGCGCGCCTTTTTCGCCAAACAGATTCCACAGTCTGGGGTGCAGTGATTCAAAGGGTCGCCGCGGAGTTGGAATCCATGCAAGGGAACGCCGGCACGAGTTTCCAGTGACGTTTTTCGTCAGTTTTTTCCCAAAAACGCGCGAATTCCGCTTGCGCCGGTGCCAAAACGGGAATTTCTCCAAAAATCATAAAGTTATTTTGCTCAGGCCAATCACGCTAACTACCGGTGCGGTTCTGATTGCCATTTTGTGATGCGCTACAAGCGCTCTTGCCGACCCAGAGGGCAAAAAACCGGATCGCGTGACCACAGAAGTGTGAAAAAAACACGCGAAATGTCTACCCGTCAGGTCTGTTTTTTGTGGGCATACCGCTTGCTTTAAGGGAGATGCGCGGATATTTTCAGCGTTGATGATTTTTGTAACTGAAAGGAGATAGCTATATGAAATCATTGCAGAAAGGCTTTACCCTGATCGAATTGATGATCGTGGTGGCGATTATCGGTATTCTGGCTGCAGTAGCATTGCCGGCGTATCAGGACTACACCGTTCGCGCCAAAGTGTCGGAACTGATGCTAGTGGCCAGCGGCGTGCGCACCGGTATTTCGGAGAAGTTTCAGACCGACCCGAGCAATACCGTTTGCGCCGGTGGTGGCATCACCATTCCCGTAACGGGCAAAGTTGCAACCGCCACGGTGGACGACGGTGGCACGGTTACCGTCACGGGCAGCACGGCTTCGAGCAGCGTGGGCCAGCCGGTGACCGTCACCATGACCCCGACCTACGACACCACCAACGGCACCATCGTTTGGAAGTGCGTCGGTACGCCGTCGAAGTACCTGCCCGCAACCTGTCGTTAAGCTTTACGAACTGTTGCGAGGGCCCCTCTGCGGAGGGGCTTTTTCTTTGAATGCGCCGCGCGCAGCACCAGGAAGAAGCCAGGAACATTGTTTGCTTAGAGAGTCACACGCGAGCAGTTTCCGGTTGCGGCCATTGTTCAAGGAGACACGAGTATGAGGTCAATGCACAAGGGTTTTACGCTGATCGAATTGATGATTGTGGTAGCCATCATCGGCATACTGGCCGCTGTGGCGTTGCCGGCGTACCAGGACTATACGGTTCGCGCCAAGGTGTCGGAACTGATGCTGGCGGCGAGCGGCACGCGCATCGGCATTTCGGAAAAATTTCAAAGCGACCCGAGCAACACCGTGTGTGCCGGGGGCGGCGTGACCATTCCGATATCGGGCAAGGTCGCAACCGCCTCAGTGGACGACGGCGGCACGGTTACCGTCACCGGTAGCACTGCCTCCAACAGCGTTGGCCAGGCGGTGACGGTTACGGTCACGCCGACATACAACACCAACACGGGAACGATCACCTGGTCGTGCATAGGCACACCGGCGAAATACATGCCCGCAACCTGCCGCTAAGTCAGCGGGCATGACGTGGTTGGCGCGCCCGCAACGGCGGTCCATAGACCGCAGGCAGATTCGGTCGATCCGCAACAAGATCAGCAGTAGCACGCAATTCCTGCCAGCCCCTCGACTCAGAGGGGCTATTCTTTTCCGGCATTCGCCTGCGCGATGAAACGGCGGACCTCTGGCGGCTTACGCGCCCTGAGGGTTTCCGTTATCCTTGAACACCCAGCGGCGCGTTGCCGCAGGATGCCACGCGCCGTACCCGGGTAATTCAATGAGAATGCTGTTCAAGTCGCTGCTGCGCAACTTAGGCCACGCCCGGCCGGTACCGGCCGCTCACGCACCTACCGCGGCAGAGCTTATGGCCGAGGGGCGTGCGCGCTTCGATGCCAACGATCTGGTCCGGGCGCAGTTGCTGTTCGAGGACGTGCTCGAGCTTGATCCGGATCACGCAGACGCGCTGCATTTTCTCGGACTCACCGGGCATCGCGTGCGCGATCTGGGTTTTGCGATGGAGTATCTGGAGCGGGCCATCCAGGCGCGACCCAGCGACGCGGTGGCTCACAACAACCTCGGCAGCATTCTGGTGCAACTGGGGCGGACCGAAGAGGCGGCGACTTTTTTTCGCAAGGCCCTGGAGATCGATCCGGGGTTGCACGCCGCCCGCACGAATCTGGTTTTTGTGATGGTCTTGCTCGAAAGCGCGCGGCCGGAGGAGGTCTATGCCGAGCACCTCGCCTGGGGGAAGATCCATGCGGATCCCTTGCTCGCCGGCGCCGCACCGCACGGCAATTCGCGCGAACCCGAGCGGCGCCTGCGCATCGGTTACCTGTCGGCCGATTTTCGCCAGCATGCCCTGAGCTATTTCATCGAGCCGGCGCTGGAGCAGCACGACCGCGCCGCGTTCGAGGTTTTCGGCTACCACAGCGGCCGTATCGTCGACGACGTCACACGGCGCCTGGCGCGGCATACCGACCACTGGCAGGAGATCATCGATCTCGATGACGAGGAAGCAGCCGCGCTGATCCGCCGCGACGGCATAGATATTCTGGTCGACTTGTCCGGTCACTTGCGCGACAACCGGCTGCTGGTTTTTGCACGCAAGCCGGCTCCGATTCAGCTGACCTATCTCGCCTATCCCAACACCACAGGAATGGCCGCAATGGATTACCGCATCACCGATGCGGTGTGCGATCCGCCAGGCACGACTGAGCGCTATTACCGCGAAACCCTGATACGCCTGCCACGCTGCATGTGGTGCTACCGGCCCAGGGAAGACATGCCCGCCGTCGTGCCGCCCCCGGCGCAGGCCGGCGGCGGCGTGACCTTCGCCTCCATGAACGGCGCGAACAAGATTACCGCGCGCATGCTGTCCCTCTGGGGACGCATCCTCGCTGAACTGCCCGACGCGCGCATCCTATTCTCGACGGTACCCGAACAGGGGCGCGAGCGCCTGCAAAGCGCCCTCGGGAAGGCAGGGGTTGCCGAGGCACGCATTATCATGCACGACCGCCTGCCGACAGAAGAATTCTGGGCGCTCTACGCCGGGATCGACATCCTGCTGGACACCTTCCCTATGAACGGCGGCACCACCACCTGCGAGGCGCTCTGGCTGGGCGTGCCGGTGATCACGCGCAGCGGCGACATTTTCCAGTCGCGCGCAGGACTCAGCATACTTGGAAGCATGGGGCTGAATGAACTGATCGCGGGCAGCGACGATGAATACGTGCGCATTGCGGTGGCGCTGGCGCGCGACCGCGCCCGCCTCGCGGCCCTGCGCGCCGGTTTGCGCGAGCGCATGCGCATTTCGCCGCTTACCGACGCGCGCGCATACGCGCGCGATCTGGAAGCGGCCTACCGCGGCATCTGGCGCGAGTGGTGCAGCCGATCGCCGCGGGGATGACGCGCGGCGGCCATGCGTTGGCGGCGTGTAAATACGCGCGCGCGTCAGCGTTGATGGGCAATCCGGAGACCTTTTTCCGCTACGGGTGGCGCAATGAGCGCGAACTGAAGGCGGGCAACACATGTTGAAGTCACTGCTCGCGGGATTGCTGGGGCGCGGCCGCGCGGCCAGCGCCACCGGCGACGAGCAGGCGCCGCGCATCGAGCAGGCGGTCAAGCTGCTGCAGTTGCGCGACGATGCGGGTGCGGCGAAAATCTGCGAGCGCGTGCTCGAACGCGATCCCGGAATGGTCAAGGCATGGGAACTGCTCGGCGTCGTCGCCCTCAACCTTGGGAATTACCCGCTGGCCGCCGAACGCTTCGAGCGTGTGCTCGCTTTGGCTGGTGACGAAGCGCAGGCGCTCGCCAATGCGGCCGAGGCGAATCGCCGCGCGGACCGGGGAGACCGGGCGCTGGGGCTGATCGGGCGTGCACTTGCGCTCAATCCCGGCTTCGCTCCGTTTCTGCATATTCGCGTGCTCGCATTGGAAACCGCCTGGCGCAGCGAAGACGCACTCGCCGCCTGTCGCGAGGCGCTGGAACTGCATCCGGACAACGCCGCACTGCATACCAGCCATATGACTTTGCTCAATCGCGCCGGCGCCGATCCCCGGCTTGTGCTCGAGGCGCATTGCCGCTGGGCAGATTGCTGTGCATCTGCGGCTGCGGATGCAGCGCCTCACGGAAATCCGCCAGAGCCCGCGCGCCGCCTGCGTGTCGGTTATGTTTCGGCTGATTTTCGCCGCCACGCGCTGAGTCATTTTGTGCTGCCCCTGCTGGAACATCACGACCCCGCCAGCGTGGAAACCTATTGCTATTCCAATACGCCGGTGACCGACGACATTACGCGGCGCTGCGAAGCGCTTGCGGCACACTGGCGCGACATAGCGGCTTTGCCGGACGCCGCCGCGCACGACCTGATCCGCGGCGACGGCATCGACATCCTGATCGACCTCTCCGGCCACACGTCGGGAAACCGCCTGAAGCTGTTCGCGCGCAAGCCCGCGCCGCTGCAGCTGACCTATCTCGGCTATCCGGCCACTACGGGCCTAAAGCAGATGGACTACCGAATTACCGACGCGCGCGCCGATCCGCCAGGCGAGAGCGAGGCGCGCTACCGCGAGAAGTTGCTGCGCATGCCGCACAGCCTGTGGTGCTTCGCGCCGCCGCCGCAGATGCCCGCCGTCGGCCCTGTGCCCGCGC
>Ga0163199_1002608_pt1 | contig 11006 bp, 12 predicted proteins | sample PL_2010_150m_FD_113537 | JGI IMG/M metagenome (GOLD analysis project Ga0163199, IMG submission 113537) | Freshwater microbial communities from Powell Lake, British Columbia, Canada to study Microbial Dark Matter (Phase II) - PL_2010_150m | ecosystem: Environmental > Aquatic > Freshwater > Lake ...
AAAAATCGAGGCTTCCTGCGGCAGGTAACTCAGCCCCAGGCGCGCGCGGCGGTGGATGGGCATGTGGGCGATCGACTGGCCGTCGATCGTGATGTCACCTGCACTGGCTTGCACCAGACCGACAATCATGTAAAAAGAGGTCGTCTTGCCGGCCCCGTTGGGCCCCAGCAAACCCACCACTTCACCCTTGCACACCGTCAGCGAGACGTCCTTGACGGCCTTGCGGCTACCGTAGAACTTCTGCAGGTGGCTGACTTCCAGACGACTTTCGCAATGGCTGCCATCAGCGCGCAGCGGCGCCTCGCCGCTCAGATCGACCGCCGTCACTTTTTCTCCCCGCCCAGCGTGGTACTGGAGCGCAGCGCCGGTGTGGCGGACACACCGGCCGCTGGCGCACTGGTCGCCTGCGCCTTGGGTATCAGCATGGCCCGAATCCGCCCGCCCGGCGCCGGACTTGCGCCGGTCCTGGGCTGGGTACCGTCGATGCTGAACATGTCAGTGGTGTTGTTGTAGACAATGAGGTCGCCGGTAAATTCATCGGCCAGCGTTGCGCCACGGTAGCGCCGCAACTGCGCCTTGCTGCTGATCCTGACGGTATCGGCGCGACCGTCGTACTCGATCAACTCGCCTTCGCCTTCAAAATACTCATCCAGGCCTTCGCGCTTTTGCCGAAAGAAGGCCAGTTTGCCCGGCTCGGCGCTGATCAGACCAAACTGGTAGCCCTGCGCGTCCTGGCGCACGTCGATTTTGGCCGCCCGGATCAGAATCGTGCCCTTGGTCAATACCACCCGGCCGCTGAAGACGCTGGTCTGCTTCGCATCGTCGTAGCGCAGGGCGTCAGCCTCCACATTCATGGCCTTGTCGCGGTCGGCTTTTTCAGCGACGGCTGCGCCGACCCCAAGGACCATGGCAAGCAGCAGACAGAGGCGGAAAAGGGCTAGCTTCATAAAGGCACGAATCTTGCAAGAAGACCTTGCCTTTGGATTGTAGCGAGCGCGCGGCGCTTATTTGCCGTTGCGGATCCCTGTGACCAGATGGTCCACCACCTGCAAGGCACGCTCCAAGCTCCTGGCCATGACGCCGTCGGTCCAATAGCGGCCCGCCACACCCAGGGCCGGTACGCCAGTGATCTGGTAGGCGTTCTGCAGCTGCGTGGCACGGCTGGCCTTGGTGGCCACCGAGAAAGAGTTGTACTGCTCCAGGAACTTGGCCTTGTCGACACCCTGTTTGGCAACCCAGTCGGCAATCGCATCGCCTTTGTTCAGATCCTTCTTTTCGACGTGAATCGCGGCAAACACCTTGGCATGCAGTTTGTCCACCAAGCCCATGGCTTCCAGCGCGTAGTACAGGCGCTGTTGCGGCGCAAACTCATCGCGAAAAGCAACCGGCACACGCCGCACGGCAACGTCTTTGGGAAGCCGTTTGCTCCAGGCATCGAACGCCGGCTCAAAAGCGTTGCAGTGCGAGCAGTTGTACCAGAAGAACTCGACCACTTCGATCTTGCCGGCCGGCGCCTCGACCATGACACGCTTGTCCAGCGTCAGGTAATCGACGCCAGCTTCAGGGGCTTTGCCCTGCGCCAAAGCAGTGGACGGAACAAAACCCGCGCCGGCCATAACAGCACCGCAGGCCAGGGAAAAATCACGACGCTTCATCTTCAATCACTCCAGTTAAACAAGTTACCTCCAACCGTCATTGCGAGCGCAGCGTGGCAATCCAGGACTCATGGAATGCCACGGCCTGCGGCCTCGCAGTGACGATCAACCTCTCAGCGCTGCACCCGCACCAAGGCTGCCTCCATGCCGATGGCATCGAGTCTTTCCTTGACCTTGTCGGCGTCTTCGCGTTTGTCAAACGGACCGGAGCGAACACGGAACACGGTCCGACCGGACTGCTCGCGCTCCGAGACCTTGGTCTCAACGCCACTGAGTGAGAGTTTGGCGCGCTGACTCTCCGCATCCTCAGGCGTACGAAATGCTCCGACCTGGACAAAATAGATAAACGGGTCGCTGCTGGTACTTCGTGCATTGGCCAGATCGCCCAGCGGGTCGGCCGTCACGGCCGGCTTCAGTTCTTTTTTGGGCGCCGTGGGTGGAGCCACAGCGGTGCTCGGCACCACGGCCGCAGCCGATGCTGCAGCCTCTGCCGGCACCGCCGGCTTGGCCGGGTTCTTGCCGTACAAGGGGGCATTGGGATCCCAGTCCTTGTTCTTTTTGGTCTCGGCCGCGTCCTGATCCGGCGTGCGACTCTCTCCTTTGTTCATGAACTGGACAGGAACTTTCATGACGTAGAGAGCCACTGCCAGCGCCACCGCCAGGCCAACGACCACCCCCAGGATAAAGCCCAGAATGGTTCCACCGCTTTGCTGTTTCATGCCCATCCTTCTGTAATCAGTTGGGGACAGAGCTAAAGATCTGTCCCGCAAAATTATCGTACCGGACAGAGCTAAAGATCTGTCCCGCAAAGTCATTACATTTTCTCCGGCGCGCTGACACCCAGCACCGCCAGCCCATTGTGCAGCACCTGCGCCGTCGCTGCGACCAGGGCCAGTCGGGCTTGCTTGACAAGCGGGTCATCGACCAGGATCCGTTCCGCGTCGTAATAGCTGTGGTAACTGGCAGCCAGCTCACGCAGGTAGAAAGTGACATCGTGCGGTGCAAAATCCTGCGCCGCCGCGGTCAGCATCTCTGGGTAGCGTGCCAACTGCAGCATCAGTGCCTGTGCCTGCGGACTTTGCAGTGGCGAGAGATCCGCCTGCAGCAGGGTCGCCACATCGCCGCTGTCCTTTTCACGCCAGGCCGCCAGCACCGAGCAGATGCGGGCGTGCGCGTACTGCACGTAGTAGACCGGGTTGTCGTTGTTCTTCGCCACTGCCAGATCAACGTCAAAGGTGTACTCGGTGTCGGGCTTGCGGCTGAGCAGGAAGAAGCGCACCGCGTCTTTCGATGTCCACTCGATCAGGTCGCGCAGGGTGACATAGCTGCCGGCACGCTTGGAAATTTTGACCTCCTGCCCACCACGCACAACGCGCACCATGGTGTGCAGCACGTAGTCGGGGTAGCCCTCTGGAATGCCGACATTGGCGGCCTGCAGGCCGGCCCGGACGCGGGCGATCGTGCCGTGGTGGTCGGTCCCCTGAATATTGACAACCTTGCCAAAGCCGCGCTCCCACTTGCTGATGTGGTACGCGACGTCGGGCACAAAGTAGGTGTAGCTGCCGTCGCCCTTGCGCATGACACGGTCCTTGTCATCACCGTAATCGGTGGATTTGAGCCACAGCGCACCGTCTTTCTCATAGGTCTTGCCCGCCGCTTGCAGTTTCTGCACCGTGTCATCGACCTTGCCGCTCAGGTAAAGACTGGATTCCAGGTAGTAATTGTCAAATTCGACGGCAAAAGCCTTCAGATCCAGATCCTGCTCGTGGCGCAGGTAGGCCACGGCAAACAGGCGCATGTCATCGAGCGCTTCGACATCGCCCGAGGCCGTGAATTCGCGGTCATCCGAAGAAACGGTCTTCCTGGCCAGAAAGTCGGCCGCGATGTCGGCGATGTAATCCCCGTTGTAGGCGGCGGCATTTTCACCGCTGGGCCACTCGGCGTCGCCCGGCTTGAAGCCGTGTGCACGCAATTGCACACTGCTGGCCAACGTGCCGATCTGGACGCCGGCGTCGTTGTAATAGAACTCACGGTAAACGTCCCAGCCCTGGGTCTGGTACAGATTGCAGATGGCGTCGCCCAAAGCCGCCTGCCGGCCGTGGCCGACATGCAGCGGGCCGGTCGGATTGGCCGAGACAAATTCCACCAGCAAGCGCTTGTCCGTGGTGGCCTGGCTGCCAAACCGCTGCGCCTGCGACAACACTTCTCGCACGATCTGTTGTTTGGCTGCCGGCTTGAGCCGGATATTGATGAAGCCCGGGCCGGCGATATCGATCGCGTCGACCCAACGCTCGTAGGCGGGCATCAGCAACAATTCGGTACGCAAATTCTCCGCCAACTGTCGCGGGTTCAGTTTCAGGGGCTTGGCCAGTTGCATGGCCGCCGTGCTGGCCAGATCGCCCAGCGCCGCCTGCTTGGGTGACTCAAAAGCGGCTTTGCCGGCAGCGCCAGGCGACATTTTTTCCAGCACCTGGGCCAAGGCGTCGAGCAATTCAATTTTTACGGAGAGCATCGCCTGATTTTAAGGGTGCGGCCAGGAAAGCGCTTTGTCATCGCCTTTGCAGCGCCAGCCGTTATGGTCGAGAATCCATTGCGGGATTCCCTCCCAAACCCTTTTTGTGAAAGACGCACGATGAAAACGCTACTCACCCTCCTGACTGTCGGCCTGTCCCTTTCTCTGGGCAGCGCTTTCGCCGCTGACGCACCGGCAAAGTCATCACAACAAAACAAGATGGCCTCCTGCAACAAGGATGCCGGCGACAAGAAGCTCAAGGGCGACGAGCGCAAGGCCTTCATGAAAGACTGCCTGAGCGCCAAGCCAGCGGCAGCGGCCTCGGCTGTGGCTGCAGCGCCGGCACCCGCCCCAGCCGCGGCAGCTTCCGGCAAGAAGGGCGCACAGCAGGACAAGATGAAGAACTGCAACAAGGACGCTGGCGACAAGAAGCTCAAGGGTGACGAGCGCAAGGCCTTCATGAAAGACTGTCTGAGCAAGTAAGCAAGAAAAAACCCCGCCGGTTCCGTCCGACGGGGTTTTCTTTTGGCATGATGCGGCCATGATGCATCGCAATACCTCGTCTCCGTCCATTTCCTGTGTCATTCCGTCCTTCAACGAAGCGCGCAATCTGGGCGCCGTGGTGCCGGAAATTCTGGCCACGCTGGCTTCCCTGAGCCCCAGCGTTGAACTGATCGTGGTTGACGATGGCAGCCTGGATAACACCAGCGAGGTCATGCAAGCCCTGTGTGCTAGCCACCGCGAACTGGTCTATCTTCAGTTCTCTCGCAATTTTGGCAAGGAGCCGGCGCTCACCGCTGGCATAGACGCGGCGCGTGGTGAGGTGCTGATCCTGATGGATGCCGACGGGCAGCACCCCGTCAGCCTGCTACCCGAAATGCTCAGGAAATGGCAGCAGGGTTCGGACGTTGTCTATGCCGTGCGCAAGACCCGCGACGACCAGTCGGGTCTGCAGGTCAAACTGACCGCGCTTTTCTACAAGTTGGTGAACTTTGGCAGCCGGGTCAAAATCCCGGCCAATGCCGGCGACTTCAGGCTGATGGACCGCAAGGTCGTCGATGCACTCAAGAGCCTGCCCGAGCGCAACCGCTTCATGAAAGGCCTGTACGCCTGGGTTGGTTTCAACAGCACAGCGATTGACTACGAGCCCTTGCCGCGCACCGACGGCAAGAGCAACTTTGGTCTGCGCGGTTCGCTGTCGCTGGCGCTGACCGGAATTCTGGCGTTTTCGATTACGCCCTTGCGCGCATTGACCGCCGTCGGCATGGCCCTGTCAGCAATCGCTCTGGGCTACGGCCTGTGGGTCGTGGTTGAGTATTTTTTTTCCGGCATCGCGGTGCCCGGCTACGCCACCATCGTCGTCGGCATGATGTTCTTCAGCGGCATCCAGTTACTCTCCATCGGTGTACTGGCTGAATACGTCGGTCGCATCTACGAAGAGGTCAAGCAACGCCCGCCTTACCTGATCAGCCAGCGCAGCGGGCGCGGCTTGCCCGCGGCCAGAGCGTCTGAAGGGCTTGGTCGCCGGCTGCAGGAGCAGGAAGCCTCGCTGCTTTGAGCGCATCGACGTTCTGGTTCCTGCTGGTTGGCGCCAGTGCGGCGGCCACCCATATGCTGGTTTTTGCGATGACGCAGCACCTGATGTGGCCCGAACTGGCCAATGCGCTGGGATTTTGTGTGGCCTTTTTTGTCAGCTTTGCCGGCCACCGTTTGCTCAGTTTCAAGAATGCCGGGACCTCCGTCGCCACCAGTCTGGTGCGCTTTGCAAGCACGGCGATTGCCGGTTTTGCCAGCAATGAGCTGGTCTTCATGCTGCTGCTGCGCGCGCTGCACTGGCCAGCGTTAGCCGCTCTAGCGCTGGCGCTGGTGCTGGCAGCCGGGCAAACCTATGTTCTGAGCCGGTTCTGGGCTTTTCGTCGTTAAGGCAGGTGCCGACTGGTACAAGAGCCAGCCGGCGCCTTCGTAAAAGCGCTTCCAGCCGGACAGATCCAGAGACTTTTCACCGCCGATCCGCAGCACCAACCAATTGCCCGGCAGCAGACCCGCGGTTGCCAGCACTTCGGGCGCCTGCAACAGTCTGGATGCCTGGGCATCAAAATCAGCGCCTTCAAACAATTCACGCTGCCAGCCGTCGCCGGCCTCGCTGCGCAAAAGGGGCCAGTTCTCCAGCACCACCATGGGTTTCTCTGTCTGGGCATAAAAAGGCAGGTCGTAAGGGTAGGCCCCCGTGACGTAAATCGTGTCGGTTGGCGCAGCCGCGCAGGCCAGCACCTGCGCCAGGTCCTGCGCGCGCCCGCTGCGCGTGACCTTGCCGACCTGGGTCACGATGGCCAACGCAAGGCTGACATTGATCACACACAGCACGGCAAAGATCCGGGGGGCGCGACGCCGCTGTGCCATGCTGCGCTGCCACCCCAGTGCTGCGAGCAGCGCCAGCGGCGGCACCGCCGGCAACACGTAACCGACCAGCTTGGAATTCGGAATCGAGAAGAAGAGCGTGACCGCCACCGCCCAGATCCAGCACAGAGCGGTCCACTCTCTGGCCACCGGCGGCGCGGCGCCCAGCAACTCTATGCCTTTGCGGCGCAGTTGCGCCAGTGCAAAAAAGACCCAGGGAAACAGCAGCAAGCCCAGCGCGGCCAGGTAGAACCACCAGGGTTGCGGATTGTTGTAGGTGCTGGCGGTGTAACGTTTGAAGTGTTGGTTGACGAACATGTAATCAAACAGCTGCGGGTACTTTTGCTGGGCAATCACAAACCAGGGCAAGGCGATCACAGCAAACAGGGCCAATCCGCTGATCCACGGCAGGTACAGAACTTTTTTCAATTGCCGCGTCCAGATCAGCCAGACCAGTATCACCAGACCCGGCAGCGCAATGCCGATCAGCCCCTTGCTCAGCATGCCAAAAGCGCAGGCCACAAAACCGAGCCGGGCCAGCAGGGCCTGCGGTTTCGCGCCGGCCATGAAGGCAAAAGCAAAGCACCAGATCGCCACACCGATCCAGGTCGCTACCAGCATGTCGTGGTTGATGTACTGGCCACCGAGCAAAAAGCTCAAACTGGTACCGAGCATCAGGGCCGCGCGGCGTGCCATCTGCTCGGTGCTGATGCTGCGGGTCGCCAGATACAGCGCCACCAGCATCAAGCCCACATGCAGCGCCGGCACCAGGCGCAGCGCTAATTCATTGACGCCAAAGGTCGCCAGCGAGATCGCTTCGAGCCAATGCAGATAGGGCGGCTTGTGAAAAAAAGGAATGCCGTTCAGGCGCGGCGTCAACCAGTCGCCGCTGACCAGCATCCAGCGGCCGATTTCTCCGTAGCGTCCTTCATCAGGAACGGCCAACGGCCGCATGCAGGCCAGCGCGAGCAAGCCCAGCCAGAGCAAAGTCAGCGTGAGCCATGATTTCTGGCGTTCGGTCAGGGAGGGAGTCACCACGAAATTTTAGCGATCAAAAGAATTTCCCCGAACCACCCGAACGGCGGCGCGCTCAAGCGCTGCCGGAAATTGCGTGCCGCTGAGGTAGTCGAACTCCCACAGACGGGTGGCACCGATCGCGTCCGGCGACTCTGACCGCAGGGCCGGGTGGCACATGATGATGCTGCGCTCCGGCGCGGCCCGCAACCAGCCTTCCATCAATGCGCCGTAGCGTTTCTGATCGCCGGCAAAATCGTAAACGCCAAGCAAAACAGTCATCGCCCGCAAACCGGCCTGATCCACCAACTCTTGCAGAGCCGCTGCGCCCATGGCCGTGATGACACGACTTTTCAGGTCGACGCGGCCAACGGGCACCCGGGAAATCCGCAGATAGGGCAGCCGGCCAGGTCCGTAGCGTTTGACCAGCACCTGCACCAGCGCTTCGCGAATGCCGGCGAACTGCTGCACATGCTGATGGCCGTCCACGTAGTCGGGTGGTGCCTTCCAGTGCGCCTCGAAAGCATCAAGTTGATGCTCGATCACCGTGCGCGTCTGCGCTGCAGCGCTGCCACGGCCAAAGCCACCCAAGGTCGCCTTGAGCATGGCAGCTCGCAGCGCCAGGCCGTGCCCATGGGCAAGCGCAAACTCACTGGTCCAGTCCAGATGCAGTCCAACATCAATTGCCTGCGGCAAGTCCTTGAGCAAGTGCACATCCTGTGGCCAGCGAGGTGCGAGCACCATGACACTGGTGGCACTGATGCGACCAGCCCGCGCCAGGGCAGCGATGCCTTGTGAGGCGCCGACATGGACAGCAAAATCATCAGCGCAGACGATGACGCGCTTGCCTGAAGCTTGACCGTTTGCCATCATGGTGCACGCCAGAAACCTGGCTGGGCGTAGTGATGCTTCAGAAAATCAATCCACAGGCGCAGGCGCAGCGGCATGTGCTTGGCGTGGGCAAAAACCGCGTAAATGCCGTTGGCCGGCGCAGCAAAATCCTCCAGTACCGGCAGCAGCAATCCGGCGGCGATCTCGGCCTCGACCTCCCAGGTGCTGCGCCAGGCGATGCCGTAGCCAGCCAGGCACCAGTCGTGCAGCACCTGACCATCCGAGCAGTCGAGTGGACCACCGGGCTTCAGGTAGACAAGTTCGCTGCTGTTGCCCTTGGGCACACGGAACGACCAGCCGCGTGTCTGCGAGGCATCGCTCGACAAAACCAGGCAATCAAACTTCGACAGGTCTGCCGGTTGCACCGGTGTGCCATGCTGCCTGAGGTAATTCGGGGTGGCAACGCAGAGCCGGCGGTTATCCGCCAGACGCACACTGATCAGGCTGGAGTCGCTCAGGTCACCAACCCGCACCGCGCAGTCAAAGCCCTCGGCCGAAAGGTCGACGACGCGGTCACTCAGGTTCAGCGAAATACTGACGTCGCTGTGCAATTCGCGAAAGCGCGGTACCAGCGGCGCCACGTGACGCCGGCCAAAGCCCGCTGGCGCCGTCACCCTCAAGTGCCCGCTGGCTTTGACACCGCCAGCCGAGACGCTGGACTCGGCACTGGCAACGTCGGCCAGTAAGCGCTGACAATCTTCGAGAAAGGAACTGCCTTCATGCGTGAGCGAGAGGCGCCGCGTGCTGCGCACCAGCAACTTCACACCCAGGCGCTGCTCCAGCGCGTCAAGCCGACGCCCCATGATGGCCGGCGCCACGCCCTCGGCCTTGGCAGCGGCGGTCAGGCTGCCACGCGTGGCGACCGAGACAAAGGATTCGAGCTGCTTGAACTTGTCCATGGTGACGCTATTGTGCGGCAGATGCTTGCGGGGCCACACACAGTGGCGTGCGGCGGGAGGCCCAATCGCCATGCAAGGGCGTCGTCAACGACCGGTTCGGAGCCGTGGATGGGTGATCCGTCAACCGGTTTGGCTCGACATTGCCCTTTATCCTCCAAAGACCAATGCCTGTGGAATTTCAAATTTCCCGTCGTCATTGAAGCGAACGACGTAGTCGCCTTCAGCGTCCCTTAGGAACGATAGTTCCTGCGGGTCATCGGACGCCTTGGGCTCTCCTTTGACGAACAGGATGCGACGTTTCCCACCTTTGTCCCACCGAATTTCAACTGTCCCAGTGCCGTCGAAACCACGCCGGATTACCAGCGCAGTGCATTCCTTCGTTTGGGTATAGGCTGGCGCGCATTTGATGCTTGCCTGTGCGTGGAACCGCGTGCCGGGAATCAATGCATCGATCTTTGCGGGTATGGGCAATAAGGGATCGCCAGTCACTCCAATGGCCAGGGTGTAACTACTGGACGCGTTTCTCCGTGCCGCGGCACGCATCTGATACACCCGCACCGTGTAGACGCCATCGGTTGGCAACATACCGTCAAACGCTCTGTCACCGGCTCCTTCCGTGAACATTGCTGCATCCACCGATTCCGGGGGCAAGATGTTGAAGTAAGTCATAAGACTGGTAGCCTTCATGCTGACCCTGAGCGTCTGGCCAGCGCCGGCGCTTAGCTGGTAATCGACATAATGTCGACCGACCAGCTTCCCCTTGATCACTGCCTGGTGACTACCTGTCAAGAACCGCACTGCTTCAATACGACGATCAAGATTCGCAGAAGGCTGCGCTTCAGCCGCGCCAAGGCAAGCCAATGTGACAAGCAAGCTGCAGATGAATCTGCTCATATTTGAGATCTATTCATGGTGACGCTCCCAAGCGTAAATCCCTCCGTCAGCCATCAGTGACAAGTAGAGTTTGCCCTCTTTGATCAGGTAAGACCGAACATGCTGTAGGTTACGAGCAATACGCTCGTCGATATTCGGTGGAGGGCAAAGTGCTCGGGTTGATGCAATGGGGCCGAATGTCAGAGAACCGGTATGGCCATCGATGCCCGGTTTGGTCTCATAGCTTCCTGTGGCGCGGTTGCAGTCAAGTTTAAGTACTGCGCGGCCGTCGGGACTGAAGTGCAGTGTGAAGTTTGCCGGGTTCGCGATGGATGTCGTTCCCTGCGAGTCATCCATTGATTGAATTGAGACCAGCTGCCACGCTGTTCCCGCTAGCTTGTCTTTTGTGGGAGGCGTCTGAGTGGCACAGGCGCTTAGACAAAATATTGCTGGTATCGCAATCCACTGCAGGTTCATGGAACTTCTCCGTGGGTGTTCAAGTTGGTATTTTCGTTGAGACTCGATGCACCCGCCGTCTCGACGCAAATGGACTACTGCCTTGTAGGGCCGCATGAGACACAACCCGGTCATTCAACAAACGGATTCAGACCCTGGAACCTCGGCACTTCGAGACTCAGGCCAACATGGCACTCAACTCCGTTCGTGATAGGGGTAGAGAAGGACTCTCGTCCTCCCCTCCCTCCGAACCGTGCGTGCGGTTCTCCCGCACACGGCTCTCCAGTTAGTGGTTTCCTCATCGGGATT
>Ga0163199_1002609_pt1 | contig 11005 bp, 6 predicted proteins | sample PL_2010_150m_FD_113537 | JGI IMG/M metagenome (GOLD analysis project Ga0163199, IMG submission 113537) | Freshwater microbial communities from Powell Lake, British Columbia, Canada to study Microbial Dark Matter (Phase II) - PL_2010_150m | ecosystem: Environmental > Aquatic > Freshwater > Lake ...
GCCCCAGCCGTCGTAATGAACAGACCCCCGGCCTTTTCAACCTCTTTGCCCATGGCCAGCGACTCGGACGACAAAATGCCACCGGCAAAGAATCGGGTCCCTTGTTGCTGCGCGGACTCCTGGACCTTGCGTACGGCGGTGGCGGGTTTTCCTTCGGTATCGAGCAAGGTGTAGGCCAGCGGGCGCTTCAGGGCAGTGCCGTACTGTTCGATGGCCAATCTCATGCCCAGGTCCGCATACTTGCCGTTGGCTGCGAAGGCACCCGACATAGGCACCGGGCAGCCGAACTGTATTGCGCCCGTGGCCTGAGCGTAGGCGGACCGCGAAAGGCCAAGCGAAGCAGGCAAAGCGCCCAGCGCTGAGAGTTGAAGAAGTTGACGACGTTGCATGAAATGTCTCCAGTTGGTTTTTGATGACGAAAACTGAAGCTCAGTTTTGCATCAAAAGACCTTTCACGCCGCTTCCAATTCCTTCATTTTGTTTCACTTTCCCTAGGGGAAACCACTCATTGCAGAAGCATTGAACTCACGAACTCGTGACGGCTCAGGCGCCTGGCCATTCACTTTTCCAAGAACCCCTGATGGGGTGCGCGGGCTGACTTGCTAGTCCTGTTGGAGGTTGGCGACCGCCGTGAATGTGTAGCCAATTTGATGCAGCGTCTTGAGTGGCAACGGCTCAGTCAAGGCCGCACTGGCTTTCTTGCGCAAGCGCGTGACCAAAAGATTCAGGCGTTCACTGCCATTTTGAGCCCGTGGTCCAAAAATCTGGTCAGTTAAGTCTTGCTTGGTAACGCCTTGTCCCTGCACCTTGATTAAGCGGTGCAACAACACAAATTCATGAGAGGTGAGGATGAGATGTTGCCCCTGAGGCGATGTCAGCACCCAATTCTGCAGTCCCAGTCGCCAGTGTTCGCGCGGTAGTTCGGCGCTTGGCCCACTTGCCACGCTGCCCGCTGTAGCCATAGCGGTCAGCGTCAGTCGGTTTGCAACGGCATTGATGTTGGCAGCGAGTTCGAGCAGGCTCACAGGCTTGACGAGATAACGGTCCGCGCCGGCACGCAACCCTGACAACCGATCACTCAGGGCATCGCGGGCACTAAGGATGATGACGGCCACGTCAGGTTTGTCCTTGAGCAGGGCCGCTACCGCCAGACCGTCTTCACCTGGCAGCCCAATATCCAAAATCACCACATCTACCGGTTGAGTCATGAAGTGGCGATAGAAGGCCTCAGCCGAACCTGCGCCCCACACAGAATAGCCAGAATCCAACAAAAATTCCTCAATGCTATGCAACTGATCGGCGTCGTCCTCGACGATAGCGATGCGCGGTTTGGTATTCTTCATGGTTCGGAAGTGTGCCAGCTACAGCGCTGAACTGGCAAGCAAGTTCATGGCGTCTATGGGTGATTGAAAGGAATGGCCAGGATGAACCGCGTACCTTTGACTTCCCGGTTTTCTACTCGGACGGTGCCACCATGCAAAGTCGCAATCCGTGCCACCAGGGCCAGACCGAGTCCGGCCCCGGGCTTACCTTCGGCCGTCCGTCCCCGACGGTATTTCTGAAAAATGACAGCGACCTCCTCGGCGGGAATGACCGTGCCACAGTCTTCGACGGAAAAACAGCAGAGTGTGTTGTCACGCCATACACGCAAAGTGACGGCAGTGCCTGAAGGTGAATACTTGATCGCATTGGAAAGCAGATTGATAAGCAGAATGCGCAGCAGGACCTCATCACCATAAAGGGGTAGCAGATCCGGTGCGAGTTCCGTCTCAAGGGCATGATCATTGGAGAACTGCACGCAGCTCTCGATAACCCAGCTCACCATGGAACTGACATCGATGGGGGAGGGTTGTAGCGCGAAGTTCTCGCTGTCAATGCGGTCTTGGGTCAGGCAATTATCAAAGAAGATGTTGAGTCGTGCCGAGCCGCGCAGGATGCGCTCGGCAACAGCCAGTTGAGTAGGGTCGTTCTTCAGTCGGAAGGACAGGAGCTGGGCGGCAGTGTCAATGACGGCCAAGGGTGACCGAACCTCGTGTGACAACATGGCAATGAACTGGCGCTGGTCCGTCAAAGCCTGTTCAATGACGCCCATCGCCCTTTCCAGTTCGGCGGTACGTTGCGCCACAAGCTGTTCCAGGTTTTGTGCATGTTGCTTCAGATGCCCGGCCATATAGCCCATAGCGTCCGATAGAGATGACAGTTCGCGGATTGGACTTGACTTGGGCGCACTGGCAGACCAGTCACCTGTTGTCAGTCGTGCCCCCCAATCACTTAATGTGGCCAGGGGTCGGACCACCCGATTCGTGACAAATACGGCAAACAGTATCGACGCCAGCATCACTGCTAAAGTTAGATAGACGATGTTGCGCAATACGCCACGCAACGGTGTATTGAATTGACTTTCCGGCAAGATGACCCCAATTGTCAGTTCGGGCCCCCGCGCCAGATGGTGACGCCACCAATGGACCAGATGACGGGTGTTGTTGACCTCAATAAAACTATTGCCGTCCGCTTGTCCTGTGACCGCCATCGCCAGGCCCGCGGCACGAAGCACCGGATTTTCGCTGAGGGTCGTCTTGACGCGGTAGTTCGGTTCCTTCGCATCCAGATGAAAGCTCGGCTCCTGGGTCGAGGCGGCCAGCAGTTCACCGTCCGCATCGGCGAGAAAGGCCACGCCACCCGATGCCGCTGTCATCGTTCGCAGAAAGTCACTGAGCTGGGAAAGTGCGACGTCGGCCGTTACCACGCCAATGAAGGCGCCAGTGCCGTCAAACAGGGGGGCGGAAACACCCATGCCCATGGAGGCATAGGCGCCCTGAACATCATTGATGAAGTAACGGTAAGGGGCATACCAAGATAGAGTGCCCGACTCGACCGCCGCTTTGAACCAAGGTCGAACCCTGGCATCGAAGTGAATGTCACTCCTGGAAATCAGCTTCGCTCGGTTATTGGCAGTGTCAACCTGAAAGACTTCCATGGCCCGGCCATGAACGATACGTGCCTGAAGCATGCGCAAGTCTTTGTCCGCGCCAATGGGCGAGCGGCTCCCGGCAAAATATTCCCCGGCGACCGTTCCCATGGAAACAAAGGACAGCTGAGGTTGCTGGCGGATTTGCAGCAAGAATTGCTGCATCAACTCGTCCGAAGAGTCGTGCAACAGATAGCCAGCCCGTGCCTGTTCGACGTTGAACGCCACAACGCGTTGTGGTACGTCGAAGAACGCGATGACCTTCTCACGAATTCGGCCAGAAACTTCGGCTGCCAACTGTTGGGCGAACTGCTCGGTGGCCTGGAACGCCGAGCGATAGAAGAACCACCCGCTGGCCATGATGATTGGCAGCAAAACCAGCAAAAGAGCACATATCAGAAATGTACGCAGAGCAATCCGGCTTTGCATTGGCGAGCGATCTCCGTGTGTGTCTGTAGTTGGGAAAGAATGAAAGAAACTGAATCGGCCATGGTTGGTGAGCGCAGAAGTTTCACCGAAGTCAGTTTAGTTCATGGTCGATTCGCTTCACCATCTGCTATCAAGTCAAGATCGAAAATCAGGTCGAACCGTTACAAGCACAAGCGAAGGTGCTTGATCTGCCTGAGACGGGAAAGGGAAGGTAGCCCGCGCTAAAGCTGCCTGTCACCACTGGCTACTTCTGGTCGACTGTGACTATTCGCCGGTTCAAAGTCGATGCCGTAAAGCCGACATCGAAATCGTCAACCATTGAGTTGCCCCAAACCGGCCGACCGTGAGCGCGAACAAAGTGCCCATTACAGTCATCGATGAAAGTGAGGACCGGCCGTTCGCTCACATTGTCCTGAAGGCCAAAGCAGTCGTTCAAACCGAGGCGAAATCTTCCTTATCTTGGCCAGTTCCATCGAAGCGCCAGCAGTCTTGAATCAATGCGGTTGGCACAGGCTCTGCTTGGCGGGCGCCCCACTTTTGGACAGTGCCGCTATTCATCGTCGAGGACTCCGCCTATCCACACTCCATTCAAAGCAAGCCGCTTGCCAATGCGATGCCGACCCCGATCATCATGAGGGCCACGGTCAACTCAACGACACGAAGCGTCACCTTCTTCAGCATTCGTTTGCCAAAGTAGGCGCCAAGAAATGCAGAAACCGTCGCCGCTAGAACCAGCATGCCGGTCTCGCTGCTGAGCGCTGCGCTCCATGTGGTCTGAAACGCCACGCCGTACACGGCCAGGCGAACCGTGTCGACCAGCACCGTACAAGCAGCGCCGGTTCCCACGTAGGATTCTTTAGAAAGCCCTGCCTTGATCAAAAAAGCGGAGCGCAGCGCCCCCTGATTGCCTGAGAGTCCGCCAAAAAACCCCGATAACATGCCGCCCAGCGACAGCCACTTTGCAGGGAACGCCAACCGCGCAAATGCAGGGGAGAGTTCCAGCAGCGCAAATACGGTAATCACCAGGCCGATCGATAGCTTGACGGGCGTGACTGCATGAACTTGTCCCCACAAGGCATAGTCAAAAATTGGTGCCAGTGTTGAAGCTCGGGCCAGCAAAGTGGCTCCGACAACAGAGGCCAGCGCGGCGGGCAGGCCAAAACGCAGGACGGTCGGCCAATGGGCATCGCGCCCGACCAGTCCAATCTTGAACAGGTTGTTGGCAAGATGCACCACCGCCGTCATGGCAATAGCAGCGGACACTGGAAAGAACAGGGCGAAAACCGGTGTAAGGATGGTGCCCAACCCGAACCCCGAGAACAGTGTCAAGCCCGAGGCGACGAGCGCACTGGCACTGATGATTAGTATGTCCATACCAAATCCGGTGCTTCGCCCGGGACGAGCGTCCCGGGCGAAGCACTGAATTGCTTACTTCTTGCCGAAGACCAGGTACATCGGCTCATCCGACGTGGCGTGGCGAACCTGGGCGTTGTCGAAGGCGGCAAAGCCAAATCCGTAGCGTTTGCTCATGTCGGCAAACTGCACGTCGAACTTGCTGCCGGTCACCAGCTTGCGGCTGACCACCGAGGTGTGCATACCGTTGGCGTAGCTGTTGGCTGTGCGCACGTCACCGCGGTCGGTGCCCGCCAGCGGGTTAATGATGATCGAAGCGACCTCGTCGCCGGTCTTGAACTTGCTGTCGTCAAATGCCACTTCGTCGCCTTTCTTGATGTAGTAGGTGCCACCGGCGTTGGCAGCCTTGGCGTCACGAGCCATGAATTGCGGCTTGCCATTGACCAGATTGACACCGGTGTATTCACCACCCGCTGGCCCCGGGTCGCCCTTGCGGCCCGCGTTGGGTGCCGTCTTGGGGTCATAGCGTGTGTCGTCGGTGTATTGGTCGTCCACAAAACCCAATGGCCCGGTGCGCTGGCCCTTCATGTGCCACATGTCCAGAAGTTGGCCTGGTTGATTGGTGTACTTGTTGCCGTAGGGCTTGGTCTGTCCCTCGTGGCAGGACATGGCGCAGCCTTCCTTGTCGAACTGCTTGGCGGTGGCCTCGTTTGTAGGCCAGAGCATGGCCCACTTGTCTTCGTAATAGACGTTGTCGTCGCCACCCTTGTCCGCCGGGTCCTTGAGCTTCTTCCAGGAACCGTCGGCCTGCTTCTGGTAGGGGCCGCGGCGCACCGAGTTGGTCGGGTCCTTGTACTGGATCAGCATGTACAGCATGTCAGCGGTGTAAGCTGCTTTCAGCGTCACCGTGGACTCACCCTTTTCACCGGGCTTGGCGCCAAAGTTAGCGCCTCCCGTCAGAGCAGCCGACAGCGGACTGGCCTTGGCCCAGACCGGATCAGAGGCGCCAGCGGCCAGGTTGGGCGCGGTGCTCGTGAAAGTCGCCAGCAGGGAATCGGGGGACACTTTTTCCTGTACAGCTTGGCAACCAATCAAGGCCAGTGTGGCAAGGCTTACGGCGCTTGCCGAAAAGATGGAAGATTTCTTCATGGTGAGTTCCTCTCGGGTTAAAAATCAAGGCCAAGGAATCCGAGCCGATTCTCTTGGTTATTTGATGTCATCAGCAAACTACATGCCAACCAAGTTTTCACTCAGCCTTTGCCAAAACTCGACGAGTTCAGAGGGAATTGATGATCTGACACCGGAACTGGCATCACCGGTGTGCGTCAGCTGTCATCACAAAAAGGTGACACCTGTCACTGTTTTGTGACAATTTCGGCGCGCTCCAGGTGGCCATAGATGTTCTGTCTCGCGACGCCTGAGATGCGGGATGCTTCGGATACATTGCCGTCCGCCGCCTGCATGAGACTGGAAAAATAGGCGCGCTCAAACCGCAACCGCGCTTCGCGGTATGCAAGCAGCGGTGTAGGCGCGGCTGTGCTGTATGTGCTTCCAGGTGTGGCTGTGCTGGCCAGTCCAAGGTCGGCGCTGGTGATGGGTCCTCCCGCATTGATGACCACAGCTCGCTCAATCGTGTGTTTGAGCTCTCGCACATTGCCTGTCCATTGGGCATTTTCCAGCGTGGCAATGGCGTCACTCTGCAGCGGCCCCGTTGCCTTGCTGAACTTGCGTTTGAAGTGGTCCAGGAAGAAAAGGGCCAGCGGCAAGATGTCATCGCGGCGCTCGCGCAAGGGGGGCACGCGCAAAGGTACAACGTTGATGCGATAGTACAGGTCGGACCGAAAGCGCCCCGCGGCAACTTCCTGTTCCAGCGGCTTGTTGGTGGCGCACAGCAGGCGGAAGTTGGATGGGCGCTGCACCGTGCTGCCGAGTCTCACGAAAGTTCCTTCCTGCAGAACCCGCAGCAAACTGACCTGGAGCTTGGGGCTCATATCGGCGATTTCGTCGAGCAAAATGGTACCGTTGTCGGCTTCCTCGAAGTAGCCCGGTGTGGTCTTTACGGCACCCGTGAAAGCGCCCTTCTCGTAGCCGAACAAGGCCGCCTCAATCAGAGATTCGGACAGGGCGCCGCAGTTGAGTTCCTTCATCGGTCCGCCAGTGCGCGAGCTCAGCGAATGAAGCAACTTGGCGATCACTTCCTTGCCGGTCCCGCTCTCACCTTCAATCAGCACGGTCGTATCCAGCGGCGCGGCCTGCCTCAACTGCACCAGAAGCTTCTCCATGGCCGCCGAGTGCGTGATCATGATAGGGCTGCCAGACTGTGAGGCAAGCGTTTCCCGGAGGTCAGCAATCTCGCGATAGGCACGGTCGAGCTCGAGCGCCTTGCCAATCACGGCCTCCAGCGCCTCCAGGTCGTCAAAGGGCTTGGTCAAGTAGTCGAACAGGCCCTCGCGCACAGCCGCCACCGCATCGCGTACATCGGCAAAACCGGTGATAAGGATCGCCACCAGTCTGGGCCTGTCCAAGCGGAACTCGCGCAGCAAATCGAGCCCTTTGTCCTTGGGCAGGCGCTGGTCCATCAACACAAGATTGAAATCCTCGGCAGCAAACAGGCGCCGCGCTGTCTCGCCGTCCGCCGCCAGATGCACTTCGGCGCTCTTTCGCATCAGCTGCTCGATCAGCGTGCGGGTGTAACGGTCATCATCAACGACCAGGATCTTAGGCAACATAGTTCAATGAATCAGGTTCGTTCTGTCGGGGTAACTTGGGTTCTTGTGGCAACCAGATTGCAAATCGCGTGCCACCACCAGATTGGTTGCCGGCCGAAACATAACCTCCATGCAACAACGCCACATGTTGCACGACCGGCAGTCCAAGCCCGGTACCATCACTTCGCGTTGTAAAGAAGGGCACGAATATCTTGTCCAATATCTCGGGCGCGATGCCTTTACCGTGATCCGTCACAGACAGCAGCCACCCGGGCGCGCCGTCATCGGGATTCGGTTCGAAATCAAGACCGATGACGATAGCGCCTTCGTCGCTCGTGGCCTGAGCCGCATTCATCAACAGATTGAACAGAGCATGCCTGATCAGAATCGGATCGACCGTGAGGACCACCGCCTCTTTGGGCAAGCGCGTTTCCACCGGCAACTGTCGGCTCTCGGTTTGACGAAACATCAGCACCGTCTCTTCCATCACCTCGGCCATTGATGTGGGCTTGCTCTCAAAACTCGATACCTTGGAAAACCGAAGCATCGATTGAATCAGCGCATGGCAGTCTGCACCGGCCCGGCGTATCTCCCTGAGCAACTCGCGTGTGCGTACCGGGTCGTCCGCCTCGCGGACCGCCAACTGAGCCAGATTGACCACACCGACCAGCGGATTGTTCAGTTGATGGGCTATCTCGCCGACCATGGTGCCAAGCGCTGATAGTTTTTCAATTTGCAGGATGCGCTGATGTTCGGTACCCAGGCGCAGCAGTTGATGCTCCAGATCATGTTGTCGTTGGTAGTCGCGCTCAACACGGTCCAGCGCAAAATAGAAAAGTCCCAACGTGCCAGCACCGATGATCAAGCTCAGCAGGGTCGTGCCAAGGACGGTTGTTTGAAACGTTTTCTGCAAAACAGAAATGTCTAGCATCACGACAAAGCTGCCGATGCGTTGCCCACTGGTATCTGTCAGCGGCAACATGGCCAAATGCAATACCCGATCGCGGTCGGCGACTACAGCGCTACCGCCGGCATGAAGACCTTGAAGCACCGTTTCATTCAAGGCGTCTGGTATGTGACTGATGGTCTGCGCGACGAGGGCATGGGTGCCAAACCGATCCCAGTTTCCCTGGCGCTTGAACAAAGATTGCCCATGCTGCCACTGTTGCGGCAGCATCCGATCCTTGTCCACCATCACCAGCAAATCAATCGATAGACTTTCGTGGATTTCATCGACAAGGGAGCCAATTTCTTCGCCAATTTCAAGGTAACCCAGCAGGGCGCCATCACGGTGCCAAGGTACCACCAGGCGCAAGGTCAGTGTGCCGAGCGGCCCTAGCTCCAGACCATGCGCGGCAACGCCCTGTTCCCGCGCCTTGGTCGTCGTATCGCGGTTGATCAAATCGCCAAACTGGCCGGGGCTGTGCAACCTCAGCACATTGACCAGATCAGGGCCATTGAAGTAAAGGTGGGTGATGCGATGGTCAGTGCGCAAGGTTTCAAACAGAGGCCCAACCTCCCGCTGCAGTGCGCCGCGGTCAAGCTTTGCAAACGCGGCCTCAATAACCTGATTGCGCATCATCGTGCGCAGTACCGCGTGCATCAGGTTGGTATCCTTGTCAAGCTTCTGCTCCACCAGTTTCGACACCGCTGCGACGCGGACCTCAAGCGCCCGGTCGCGCACCCGAACTTCCAGGTAGTAGGCCGTGGCAACAAAGGCGCCGAGAATGAAGACGAGCACGACCGCGAACGGCCAGATGAAAGTCGCCTTGACGCGTCGGGGTTTGGTGCCAACAGATGACGGTTTCAATCTCAACAAGGTGTACCTTTAGTGGCCGACCGGCAACGGACATGTTTGTGAAGCAACAATTCAGGTAGTTTAGAACCACTCCACAAAATCGCCGACAGACAGATTCTGTGCTGGCCCGGAATTCAGGTCAGAACGATCAGTTGTCCAACCCTCGCATCAAGCTGACGGTCAGGCGCCCGCCCCAAGCAGCGGAGCCTCCCAAATGCCGGGTCCGGGTACGCTCAAATGGGCGGGCAATTTACCCACCCAGATTGATTCGAACGTTGATTTTGTGGCTGCAATGACCGCTCCTGATTTTTATGGAACTCTATGACCGCTTTCCAGATCCCAGTTCTATGACCGGACCAGGTCGGGTCCCGAGATTGAGGTCCCCGACTGGCAAGCTACAAAGCCGACATAAGGATCAGGTTGCCGTAAACCGCAATCCTACCGGTCACCATGGAGCGCCGGTCATAATGCGCGGTTCACTTGCAAATTCCTTGAGAGACTGAGACAGTCATGATGGACACGATCAAACGCGTGCTTGCGCCGCCGGTATTTCCAGGCGATGAGGAGAAAACACGCCGGGCCAGTTTTCTCAACGAGTTGATCGGCATTAACCTGCTTGTTGCGGTCCTGATCGCCGCCGCCGTCTTCCTTGGCAACAACGTCTCGACGAGGTCGCAGATCATCGCCATGTCGTGGCTGGTCGTGCTCGCGCTGGCCTGGCGCATCCTGCACAGCGGCAGGATTGGCTTTATCGCTTTCGCCCTGTCGATACTCGGCTTTGTTTTTCTGACCGGTGCGAACATCAGTCTGGGAACCGTCCGCACCCCGACCGCCGCCTTCTACGTGATTTGGATCCTCTTGCTAGGCATACTATTTCAGTTGCCCGGAGTTCTTATCGCCACCAGTGCAAGTTCGCTGGCTGTGTTGGGCTTGATACTTACCGAAAACGCCGGACTGTTGCCGCAGCCCAATTACAGCGTCGGCGTAACGCAGTGGTTGAACTACACGGCCGGGTTCGGTATGACCGCCGGTATGGTCTATTACGGCAACCGAATAACCCGAAACGCTTTGGTACGTGCCAAGAATGAAATCGAGCAACGCAAGCGGGTCGAAGAAGCGGCAGAAGCGGGCGCCTTGCAGATAAAGCGGGCCGAGGCTTTGCTACGCACCGCCGTTGAGACCATCAACGAAGCCTTTGTCATCTTTGACTCGAACGACTGCCTTGTGTTCTGCAACGAAAGATACCGTCAGGTCTATGCCGAATCCGCGCACCTGATGGTGCCAGGTGTCAGCTTTGAGACACTGATCCGCAACAGCGCCAAACAAGGTCGCTACCTTACAGCCATTGGACGGGTGGAGGAATGGGTCAGCGAGCGCTTGGACGCACATCGTGCCAGCGTGGGCACACCGATTATGGAAAAGCATGCGAACGGTGAGACTCTGCACACCGTTGAACGTAGAACGCCTGATGGCTACATTGTGGGGTTCCGGGTCGATGTCACTGAACTCCAGCAGGCCAAGCAGGAACTTCAAGAAAAACACGACGAGCTCGAACGCATCGCCCGCTACGACAGCCTGACCAAGCTGCCCAACCGCGCCCTGCTGAGCGAACGCCTGGAACAGGCACTGAACCAGACACGGCGCCGTGGCCAGCACCTGGCCGTGGTCTTTATTGACCTCGACGGCTTCAAGGCGGTCAATGACACCCATGGTCACGAGGCCGGCGACCATCTGCTGATCACGCTGGCC
>Ga0163199_1002610_pt1 | contig 10999 bp, 3 predicted proteins | sample PL_2010_150m_FD_113537 | JGI IMG/M metagenome (GOLD analysis project Ga0163199, IMG submission 113537) | Freshwater microbial communities from Powell Lake, British Columbia, Canada to study Microbial Dark Matter (Phase II) - PL_2010_150m | ecosystem: Environmental > Aquatic > Freshwater > Lake ...
GAAATATTCCGCTGTTAAATAATGAAATTAATACTTGCTGTTCTTGTTGGGACCCAACGTAATATTCTTTATAATCCTCTGACTTCTTATTACCCTCTGTCTCGTTAAAAAAATATGGTTCAAAATCGGTTGATTTTATAAAATATGAAGCGATTCTATGACAATATACTGTTTTACCGGATTTCCTGAGTATCGCACTAAGAGATTTTTGAGAAGATATGCTATTTACCACTCTTTTCTCTAAGAGGGTTCCTATTTTGGGAATATGGTTCATATACCAAGGAATAGGTGATACGTTTATATAGTGTATTAAGTGGAAAATATTTTCCCGTTCCTCATCGTACCACCGCAGAAAATTTGTACTATATGTGAAATTACTTTTCTTCGGGGCGGATAAAATAATACTCCCTTTCATATGGTTTAGACCTGTAAATAATTTAGCTGGTCTATCATCAAAATTACTTATAAAATTGTCGAAACGAGACACAAGAATTTTTTGTATGGGCTGCATCCTGTCAGTACTTACAATCGAATTTTGTACAATCATGCCAAAATGACCGAGGCTATTCAACAATTGAATACATCTCTCGATTATAAAAGCATAAAGATTCCCGCAGCTTTCGCTCTCATAACCTTTGGCTAGATATTCCTTTTTAACCTTACTGTATTCCACATAGGGGGGGTTTCCTATAATTACATTGAACCCACCGCCGGCCATGATGCCGTAAAATTCGACAAACCAATGAAATGGTTGGTGGCTGGAGCGCCACTTTGTGAAATTATCAGGTTTTTTCAGGTCAATCCCATATTCTGTCGCCAGATAGCGGTCAAGCTCTGTCCTTAAAGCTGCCAGCCGTGTATGTAAATCGCTCTTTGCAGTGGAATACTGGTTAACTTGCATGCCATATTCTGTCTGCTGTTCGCGGAAACGGCGGAATGCTTTGTCGGCCAGCTCAGCGCTTTCATCAATTCGCTTCAGGGCAGCCTCGTCCTCCGGCATTACCATCCGGTAACGTCCGTCGGGACGTATTGTCATGGCGCGTTTCACGGATTCCAGCGAGGTAAAGCCCACAAGGGTATTGCCCGCCCGGATGTTGAAATCAATATCGGGTAACGGTTCGATATCTTCTGCGCGCTCTACCTGAGCCACAAGTTTAAGGAATAATCGCAACTTGCAGATTTCCACCGCCTCCGCCATGATGTCCACGCCGTAAAGATTACGTAACACAATAGATTTCAGGATGAAATAGCGGCGGCTGGGATGTTTCGTCCGGTTGTTAGCCTGAGTCAGTACATTTCGAAAGTCAGAAAACTTCTCCGGGTGATGTTTTTCCCCAGACCTATCCAGTTCCGAAACGAAGACTTCCATACGCTCCAAGCAGGCTTCGTAAAGGGGCTCTAGAATGTTGAGTGCCGCAAAGAGGAAGGCGCCGGAACCGCTGGTGGGGTCGAGGACGGACAGTTCTTCGATGCTTTGGTAAATGGCGCGTAGCAACTCAGGCCCTTCGCAGGTCTCGATGACATCCTGGGCAAATTGGCGCAAATCGAGATTGTAGGTAATAAAGTCGTTGATATTGTGAATTTCGCCGGCGGCGAGTTTAGCTCGCACTTCCAGGCAGCGGTTGCGGCGTGCTATGTGTTCCCGCCATGTCTCAATCGGCAGACCGAAAACGTCATCCGCCGGCTTATTCCAGCCACCCCGCTTCGACACGTCGGAGACTCCAGCGGCGATGTCCGGAGGGAGCGGTAGGTCAACCCCTTTTTTGACCGCTTCGTAGATATAGCGGTCGGGGTCGTCGCGGAGCAGCCGCCAGACGGCGCCATCTGGTCGAAAGGCGATAGCACACTTCTTTTCGGCAGCGTCGAAGAGAAACGGAATAATCGTGCTCTTGCTGATGTACTCGGTAATGTCTTCCTTAGTGTAGTAAGCCCCCATTTGTTTCTGGTTGATATACTTCTCGAAGATGTAGCCGAGGACATCGGGATTAATTTCGTTGTCCGACCGGGTAGGCCGCTCGTCCAGATGCCACTGATAGGCGTCAAAGAAATTAAATAATCTTTCGAACGCATCATCCGGAATCTGGATTCCAGGGTTGTCATTTTCGAGCTGGTGTGCATCAAAGAGGCCGCCATTGAGATAGGGGACATTCCCCAATAATGTGTTCAACTCCCCTTTTCGGTCTTCCGGGCGCTGCGCGAGGCCTTCGTGAAAGAGACGCCGCAGGAAGTAGCGGTAGAACGTATGAAAGTTTCCTTTACCCTGCGACGCCCGCACCATCTGCAACCGATTTCGCAGGTAGTCGGTGTCACCGTTCAGGAATCCCTTTTTCTGAATAAAGTAAATGAACATGAGACGGTTTAACATGAGCGAGGCGTACCATTCGCGGTCGGTTACGATGGTGATGCCTTCGATAAAAGCGAGGAAAGCCCTGTGTTCGTCCCTAAAGCGGTCGTAGAAGCGCTTGGTCACGCGGTCGACATCGAAGGCTTGTCGGACCTTGCCGGTGACATCGACAATCGTCAGCTTCTCCTCTTCTTCAAGGCTGACCATGAGGTTCTGGAGTTTTTGTATTAAGGAATCGCCGGGTTGATTAGAAAAATAAGGATGTTCACGTCGTGCGGTGGGCTTGTCTTTCTCACGCCTCACCCACTGCCACGTTTGTAAAGTTCTGTCCTGATTGACGAAAACAACGATATGCTCGTGGGCGCTCTTCGCCACCTGGCGTTCGATTTTGCCGCGGGTGGGATAATCCGGTATCTGACCGCCGGGCCCTGGTTGGCATTCGTAGGCTACCATGCCGTGCTTCTCGGCGACGGCATTAAGCACGTAAGTGTCGCCGTCATTCTGGATAAGGAGCGGCAGGGCGCGGTGATGGTTCCAGCCGAGCTCTTCAATAAAAAGAGCCTTCAGGTCGCAATTCTTCAGCTTCTGGCGCATGAGTGTTGTCGCATCTGGCATTAGCTACCTCCCGCTTGTGGAAACAGGCCTAAGGAACAGATAATGCGCGGCTCTGCCTCTGATTCTTCTTCGTTGATGACACACAAACGGTCTTCGGCTCTGAGCGCGCAGACCAGTTCCGCCAGTGTTTCATCGCTGATGCCGGACTTAAGCTGCCGGTTCAGCGTGTCAACGGCGGACTGGCGTAACGGATAACGGTAAATTTCCTCGATGGCTTTAGCGATCTCTTCACGGTCAAATAGCGTACCTTTGACTGCCTTAGCGTAACGCATCAGACGCTCGTAAGTGCGGAAACGGGCGCCGGATGGACGCCCAAGCTGCCCGCCTACCAGCTTTTCATCGGCGGTTACCTGTTTCACTGCGGTCTGGACCAGGCCATGATGAAGTTGATGGCGCGGAATGGCCGGGGTTTCCGGCTTGCAGCGGGCCACTTCCAGTATCCGGAGCTGCGATTGCGTTACGCTTTTACCGTCTTTATCCACCCAGGCCAGAGCATCGTTACCTTCGCCTGTACGGACATACACTAATACACCTTGCGGCTGGGCCAGTGTACTTTGATGCGCCCGAGTTGAGTATACGACATCGGGCAGGTCTGATATGGTCTTCAGCAGAGATGGATTGGCATCAATGGCATTCTTCCATATCTGATAGGCGTAAGAGGCCAAATCGACTTCGCTATCCGCTTCGCCGTCGATTATGCCGGCCTTTTCGTTGTAGAGGTCTAATATCGGCTGACCTGTGCTATCGTCTTCAAAGAACTCTTCGTCCGTGCCGACAACCTCAGCATTTTCCTTCAGCCTTTGTCGCACTCGACTGCGAAGTCTGATAATCCGCTCTACGCCGTCGGCGGGCAAAAAGGAGTAACATAGGATACTCTCCGCCTTTTGCCCGATTCGGTCCACACGGCTAGCGCGCTGTACCAGGCGGATGATAGCCCAGGGCAAGTCATAGTTCATTACAATATGCGCATCTTGCAGGTTCTGGCCTTCGCTCAGAACGTCAGTTGCTACCAGAACGCGGATAAGCTTATCAGGGGGAATAATCGCCGTCTTTTCATTGCTGACGGGGCTGAATCTCCATGCATCAGTGGTTGGGTCATCCGAATCTCCCGTGACCCCCTGAACCGCCTTGACTCCACGCTTCTCAAGTTGCTCAGAAAGGTAATCTACCGTATCTGCAAATTGGCTGAAGATAAGAACTTTGTCGTTTGGATGCTGGACGGTAACAAGCTTGACTAGAGCGTCCAGTTTGGCATCCTTCTTCGTGTCCCATGTTCCGCAAAGCCTGAGGACTTCAATGAGCGATTTCGCATCTGCGGCGAGATGCAGAGCCAGTTCCTTTCTGAACAGAGAGGGTCGCAGCCATTTAAAACGGCTCTTGAATTGGCCGGCATAATATTTATACGTTTTTTCTGCCAGTACCTTGAATTCTTGTTCGGTCGGAATATGGTTGATACTGGCCTCCGATGCTGTCGCGCCATTATCATCATCTTCGTCAAACATATCCGCTACAGCCGGGTCTACATCAGCGTCTGATGTTTGGGTATCCAATAATTCTGCATCTTGAGTTCCCAATGGGATATTCAAACCGTTCTCTATGGCATAAAGGACGATAGAATTCCGCAATATGTGCCGTTGGATGGACTGAATAAAAGCGGGACCGCCACTTTCGAGGCGCTTGAACAAATTGACCCGGCAGAAGCCCATTAGCCTTTTACCGCCACGGGAAAGGTCTTGGAGCATTTTGTTTTCCGCCGGTGTTGGGGGTTGTTGTGGGTGAGCAACTGTGTAGGTGCCGAGACCGTAACGCGGGAGGTTAAGGGCATTAATCGTGTTTACAACATTGGTTTGATACAAACGCGCATATTGGTCATTTGGGTCGTCATCTTTTATTTGGAACGTCGCCGTTTTGGGGATTCGGTTTGGGAAATAAGACCTCGTACCGTCTTCAAAAGTCAAATATTTTCTTCCGTTAGCAGGGTCAGTGTCGGCATAATTATCCTGAAGAAAAGTGCGGGTACGCCGTATAAGGTAAAGCCGCATCAGGTCACGCCAGTCGTCGGCGTAATCGCTTTTTTCAAATGCCGCCAGCGAGCGGGGCGGAACTTGAAGCTTCATGAATTCGATGTCGCCCATTTCCTTGATTTTTTTCTCCGGTCTGATACCGATGTCCTTATCCTCTTGAACAAACAGTCGTAACTGTGCCGAGAGGTCTAAGTAAGTCTTGTTGTACGGCGTCGCTGAGAGCAAAATACACTTACACTCGTTCTCCTGAACATATTCCATGATAGCTCTATAGCGTTTTCCCTCCTGATTTCGCAGGTTTTGGCTTTCATCAATGATAACCACTCGGTAGCGCCGGAGTTTGGGAAGCTCCCCAATGACCTTGCTTAATGAAAGAACTTTCGCGATAAGGCGATACTTGTCAACGTAATCTTGCCACATCTTTGTTAGATTCTTGGGGCAAATAATAAGTGTCTCTAATGACTGGTCATCCTGGAAGATTCTTGCTAAAGCTGTAGCCACGAGAGTTTTACCCAGACCGACAACATCTCCAATCAATACACCACCACGTTTGTTCAGGTGATGGGCGGCAATCTTGACCGCCGCTGTTTGGAATTCGAATAGTTTATTGCCAAAATCGGCGGGAACGTGGAATTCCGATAATCCGGCTCGGGCTTCTTGGGAAAGATGATAGGCCATTTTCAAATAAACGTAATAAGGAGGTGTTTGAATTTCCCTGGCCCAACTATTATCGATGATTTCAGCCAGTTCGTTCGAAATATCAAGACACCATCTGTCATTCCAACGGTCGTTAAACCACTTAGTGAGTTTGACACAGGCATCCTGGTCGAGAACATCAACGTTTAATTCGCCCTGAGTAGATAATCCAGAAAATGTAAGATTGCTGCTTCCGACGAAACCGACGCAGGGATTGTTGGGGTCGGTACGATGAATCAGGTAGAGTTTGGCATGGAGAGCTTGTCGTAGAAAGAGCTTCACGATGACCTTTTTAGATTTGAGTTGTGCGCTTAGTCGTCGTAGACCGACCTCGTCATCATTTGTTGGAGCACCAATAAGCAATTGCTCGTGGAATTCCTCCGCAACTTGCTTCTTGAGACGGAGAATGGCCTGTTGGTCGAGACTGTCATGCTGTGCCAACCCAATTAACGAACGGAGCTGGTCGCGAGGAAGAGGTTGCATACCAACAAGGAGACGGCAACAAGCACTGTCGCCGCCACACCAGGGGTCAATGAACTGGTCTATATGTTTCCAGCCACGGAGATTAAAATACCCAACACAGAAATCTGCCCTCTCGGATACCTTTAGTGAATCCCGTAATGCGGGTAGAAGAACTGTTTCGATGTTATCGAATATTCTTGGCATATTCAATTCTCCAAAACCAAGCCACTTTAGCTAGGGCAATTCTAACACCGCTTCCCCATGCTTACAAGCAGCAGAGAGATGGTCGTTTTGGATCAATATTCAGATACTAAGACCTCGAATGAATCTCTGCACATTACTGACTATTGTGCAAATGGCTCCGAGAAGTGGTCGATTTGACAGAGATGGTGGCCGGTTTGGATCGAGACACGTGTCTGTTTTGATCTAAACCCATACCGGAATCTCTCTTCGGTAATCCAATAATACTTGTTTAAGTACTCATTGTAAGTTGTGTCTCTCAATCACTGATGATAAAATCGTTACTGGAAGGTCGAGCGGATATAAGAGCAAAGGGAATGAATCAGGATGAATACGGATAAACTCAAATTGGAACCTGCTTTCGATTTTAATACTTGTAAATCCAGTGTGTTACTAAATCAAGGTCGGGCAGAAACGCGCATCAACGGAACCACCTATACAGGTAATGGCGAGGTTCGTTTGAACCTGGTACCCCATGGCGAAATTTACCTCTATGGCAAATTCCAAGGGCTTCCTCTCGCCGACGCCCTGATGCTAACAACGAGGCAGACAACCTCTTGCTTTTCAATCAATGGTCACCAAGTAAAGGGTTTCGCTGTGCATATTGGAGGCGGGGCACCCGCCCAGGAAGTGAACATAAAATGGTGTCCGAGTGTCAAGGCAGTCGTAGGAGTGGGAGACGAATCAACACAGATGATACGTGTTGTGTTCCACCTGTTCAATTTCGTGGAGTTGTTAGGGACTCGACGGTCTATAGAACAGAGCGGAACGACAATAAATGCCATTGAGCATGTCGATTTGGCCTACGGCGGATGGAGCGTCGAATTAAAGTCATTGCTTTCTACAAGAGATAATATTAAGGTGTTGGAAGCAGAAGGTGGGTATCGCTTAACTCATGTCGGCGGCCTTCAGAAGGCAGATAGCACCCCGTTTTCCGGCAAAGATGCTAATGATTATCTGGAAGCGCTTCAATATTTCTTGTCATTCGCTAAAGGCGATTGGTGTGAACCGGTATGCGCTGTAGGGTATGACGATTCTGGCAACCACGTGTGGGAATGTTGGTCATCACCGAGAGAATCTTGGCACACACAACTATCTTGGTTTGATCCACATAACAGTGCCCAATTGGCTGTCCTTTTCCCAGGTTTCATGACTCGATGGGAGAATGATGACTGGCGTAAAACGTTACATGAAGTCATTTACTGGTACTTGAATGCGAATAATTCAGCTCGTGGAATTGATGCAGGAATTATTCTCACCCAGGCAGCAATTGAGCGGTTATCCTACGAATTTGTCACAAAAGACAAGCGACTCCTTACGGCTAATGGGTTCAAAGGTCTTTGGGCGTCAGACAAGTTCCGTTTGTTGTTTTCTTCGCTTGGTTTACCGCTGGAAATCCCCACTGAGACTTCCGAATTACAGAACCTAGCCACCAAAGGTGAGCTGAATTGGCACGATGCTCCAGAGGCCCTTGCAGAAATAAGGAATTCATTGGTTCATCCAGAAAGTAAGCGGCATGGTCAGTTCGGCAAAGCCTATTATGAGACATGGAATTTGAGTTTGTGGTACTTGGAGATTAGTGTCCTAAATATTTGTGGTTACTCAGGGACTTATGGTAATCGATTGAAACGGCGATGGGTTGGAGAGATTGAGGATGTTCCATGGAAAAAATGAATCCGGGTAGCAATTTAGCCCAGACCATGAACAAACACCCGATTAAAATTATCGGGTCAAGTAAGGTGCCTACTAGGTCTTCCATCATTCGTTGAGTCAGCAAAAATCGGTGAGATGGGATCGCCTTGGCACGACACAATCACTCATTTTGTGTTTTCTCTATTATTTCTGCTTAGAGTAAATGGCCGCGTTTCACATCTTGTTGACGAACTTTGTGAAATCATCAGCCCAAACCCATTCGACGTCCGGAACATTTTCTCTTTTTAGAAGTTGTTGCCATTTTTTTAAAACTTGGGGGTCAGGATCTACAACTGTAATTTTACTCAATCGTTTATTAGAGAAATTTGCAAACAACGATTTTGCGAATTGGTCAAATTCTGGCAACGAATAACCGCAAACGATGATTTCCTTGGCCTCGAATAAATACTCATATGCTTTTGTCCAGAGATACTTAAAAATACCAATCTGTGAGAGGGGTTTTGCCGGAAGGGGCGGAACAATTAATGGATATGCGTTATCAGAAGGAGAAGGGACACCTTTTTTATCGCACCAGACGTGAATATATGGGTCATCTACAGAGGCGGTTTCGCCTATAGCTCGAGAGAATTCTGTTTTCCCACACCTCCAATTCACAGACCCATGTAATTTTATCAAAAGCGGTGCATCAAAATTTATGGTTCGCCGATAACTTTCGTTGGAGTCGGTTCCCATCCTATCAAAATACACCTTTTGTACTGGTAATCTACGTAACAAGTGCCGATCAAGAACATCATCGTAATTGAACGTAATCACCCTATTTTCGCTCGTGGCAGGATCATTCGAAAAAACTTTGGAGGAAAACATGCCATAAGGAGCATTTGTTCTTTCTTTGGCTTTCTTGAGCACGAAGACTATAAGATAAGATAGGCGTCTCAAAAAATCGTACGAATCTGCGGATGCAATGTGTCGGTGAGGATGTACAGCATTTAGAAAGTCGATATGCCCTAATTGCTTGGATATTGCCTCTTCAAGACCGTGACTATTCATTGGCTTACGATCACACCAATGTTTATTTATCCATTGCACTGACTCAGAAACCCAACTCGGTCTATCGTATTGAAGGTCGCAGATTGTCTTACAGAAATCTTTGTCCAAAGGGATTACATGTCTGGAATTACTTGAAACTCTCTCGGTCGCACTAAACGATGCACCAGCACCTAATATGAATAATCTATTGACAGGCAACCTTTTTCTATTCGATTTCATATGGCTACCTCATTTTTACTCGACTTATTATAATCTGACCGATTCTAATCGACAAGAACCTCGGCCAAATGTTTTATTTCACAGAAATCCGTACATTACCGTATGAAAACCGAAAATCCCTGCTTTAACTGCACATTTTAGCGTTTTGTATGATAATCGCTCCAAAGAAAGAGAATCGGTGTGAGTATAAACTGTATGACCGGCGCATAACTTTTCAAGATTTTAATGGTACCAAGGAATCACTTCTTGAGCCCAATTGAATATGCAGGTTTTAGCTGTGCAATTATGGATAGAATGGGGGCTGCCAGTAAACGATTACCCTGGAATTTTCAAAGTTGGAAAGTTCTAGGAGTGTGTCCGAGTAATCGAAAATCGGACAATTTTTGTAGCTAAATAGATATCCACGGGCAAGCCCGTGGTTCTTTACCAACCAAGCTTCGCTTGACGCCCTCGGGCGAAATATTCTCTCGTTGTTAAAACTAAGTCTGATTCATAATCGATATTCGAAAAGGTTTTCTATTAACGACCCTTCGGGCGAAGACATTCATCCACGGGCAAGCCCGTGGGTTTCTGCCCTTCGGGTTACACTAAAAAATACTTTTTGCCAACTTCAAAGCTACGGAATATATTACTCGGACAGGCTCCTAGTGAAGAATGCAGGAAAAGGGAGGCGAAGACTTTTATCTTCGCCTCCCTTTTTGAGGTTTGAACTGTTTCACTCAGTTTCGGTCCAATTACCACTGAACCATCATTGGCATGACTACTACGATGGGAGATGTGCCGTACTTGAAAAGGACGGGAGAACTATCGCTGGTTATGCCCATGGTGACCAAGTTCTCCTTGCCGCGAAGATATTCCACCAGATAATGGACGTTGACCGCTATTCTTCCCGGACCATCTTCGGCATTGGCAGGAATCGTCGCTTCTACCTCACCAACCTCTGCACTCTGGGCGGAAAGGGTCATTTCTTTCTCCGTCCATTTCAGGCGCACGATACCCGAGGCTTCATTCGCTATCTTTTCGAGGCGGCGTACCGCCTGCTCAAGTTCGGGAGCCAGCACCTGCACCTTGAGCCGGGGCGTCGGTATCAGGTCTTTGAAAGTGGGGGGATTGCCGTCGATGAGCCTCGTGATGAAAGTCGCCCTTCCGAAACGGAGTGCCATGTTCCCCTCACCCAGGGCAAGCCCGATTTTCCGTTTGGCTGTGACCTGCTGCACAAGAGAGGCAGCCAATTGAGCCGTCACCGGTACCTTGCCCCATAGATAGTCGAGAATGCAGACGGCGCTGGCGGGAACGATTACCGTGTTCTCCGAGGGGAACGGCAGCGGTAAGAGCTGGTACCCCATCCGGAATCCGTCTCCCGCGGCGACCGCCGTGTTTTCCCCAAGATAGAGAGCGACGCCGGTCAGAACCGGTCGGCTCTCTTCGGTGGCACAGAAGCCAACCACATCTGTCAGTCCTTTTACCAGGACGCCGCCGTCAACTTCCGATTCTGCTTTCACCTTAACCTCGGGTACGGCCGGGTAGTCTTCCGGCTTGGCGACGTCGTAGGCTGCCTGCCCGTTCTTCCAGGAAAGATGGAGACTTCCATTCTTTGTCTCAAGGGTTAATTGCTCATCCCCCGGGACGTACTTCAGGAGTTCAGATACCTGGTGATAGGGGACAAGACACTCGCCCTTTGCCTCCGGAAGTTCCAGAA
>Ga0163199_1002611_pt1 | contig 10998 bp, 9 predicted proteins | sample PL_2010_150m_FD_113537 | JGI IMG/M metagenome (GOLD analysis project Ga0163199, IMG submission 113537) | Freshwater microbial communities from Powell Lake, British Columbia, Canada to study Microbial Dark Matter (Phase II) - PL_2010_150m | ecosystem: Environmental > Aquatic > Freshwater > Lake ...
AGAGCAGATTTTACTTTTCCAGAAATTCTTCTTTTTATTGCTATGGGGATGATGATGCTGTCTTACTTATACGCCAAAATGTTAGGAATGTGAGGAAATTTTTAACTTGATTCCCCGCGGCTCTGCCACGGGTCCGAAAATCGGTGTCCCCATTAGTGACCTCATTAGCGCATTAGCTTTTTTGATAAAGTAAAAAGAAAAAAACGCCACACGTTGAAGTGTGGCGTTTGGGTTTACGGCATCAGGAGAAGTCCTGCGAAACTTGCGATAGTTATAATCGCGACAGAGAATGCGAAGCGATGGGCGAATTTTCTATTACCCAAAAGGTAAGAGGTGAACGCTTTGCTTGCCAAGTTTGTTGTGTTGACGAGAAGAAAGGTGAACAGCGCGAATTTGAGGGTAATTGCTGTTCCGGCCATTTCAGCGATACTGATGACAATCGCGCCCATTCCGAAGAATGAAGCGAGGATTGACGAAACAACAAATCCGGTCGGGCCAAAAGCCAAAAGACATATTTTGTTCAGTAATTTCACGATCGTGAGCAACACAGCGAATTTCAAAGCTGTTTCAACTGAAAATACTTTGAAGGTTTTCATTTCTTCGCCATCTTCTTCTGTCGTCTCATCGTTTCGTTTTAGAAAGTAAATAGAACAGATGGCTGCCGTTATCAACATAATCGCAAGGCTTGGGAAAATAGATATAAGCCATTTTCCGTTCAGCGGTGTAACGATGAGGAAAACTTCAACGAAGCTTGCCGCGTTGGCAAGAAGTGCTGCTCCGACCATACAATTCACTTTTCCCAGCGCACGGCTTTTTTTTGCCATTGACTGAGTGAAAAGAGTGGAAGAAACAAAACCTCCGAAGAAACTTGATACGGTAAATCCGCCTTTATCGCCGATGATCTTGCGAAGTACATAACCGAACACATCAATACCGGTAATCAATACCACCACAAGCCAAAGCTTTTGCGGGTTGATCAATTCAAGCGTTCCGAACTGTCCGAGGCTGAAATGCAGACCTTCGGAAACTTTCACAATGAAGGGAATGCTCTCAAGCGAATATCCGACGCCCGGCAGAAAGGGAAGTATGACGAGAGAGATGATGCCGTAGCTGATGAACGAACGAATTTCTTCTTTTGTTACAGCCTCAGCGATTGTTTTTGCCTGCGCTTTTATAGAAAGCACAGTAAGAAATACTACAAACAGCGCGACGACCAAATGAAGCGGTAGGATGTTCATCATCGGCAAAAGTCCGATAATGAACGTAAATAGCATGGTTACCTCGGTTGTCATACCGAAATCGTTTGTTTTTACGACTGTCGCGGTGTAGCACGCAATGACGAGACAAAAGAAAACGATTGAAACGGCTGAGGCGAGCAGAATGGCATTATTAACATAAAGAATACCGCACACTGCGCCTAATAGAGAGAACATAGAATAGGTTCTCATGCCCCCTACGGAGCCTTCTTTAGTTTGACTGCTTTCGCGTTCCAAACCAACGGCTGCTCCGAAGAGAAGAGCTAAGAGAAACTGAAATGCAATATCGGAAGCCACCATCTTCCTTCTCCTTATTCATATCTATGAATGTTTCAAAGTTCAAAAAAAATACCAACAGTTAGAGTATCATACTTTATACTTTTTGTCAAACAATTTCTAATAAAATCCCGCTTCTTGCGAAACGGGATTTGTTTTTTAGTACACCCTTGTCGGGGTTTTGTTTGCTTTTGCTTGTACCAAAACTGGTTTGCACTCGCTTGGTTTTCTACCGAAGCAGAAACCCATCATTTCGTACCACCGAACGAGATTTTCATCAACGTACCGGCGTTCAACCGCTTTTTTTGTCGGCATGTAACGCACTTCGTTGCCTTTGATACCGAGAACGGTTACACCACTCAACCCTTGTTGAAGAAGTGTTACCGCACCGGCACCAATTTCCATTCCGAAATTAATGTCCATCGCCATAGTATCACCGGAACGAGCCAGATAGAGCGGTTCAACGGCGCGTATTTCAGGCATTTCATTTTGTCCTTTTACGAACAAGTGATTTTTCTTCATCAGCTTTTCTATGTCGGGGTCGTTCTTCATCATCTCTGTCAAACGGCGAATAATCTGTTGTTCAACGCCGATCTTCGTTTCATTTTGTTCTTTGTGTTCTTCTTCAATATCGGTCAGACCTTCGGCCACAACAATGATGTACGTGCCTTTTTTGTGGGGGCTTGATTCCACTCTCGCGAAAAACGCTTTTTTCATGTGTTCATAAACAACGGAGAGGTCCGGAGGAATCTCGGGGATGAGAATCGTATCCGCATCGCCGGCGATACCTCCACGCAAAGCGGTGTGTCCGGTCAAGGCTCCGAATACTTTCATGATGATGATCCGGTTGTGCGCTTCACCGGTATACTTTACTTCACGCAGGAACTTTCTGAATTGATTGATAGCGGAATCTGCGCCGACAGAGTAGCATTGTAAATCCAAGTCCATCGTTTTCGGAGCATGAATAACTTTAACCCCGTTTTTGTGGTAACGATTCGCTTCGCGTCCTGATCCGTCTCCACCGCAAATAATGACGGCATCAAGTTTGTGTTTTTTCATTCCGGCATGCACCCGTTCCCACGCATGGGGTTCATCAATGTGTTTGATCTTGATACGGGTGTTTCCCGCAACAGAACCGGATTTTCCGATATCAATGTCGTCGACAAAATCAAGGATGACCGGTTTCAATTCGGAAGGTTTGAAATCTACCAAATTGTACATGCCGACGTTTCCATTCGGGATAAAAACAACTTCAATCCCGTGATGCAGTGCAGTCATCGCTGCTCCCCGAAGGAAAGCATTGAGACCTCCGCAATCACCGCCACTGGTGATTAAGCCAATTCTTTTTAACTGGAAAGGAAGAATAATCGGAGGTTCCGTGTTTATTTTTTCTTGTTTTTCTTTCACTTTTCTTTCCTCTTTTGTTGGGTTGTCAAAAAACTGTATTAAGTCATAAACAATACACCAGAATATGTGTTTAGTCAAGTATTTTGGAAATGCTCTTGATAAATGCGGGATACTCCTGTATGGTAAACGCTGACAGTTCGGGCTTTTCCGGCTGTCTTGTTCTTTAAAAGGAGACTGAATGAAAAAATGCAGAAAACTTTTCAGGTATTTTGTCGGCGTATTTTTGGCATTGATACTTTCCGGCTGCGCTCTTGCGCCAATACTTATTCCTGCAGGAGTTGCGGGAATCCAAAATATGCTTTCCGATTCGGGTACGGGAAAAACTTTCAGCGAAGTAGAACTTCAACGGGCGATCCCGGCTCTCATCGGTTTCAAACAAACGACGGTGCTTGCTTCGGACGGGATCTATGATTGGACCGGTATTTGGATGCCAAAAGATATTGATATTGTGAAGGGCGGCGAATACACCATCCTTGTGATTATGAGTGGAAGTGCTACTCGACAAGATTTTTTCCAAGCGAGAGAAAAAATTCTTTCCCTATACCACGGCATAAAGATCATCAAAACAGATGAACTTTCAACCACGGCCTATTATCCGAGAGAATCGCCGAGCCTCTTTTCCCCGCATTATCAGTTGAACGGGCAATCTGTTCAGGGTGATGTGTACACGGTCGCCATTCCTCCGCAAGCACCAAAGGTTATAGAACCCGTTAAGTCATCTAAAAAAAGAAAACATTAATACCGTTGTAAAAAAAATAAAAGGCGCTCGGATAATATTTCCGAGCGCATTTTTTTCGGTTTGATCAATCAAAAGAAGATACGAATACGGGTCATCAACAGGTTATCATCTGTGTCCATGCCATCATTTATGGTTGTGTTCGAATGAGTAAAGTCAACCGTTGCGGAAGTTCCGGCAAATCGGCCGTATCCTCCATTTTGGGGAAGTACCAAACTGAGACCTCCGGAAAATCCTGTGTACGGTGATGAACCGCCTTTCATTTCAACCATTCCCATAATGCGAAGATCAAGCGCGTTGTTTTCCATGCTCCATAATTTATAGTCCGCCAGCGCATACCCTCCGGTATTTTCCCCTTTGATTTTTTCGTCGGTGCGATAGAGACCCCCATAAAGATCAAGGTTTTCTGTCGGGTTATATTTTATACCGAAACCGATTCGGTCTGCCGTATCGCTTTCTTGATGAAAAACGGACAATTGCAGATTCGTTTTTCCCATTTCTCCGTCATGCAGAGCATCCCAGACCAAACGCTCCGAAGTTTCGGTTCCATTCCATCTTTCAGAATCATCAAATGCCGGCGTCGTTGTTCCTGTTACGTCTCCGACAAAAAGAAGGTTCGGCGTAATTTTTGTTTGGATCTGAACACCATAACCGTAAGGATGAAACGGGTTGGCCGGTCCTTCCACCGGGATGGTTTCGTATGCGGCAGGAAGGTACATTCTTGCTGCTGTTACGATAGAACCGGCCCTGATGGTCGTATCTCCAAACATATCTCCGACCATTCCTTCTTTTCCGAAATGGTAAGCAACCCATGCTTGCGTGATGTAATTTGCGGCAACCTCATCGTTCAGTCCAGCAATATCATTTTCCATGAAAAATGAAAAGCTTTTATATTTGCAGGAGGTGCGCAAGCGGATCGCGTTCGCGGTGAAATCACTATCGGTACCGCCGACGATATTGGCATATCCCCAAACAGAGCACTCTGCGTTGTCGGTTTTGAAAAACGGTTCGCGTCCATTATCGGCAAAAACAGACAAGGAAGCAAAGACGGAGAGGAGAAGAAACAGCGCAAGATTTTTCAGGGTCATTAAACCCTCCTTTTGTTGTGAATTTGCAAAATTATTCTATATGGATTATACATCTTGTTCCAAAAATGTCAAATCTTGTTTTTTCTGTTTTTCCTCTCCTCAAAAAGGCGTTGTTGGTGTACTCTATATATGTTCCGGCAAGAACAAGAAAGAAGAAACATTATGAACCCTTTATTCAGCATGAAAGCAGAAAGATTTTTTGAACTCCGGCATCTTATTGCCAGAAATGTTTTTTTGCTTATTAATGCGATCATTTTTTCCGTGGTAGCGCTTCTTATTTTTTTTGGCAGCATAAAAGAAGGGATTTTACTCGGAATAATCGTCGTGATTAATATCATTCTCGGTCTCACTCAAGATATCCACGCGTGGCTTACTTTGGAACACCTGCGTCTTCTTGCGAAGCCTTTCGTTTCTCGTTTAAAAAGTGATGGTACCGCTGCGCAGGTTTTTGTGGAAGATCTGAAAAAAAATGATCGGGTAATCCTTCGCCTTGGAGATCAAGTTCCTTCCGACAGTACCGTGATTTCAGGTAAAGGGTTTGAAGTAACCGAAGCGCTCATTACCGGAGAATCAATTCCTTTTTCAAAAAAAGAAGGGGAACTCGTATTGGCGGGAAGTATCGTTACTTCCGGAACGGCAACGCTTCAGATCAATACGGTTTTCAGCGAAAGCCGCATAGCTAAGATGACGGAAAAAATTCAGCGATATACGGAAAACGCGAGCCCTATTCAGCGTTCTGTACAGCGAGTCGTGAAGTACTCCGGGTATGTTCTTTTGCTGGTTATCTCATTTGTCGTTGTTCGTGCGATAGAGACGTCAGCGCCAAAACTTATCACGATAAGAAGCATCGGTGCTCTATCCAGTATGATCATTCCGCAAGGTTTGGTTATTGCGGTAACACTCCTCTTTTCTTATGGAGCGGTTCATTTTTTGCGGCGGCATATTCTTTTACAGGATGTGAATGCGACCGAAAAAATGGGACGCATCAAAAATTTATGTTTCGATAAGACAGGCACGCTCACCGAAAATAGGCTGACGGTCAAAGAAATGCATGTGCCGTCCGGAATATCGCATGAAGAAGCCGAATATCTTACCCTTACTTATATCTGCGAATCGGGAGATTCTTCCCAAACGATTCTCGCTGTTCATAAGAATTTGACCTGCGCGGCGGGAGGAAAGGCGTTGGATACGATGGCCTTTTCTTCAGAGAGAAGATACGGATGGATACTCTTGAGCAGTGCGAAGGGTAAGGAATCAATCTTAGCGGGACCTCCTGATGTTTTTCTTCCTCATCTGTCAACACAACAAGAAAAAGATTGGCTTTCTCTCCTTGTGGATACACACGGAAGGAAAGGAAAACGGCTTATGTGTATTGTTAGAACATACAAAGAAATGGATCCTCGCCATCTTATCGGCAATGATCTTTCCGTGGTTGCGGTATTTATTCTTCACAATGATCTCCGTTCCGGTATTCGGGAAGCAATTGATTTTTTCCAAAAAAGAGGCGTTGTTATCCGTATTATTTCAGGCGACGATGCTGAAACAGTACGCGCCATTTCAGACATCGCCGGCATTAAAAACACCTCGGCTTTTATTACGGGGGAAGAAATGGAACAATGGGGCGATTTGGATTTTGATGAATTAGCAAGCCGTTTCTCCGTTTTTGCGCGGATTAAACCCGAACAAAAAGCAAAAATAATCAAGGCACTAAAAAAAGACGGCTTCACGGCCATGGTGGGAGACGGCGCTAATGATGCTCTGGCCATAAAAATAGCGGATCTCGGTATCTCCATGTTTGACGGTGCTCCGGCAACGCGTCAGCTTGCTTCTGTTGTATTGATGAATAACAGTTTTGCGGAATTTCCCGCTGCCGTAACTCTCGCCGACAACATCATCAAAAATGTTGAGATATTTTCCAGTATTTTTTTCAATCAGACATTTATCGGTGTTTTCTTTTTTGCCTTTCTGAGCGCATACGGTTTCTTTTATCCATTCACTCCTCTTAATATCACGTTTTCCAATTATTTCACCGTCGGACTCCCCGGATTCCTTATTTTTTATTGGGCGATACGGCCTTCTCAAGAAGCGGCCAAAGAAAACGCGCGTTCTTTTTTACGTCGAGTTGTTCCGTTTCCTTTTATTGCCGCCATTCTTCAATCGCTGGCAATGATGGTGATATTCCTCTTCTTTTATCATGATTTGGACGGGACAACTGAAATACGGGCGATTATGGTTGCTTCTTCCATTCTTCTTGGCATCGGTTTCTTTTCGCTAGCCCCATTTATTTATGAAGGAAATACTTCACGACGACAAAATATGCAAATATTCGGTTTTGTTTTGTTTGAATTACTTTTATTGTTTATGGCATTCAGCAATCCCGTTTTTACCAATTTTTTCAACATTACCGCCGTACCGTTAAAAGATTTTTCCGTAATATTTTTTGTATCGGCTTTTTGCGCACTGGTACTTTGGGGAATAGCGCGGATATTTTCCAAACATAAAGAACTATCGCAATAAAAGATTATTTCTTATCGTAAAACATTTCAACTATGCATATGCATTCTTTATTCCTCTCTTATCTTCTGCTTTGGAAACCGCTTGGCTATACGCTGACCTTTCTCGGTATGGTCGTAGAAGGAGACGCGATGCTCTTTACGGTAGCATTTTTGACGAGCAGCGGTTTCTTTGATACCGGAGACATGTTAGCTATTGCGTCGATTGGCGTTTTTGTCGGTGATATTCTGTGGTACTTTTTAGGAAAAAAATATATACCGAAATATCCGAAGATAAAACACTGGGTGGATCGTTTTGCCAAACCCGTTGATCGGCATCTGATGGATCGCCCTTTCCGAACCATTCTTCTTACTAAATTCATTTACGGCGTTCATCATGCGGTGCTCATGCGAGCGGGAATGTTTGAAATGGATTTCCGAAAATTTATAAAAACCGATCTGTTGGCCATTGCGGTCTGGTTTCCGTTCATTTGGTCTTTGGGATTTTTTGGAAGCGTATCTCTGATTTACATGAGAAAGTCCCTTCGTTTCGCCGAAGTATCGCTTTTGGTCGCTCTTTTGCTCTTCTTTCTCATCGAACATTTGGTCAAGAAAAGCGTGGAAAAAAGTCTTATGGAGAAAAATAAAGATTAGAAAAAATAAATTTTTATGAACATGCAAAATATCGCCAATAACAGCGAAAACGAAGCGACATCAGGATCTCACAAAAAAGCATTTGAACCGAAGAAGTTTCTTTTTATCAGTATAGAAGCGCTTGCGGTTGATCTGGCATGGCAGCTGACAAAAGAAGGCAATGAAGTGAAAATGTATATCCGCGACAACTCTTCAAAAGATATTGCTGACGGTTTTGTGGAGAAAGTGGATGAATGGGCCACCTTTATTGATTGGGCTGATGTTATTGTCATTGACAGCTGCGGACGCGGAGCGCTTGCCGATGATCTGCGCCGAAAAGGAAAGCTCGTAGTGGGAGGAGGCGCTTATGCGGATAAATTGGAAATGGATCGCGAATTCGGGCAGGAAGAAATGAAAAATGCCGGCATGACGACCTTGCCTCACTGGGAGTTTGATAATTTTGATGAGGGAATTAAGTTTATAGAAACGCACCCGATGCGATATGTGTTCAAACCTTCGGGCGAAGAAACATTGGATTGGTATTTGAAAAGCTTGCTATTCCTCGGCAGCGAAGAAGACGGGAAGGATATTCTTGCGGTGATGAAACACAACAAGGGGAGCTGGTCAAAAAAGATCAAACATTTTCAGTTGCAAAAATTCGCTACCGGCATTGAAGTCGCCGTCAGCGCTTTTTTTAACGGGGATGATTTTATTTATCCGATCAATGTCAATTTTGAACACAAAAAATTATTCTCCGGCGACATCGGCCCGTACACGGGAGAAATGGGAACGCTTATGTACTGGGATGAGACCAACAACCTTTTCAAATCCACACTTTTTCGCATGCGCGATAAACTTCGCGAGAGTAAATATGTCGGTTGCATAGATATAAATTGCATCGTCAACGGAAAAGGCGTGTATCCTTTGGAGTTTACGACAAGGTTCGGCTATCCGACCATCAGCATCATGATAGAAGGAGTTCAAAGCCCGTGGGGAGATTTTTTGTACTCGCTCGCAAAAGGAGAAGCCTATAAATTAAAAACTCACAAGGGCTTTCAGGTCGGCGTAGTCGTGGCGACACCACCGTTTCCGTATTACGACAAAGAGCAATTCAAGATGTATAAAGATACTTCCATTATTTTCAAAAAGCCGAATTTTAACGGCATCCACTTGGGCGACGTAAAACTCGTTGATAATGATTGGAAGCTCACCGGTGATGCCGGTTATGCTCTCATTGTTACCGGTTCGGATAATACGGTTGAAGGAGCGAGAAAAGAAGCGTACCATCGCATTGAAAATATCATTTTACAGAATATGTTTTACCGTACCGACATTGGCACGAAGTGGGGAAGAGAAAGCGACGAACTCCAAGCATGGGGACTCTTATAACATTCTTTTGCGAAGGTAAAAAATGTTTGCTACAATACGCCTATGTTAAATTCAAAGAAAATATTGGTTTCGGGAGTAAAGCCGACGGGACGACCGCATATCGGGAATTACTTCGGAGCGATGAAACAATTCGTTGATCTGCAAGACGAATACGAGTCTCGTGTTTTTGTTGCGGACTACCACGCGATCACGACCGTTCAAAATGCCGAGACTCTTTCCCGACACACGCTTGATGTGGCGCTTGATTATCTCGCTATCGGAGTTGATCCTGCCAAAACGCTCTTATTCAAGCAATCCAATATTTCCGAGGTCTGCGAACTTGGCTGGATTTTCAATTGCATTACAACAATGCCATACTTGATGAGAGCTCATGCTTATAAAGATGCTGAAGCGAAAAACAAAGAGATCAATGTCGGCGTTTTTGATTACCCACTTCTTATGGCGGCGGACATTCTCATTCAGGATGCCGATGTCGTTCCGGTCGGACAAGACCAAAAGCAACATGTTGAATACGCGCGAGATACGGCTGAAAAGTTCAATCGTATATTTGGCGATACTTTCAAATTGCCGAATGCGCTTATTTACGAAAATGTAAAAACGGTTATGGGAACGGACGGGCAGAAAATGAGCAAAAGCTACGGCAATACCATTCCTTTGTTTGCCGAAGATGATGAGATCAAAAAAGCCGTCATGGGAATACCGACCAATTCACAAGGGGTGGAAGAATCAAAAGATCCAGAGGCTGATAACCTTTTTACTTTTCATAAACTTTTTGCCAATGAGAAAGAAATTACCGAGATAGAAAGGCGATATAGAGAAGGGGGATTGGGATATAAAGAATCCAAAGACATTCTTATTTCAAACATAATAAGGCTTATCGCACCGCTTCGTGAAAAAAGGAAGGGCTTTGAACAAGACGAAGAAGCCGTGCGAAAGATCCTCAAAGAAAACGGGGAAAAAGTTCGCGAAATGGCGCATGAAAAAATGATACGGGTACGGAAAGCTGTCGGGACGGAATAGTAAGGAAAACCACTTGCAATTTGTATTATACTGTTGTATAATACATTCGGTACTGATTCGGTACTTTTTAGAAAAGGAGAAATGAATATGTACGACGCTCTTTTAGTTGTGACGGCTCTGGCCGTTCTCGCTCTCTATTTTTGGCTGGCAACTTTGCAGTCAAAACAATCATGAAAGTAATGCACCCGTTTCGCGGGTGCATTTTTTATTTAGCAAAAAGAAAACACCCATGAACCGTTTAGACGGAACGCGGGTGTTTGACCTGGGTATTATCTTTTTGTCATTTTGTATGACACATAGGCGAGGATTGCTATCCCCAAAATGGCCGGTATGAACATGATGTCTCCTTTTTAGCGAGGTTCTATGTTCGCTGTCATTATCAATTGAATGATGATGAGTGCGAATATGACCAAGGTTGCTCCTCCGAAAAATATTGCAAAAAACGCAGTAAAAAACGTGAAGAGAGCTACAAAAACGGTGAAAAGGATCGGGGCAATGTAGATCAAAGCCAAGATGATGAACGGGGATAGTATTATCCCGAAAACAAGCCAAAACGTACTTGAACGCGTTGTTCTTTTCATAGGGAACACCTCCTATTATGAAACATAACACATAGATATATTTTTATCAAGTGTGGTTACCTACATTCTATCCACAAGTGCAACATCCACATCAACAAGAAATCTCCCCGTGTATAATGG
>Ga0163199_1002612_pt1 | contig 10997 bp, 9 predicted proteins | sample PL_2010_150m_FD_113537 | JGI IMG/M metagenome (GOLD analysis project Ga0163199, IMG submission 113537) | Freshwater microbial communities from Powell Lake, British Columbia, Canada to study Microbial Dark Matter (Phase II) - PL_2010_150m | ecosystem: Environmental > Aquatic > Freshwater > Lake ...
ATCCTCCATGCGGCCGTCGCCGGAGGCCGGGAGAGGTTGTACGATCAGTTCGCCCGGTTCATCGCGGCGGGAAAGCTGATCCTTGGCGTCTGCAACGGCTTCCAGCTTCTCGTCAAGTTGGGAATGCTCCCCGGCCTGGACGGCGCGTATGACCGGCAGACCGTTACGCTGATCTTCAACGACTCGGGGCGGTTCGAGGATCGATGGGTTTATCTCCGCGTCGATTCCGACTCCCCCTGCATTTTCACGCGGGGGCTTCGGGGCCTCTACCTGCCCGTCCGCCACGGCGAAGGGAAGTTCGTCCCGCAGGACACGGCCACATTGGAACGTCTGAAGCGGCAGAAGCTGATTGCGTTGCAGTACAGCGACGCCCTCTACCGGGAGGCGGCGACGGACTATCCCGCGAACCCCAACGGCGCAGTGGACGCAATCGCCGGGATCTGCAACGAGACGGGCAGGATCTTCGGCCTCATGCCCCACCCCGAGGCGTACCTCCACCGGACGAACCACCCCCGCTGGACGCGGGAGGAGCTCCCCGAAGAGGGGATGGGGCTTTCGCTCTTCCGGAACGCCGCCGCCTTCCTCCGCAGCAACGTCTATTGACGAAGGGAGACCTGCACTGGATGAGCTCCCGACGGCCTTCCAATACGTCCGCGAGAGGATCGAAGACGCGATCAAGGTGGTGATCCGAATGCGATGACGGACGCCTTCATGGACCATTCCGGAATTGCCAAACATCCATCTTGACAACGCCGAAAAAAGGTATATAAAAGCATCGGTTTCACAACGGAAGCCATTATAATCATTCAACTAAGGAGGTTAGGTATGAAGCGTTTCAAGTTCTCGGTATCGTTCATGATGGCTCTTGCGCTGGTTTTGGTTTTCATCGGCTGTTCGAAGCCCCCGGAGGCGGAACAGAAGGCCGCCCAGGCGGCCATGGACGCCGCTGTATCCGCCGGCGCCGACAAGTACGCCGCCGCCGATCTGGATGCCGCCAAGAAGGTTTGGGAAGCGGCCGAGGCCCAGGTGAAGGAGAAGAAGTACAAGGAAGCCAGGCAGGGTTACATGGATGCCAAGGCCGCCTTCGAGAAGGCCGCCGGCGCCGTGGAGGCGGGCAAGAAGGCCGTCGCCGACGAAGCGACCGCCGCCCTGGCCGCTGTCGAAGCAGCCTGGAAGGATACCGAGGCAGCCGCCAAGAAGGTCGAAAAGAAGCTGAAGGACAAGAAGGAGGCCTGGACCGCGGATGCGAAGGCCTTCGGGGAAAACATGAAAGCCGCCAAAGAGATGATCGCCGCCGATGCTATCGCTGCAAAGGCCAAGGCGGGCGAACTGAAGGCCGTCATCGAAAAATGGGAAGCCGCCTTCAAGGAATTGGCCGCCGCCCCTGACAAGGCCGAGGGGAAAAAGAAGGCAAAGAAGTAAAACCAAACAAACACCACGATTTCCACGATGGATAAAAGCGTTCCGCCGGCGCCGGCGGGACGCTTTTGTTCCCCTCGCCTTCCTGGTCTATAGGTATCCCTTTGCCAAAATCCCCGGGATCTCCTCTGTCGGCAAAGGCCGACTGAACAAGTAGCCCTGTATTTCGTCGCATCCATGCTCCTGCAGGAAGGTCAACTGCTCCTCCGTCTCAACACCTTCGGCAATGGTCTTCAAATTCAGGCTGTGCGCCATAGCGATCGTCGCCCTGACGATTGCCTGATCGTTGGGGTCGGACGTCAAGTTCTTGATAAAGGACTGATCTATCTTCAAAAAATCCAGCGGCAGCCGTTTCAAATAGCTCAAGGATGAATATCCCGTGCCGAAATCATCAATCGCAATCTGTATCCCCATCGCTTTTAATTCAGTCAGGGTCCGAACAGCCTTCTCCGGGTTCCGCATAATGATGCTTTCCGTTATTTCCAACTCCAGGCACTGCGGAGAAATCATGGCATTCTGTAAGGCATCCTTAACTATTTCTATCAGGCCCTGTTGATCAAACTGGCGACTCGACACGTTCAGGGCAATGTTCATCTGTTTGTAACCGGCTTCCTGCCATTGTTTGCTTTGCATACAGACGGTGCGTATCACAAACTCTCCGATGGGTACGATGAGGCCGCTTGCTTCGGCCAGGGGAATAAATTGCATGGGCGGAATCAAGCCCCTATCGGGATGCTTCCAGCGTATAAGCGCTTCCATTCCCTTGACCATTCTCGTTGCCGCATCCACCTTCGGCTGGTAGTAGAGCACCAGTTCGTTTCGCTCCAGGGCCTTACGCAGGTCGTTTTCCAGCGTCAAGAGTTCCAGAACAGAGGAATTCATCGATCTTGAGTAGAATTGATAGTTGTTCTTCCCTTCTTTTTTTGCATGCTCCAAGGCAGTATCGGCGTTTTTCAGGAGGTCGTCAACATCCGCTCCGTCATCGGGATACAGGGAAATGCCGATACTGGCGGTAATAAATACCTCGTGACCGTTCAGATCATAGGGATCGGATATTTCCTTTAATAAGCGATGGGAAGCTATTGCGGCATCCTGAACCTGGGTGAGATCATGCGCCAATACAATAAACTCATCTCCACCCACTCGAGATACAACATTCGTTGTTTCACCTTCATCTGATCTGGCAACGTAATCGCTCCTTCGCAAAGAGCCGGCAAGTCTGTCAGCAACGGCCTTCAGCAGGAGATCTCCGATGCTATGCCCGAGCGTATCGTTAATCCGCTGAAAATTATCCAATCCGATGTAAATAAGGGCAAATATCTCTTTATGGCGTTTAGCATGTTCAATGGATCTCTGCATCAGCTCCTTAAAAAAAGTGCGATTCGGCAGACTGGTCAAACTGTCATAATAAGCCAGCAGATGAATGCTTTCTTCCGCCCGCTTTCGCTCTATGATACCGGCCATTACATCCGTTACCGCTTTGAGAAATTCCTCTTCCCTGGCATCCCTGCGATGTCCAGCTCTCAAATACAGATTCAGCACCCCGAGTACTTTGTCATGGAACTTGATGGGAACGCAGTAGTGACCGTGCGGAGAAACACCCTCGTACAGATTGTCGTGGCGCTCATCAACACTGTTGGCAAACTCGATTTCTCCGGTCAGGGCGGCTCGACCACAGAGACAGCGGCCAAACGGAACTTCTGCACATATTGTCACCAACGATGGGTCGAGTCCCTTTTGGACCACCATAACCAGCACATCGGATTTCTCTTTGACCAGAAAGATACATCCCTTCGCGTCCACTTTAAGCCAGGGAATGGAAATAATGATCTCAAACATCTTGGCCAATTGTTCTTCAAGATGGATATTCAATAATGAGATGCTCAATAATGTATTGATAGCAGTCTCGTGGTCCACTTTCTCGCGGTAGTTCCTGTATGCCAAGAAAAAGGCGATGCCCAAGACGAACACCAGGATGCCGAGGAGCAAGAAGGTCTTTTTGAGATCTTCCCGTACGAAAGCCGTCACTTCGTCCAACGGCGCATTCACCACGACGATCCACGAGACGTTCCCAAAGGACATCAAAGCAAAGGCCGCGACCTTCTTTTTTTCTCCTTTGATCTGGTATTCCGTGGCCCCTTCCGCTTTCCCCAGCATCGTTTCGACATGGTCGAAGGAAGGATGGCATTGATTGCAAGTCCCATCCTTTTCCCGGATGCTCCTCATCAACATCTCCGGGTGCTCGGATTGCAGCAAAACCGTTCCATCCTTATCCATGATCCATAAACGGTGCAATTTCATCAGCGGAGTGAACAAGAGCGACCGCTCGGCAAGCATTCCCTCCAGATCGACCTTGAACATGAGAGCGCCGGCGAATTTTCCGCCCGGCTTTTGCCGACCGCCGGTGGTGGATTCCCGATACAAGGGGGTGACAAGGAAAATCCCGATATGGGTAGAAGCAGGGCTTCCTGCAGTCACGGGTATGCGCCGTCCATCCGCCTTCTCATACCCAATCCAGACAGAATTCTTGTTAACCGGGTCCCTTGCCCAGGAGAAGAAGTTATCTTGGGAATGATTTTCTCCCATGGCGACTGCGGTTGTGGAATAGGCGGCGGTTCCTTTCTCGTCAAAAAGAGAGATCTCCTTAATTTTAATCGCCTTTAAGTGTCCGAAGTTCGACTGGATATCGGCTGCCATCCTTTTCCTGTCAGGGTCCTGCGGGGCGGCAGAAGAGGAAAGCCTCCGGAGATCATGGGAACGGGAACGGAGGTACGATTCGATTTGTATGGCGGTCTGCCGGGCAATCTGGAGTTGATTCTCGTTAAATTGGAAGAGGGTTTTCCCCTTGTTTGTCTGGTGCATGTAAAAAGTGAGGAAGAAGACGGCCAGTAAACCTCCTGCCGTGAGTATAATAATCGCCAGATTTTTTCTCATGACTGTACCCCTGTGCAACAGCTCTTGCCGATTTTTATATCACCATTAATACTAACGAACAAATAGGTGAAGGGGGTGTTATTATGCATACGGCAACGGTCTGGATACCGGAGGATAAGAGAGATATTCTCAAGATTATTGCGGGTATCGAAAAAAGGGACATAGGGAAAATACTCATGGACCTCATTGACGAATAATCACCCGCGTAACTGTTCGACGGTGACGCCTAAAGCCTGGGCCAGTTTCTCCAGCGAAGCCTTGCGGAGTTTCTTTTCTCCCGATTCCATCTGTGAAAGCGCGGCTTGGCTGATTCCCATCCTTGCAGCAACTTCCACTTGCGTTAGTCCCAGATATTCCCTCCAGGCCCGCGCGAGGGTGTACCCCTTATCTATGGAAAACCACACAACATCGTTGGGGATGTTGCCGCTTTCCGGAATCCGCGGCGTTTTCCGGAAGGTACGCACATATTCGTCATAGGGAATGACCACAAAAGCGGGGCTCCCGTCCTGGTTGATAATTTGGATATTAGTAGGTTCGTTCATTGCGTTTTTTTACCTCCTGAATCAGAATGACCCGAATACGGTCCTGGACATCGAACAGGATGCGCCACGCCCCGACCCGCAACCGATAACCAGATTCATGATTCGTCATTGCTTTAATGTTTCGGCAGTCCGGCCAGTGTGCCAGCTCAAGCACCGCATCCTTGATCGCCGAAAGCGTGTCACGCTCCTTGATTTTCTTAAGTTGCCGATAAGCTTTGGGCTGCCACTCAATCTCGTACATGACTTATTTTATAAGCAATATATAACTATTTGTCAAGAAGTAAGTGAGCGGGAAATATTGTGGACTTCCATTCAGCAGCTTTCTCATCCGGTTCTCTGCCAAGCTGGGGCGGACCTTCGGTATCCTGCCACTGGCCGAAAGGCTGATTTTACTCGATCAATTTATTCTTCAGGGCGTAGCCCACCAGTTCGGCGTTCGTCTTTATGTCCATTTTCTCTAAAATGCGGGCCCGGTAGGAGCTCACGGTCTTGTCGCTGATGCACAGATCTGTGCCGATTTCCTTTAGCGACTTTCCGGAGGCGATCAGGCGCATGATCTGGAATTCGCGGTCGGAGAGCTTCTCGTGGAGCGGGGTTCCCGAGGAATTAAGCTCCGACGCCAGCCTTTCCGCGAGAGAGGGGCTGATGTATTTCCCGCCGGAGGCGATCTTACGGATCGCCTTGATCAGTTCCTCCGGGATGCTGTCCTTCATCAGGTAGCCAGAAGCGCCGGCTTTGAGCACCCGAAGCGCGTACTGTTCTTCCTTATGGATGCTCATGATCAGAACGGGCAGCGTCGGGCGTTCAGATTTAAGCCGGCTGAGCACGTCAAGACCGCTGCCATCCGGCAGGGTGATATCCAGCACAACCGCATCGCAGGCGGTCCGGCGGATGACGCGGATCGCCTCCCGGGCGTTTTCCGCCTCGCCTACGACCTGCATCTCCTGTTCTGCGGCGATAATCTGTTTCAGGCCGCGCCGCACGACGGGGTGGTCATCGACAATAATCACTCTGATCATCCGGCTTCCTCTCTTCCTTCTACTTCCATAAAGTATCGGAGGCCAGTTCTTCGGCAAAGCGCCGGAAAGGCATGGCGTCAATACCTTCCGTTGTTTTCATTACCGGTCCATCAGGGTAAACGACAATGCGACGCTGCAGCCCTTCGAGCTTCGCCACAGCGCGCAGTCCCTTGCACCAGGCATCCCTGAACGTGGCGCCGGACTTTGCCTCGACTGCGATAAGGTTCGCCCCCCGAACAAGCAGGAAATCAACTTCGATCTCAGACCGGCCCGATGGCGCCCAGTAATACATGTCGTCACTTTTCGTCGTAATATGACGGCAGTATATACAATTTACTCCATATCGGCAAGCGAGAAAAGAGCAGAAAAGGGGACGAGCAGAAATCCACCTAATAGAGAAAACCGAACAACCACAACGGTATCCGTGCGCCGTATCCGTTTTCGATATCGTCAACGGCCAGAAACGAGTCCGGCAAATCCTTGATCTGCTGGAAATCCTTGTTTTTCCCGCCGATCTCAAATATCAGGCGATCATCCACCAGGAAGTCTCCCCGGAGGGGGATGGAAACGGGGTAACTGTTACCGGTCATATTGAAAAAGAATGTTTCCCGCAAAGACCCCTGATCAGGTTGTTGCGGCAAGGCCAACGCATGAATAAGAGTCGGATTGTTAAGATAGATCTTTTCCGGCTTTCGAAGCGCGCCAAATCCTGTCTTTCCTCTTGGGGCCATGAGAATCAGACCCGCCTCCTCAAGATATTGTAAATAGAGTTTCAAGGTTCGTTCATCGCCAATTTCCAGCATTGCTTTCAGTTTCTTCATATCCGGCGTGAAAGGGGTCTGCGTGGCGATGGCAGCCAGCAACTTTTTTATCTTTCGGATTGAGGCGCCACTCAGAGAGTTATGCGCGGCGATCAGATCCGTCTCCAAGGTAGTTCTCAGGTTCTGTTCCAAGGTAAGATAAAATGAATCCTGTTCTTGATACTCCATGAAATACGGGTAATAACCGACCTGTAAATACGTCTTGAAGAGACTGAGGATTTTAAGACTCTTTTTGTCCAGGGCATCGATAACGAACCTGGCGCCTCGCTGATGATTTTCCGTGATTTCTTGCATTGAAAATACGGGCAATTCCAGGCCATGCAAGAGGCTGATAAATTCGCGGAAGGACATGCCCGTCATCGTATAGACAACGGCGCGCCTGCTCAGATCGTGGCTGCCCCGGGTAATATCAAGGGCGGAACTGCCGGAAGCGATGATCTTCAAGCGCGGAAAGGTATCATAAATGCTCTTGAGCTCCATTGACCAGGCCGGATATTTGTGGACTTCATCCAGACAGAGCAGCTCGCCGCCAAGGTTGTTAAATTCTTCCGCAATATCGTAGAGGGAGCGAGAAGCGACGCGAAAATGATCCGTCTGGACATATAGAGCCCTGGGAGTAAAGAGATCCGAATAAGTAGCCAATATGTGTTGAATGATTACGGTTGTTTTTCCGACGCCACGCTGGCCGACGATGAGGGAGAAGCGACTGCTGAAGGGATGGCTTTTCAGGAAATACCGCTGAAAGGAGCGGTTCCGGAGACGAAGAAAGGATTGACTGAGGGCGAAGAGATCATCGATCATGGTTTATCTTTCCTTGTCGGATTATGATCCTATCATAACGCTGTTTCGACAGGATTGCAATCCCTCTTCGTTCATTCCTGATCCCGATCCATTTTTGACGACCTCGTAAAAAGTCGATTTTGCCCTGCTTTGTCATTCCGTGCTTGACTAAGCCTGCCCCGGACCTGATCCGGGGGAATCCAGTGTATTCAAATAGTTCTGGATACCGGCTTTCGCCGGTATGACGGTTTGGTGGACTTTTTACGAGGGCATCATTTTTCCCTTTTCTACGGGCGAGATCTCAACCGTCACTGTTGTGCCTATTCCGGGGGTTCCCGTCACGGTGACGCGTCCCCCGAACATCTGGGCGCGCTCTCTCATCCCCAGGAGTCCGAGCGATTTTGAACTATTGATCTTTTCTTTCTCGATGCCTTTGCCGTTGTCCTCCACCTCCAGAGTGGAGGAGTCAGCATCCGCGCGCAAACGGACACGCACTTCCGTTGCCCCGGAGTGGCGGACCACATTGGTCAGCGCCTCCTGAAAGATGCGAAACAATGCCGTAGAAAGGTCGGCGTCAAGGCTTATATCTTCCGCAGGCGGGAAAAATTCGCATCGGATACCGGTGCGTTTCTCGAAATCCTTAAGCTGCCATTCCAGAGCCGCAACGAGACCGAGATCATCCAGAATGCCGGGTCTCAATTCCATCGCAATCCTACGTACGGCATGTATGGTTGTGTCGATAGCTTTTGTCACGGAGTCCATTCCAGCGAGCAAGGATGTTCTGGCGGCCTCATTCTTTATTTTCAAAGCGGATTTTATCAGAAAGGAAACGTCGACCTTCATCCCAGTCAAGGCCCCTCCCAGTTCATCATGAATCTCGCGAGCAATGTCTGTCCGCTCCTCTTCACGCACCGCCTGCAGGCGCCCGGCAAGGGCGCGCAACTGTTCCCGGGAAGCCCGTAAATCCTCCACCCCCTTTTTGCGTTCGGTGACGTCATTGACTAAATGGATCACCCGATATATCTCGCCTTGTTCGTTTCTCATCGGGGACGTTAGTATTTCAGAAAAGATCTTTCCGCCCCGATCATCAAAGTGGATATGCTCCGCTGACACAGTTTCACCCGTCTTAAATGTCTCTAATAAAGGGCATATTTCATCAGGTGAGTTACATGGATTAGATCGGTGATGAGTTATTTCATAACAGTGTTTGCCAATAGCCTGTTTTTCTTCCAGGTTATAGGTATCCAGAAAAGTCTTGTTCGCGCCCACTATTGTGAAATCCGTTGGATCGATGCCACTAACAGCATAACTTATGTGATCTAATACTGCCTGCTTCAATCCCAATGCTTCCGTCAGCAACGCCTGCGCCTGTTTACGCTCGGTGATATCTTGGTAAACTACCTGAAACTGTCTTTCACCGTCCCAAAGCACTCTTTGCGGAAGACCTGGAGATGGCGGACTTCACCATTTTTCCTGATGATGCTTATGTCGTATTCGGATGGGTCATAATCACCTCGTTTTCTTTTTTCCTTTCTTATCTGGTGCTCGGCAAAACTCTCCGGGGTATAGCGCTTTTCTACGGGGGTTGCTTCCATTTCCTCAAGGCTGTCGCAGTCATTTATATCCAGGATAGCCCGATTGGCATAAATGGTCTCACCTTCCGCGGTCACGATGCGCACACCCAGCGGGGAGTCATCCAAAGAACGGCGAAAATTCTCTTCGCTTCGTCGTTGCGCCTCCTCCGCCTTCTTGCGGTCGGTGATGTCCGACAAAACCCCCCTTATGCCGACAACCTTATCTCCTTTCCTGATAGGACTGCTGGAAACCAGAATCCAACGAGTTTCTAATGATTTAGTGCGTATACGATACTCCCGAGGCGCGAGGTGACCGATAATAACATTCTGTACATTCGTGACAGCCGACACTGTGTCTTCAGGTTCCATGAAGTCACTGATAGACCTGCCAATAGTTTCCGCTTGGCAGTATCCGAAAATGTGTACAACGGAGGGGCTGACATACTGTATTATTCCCTGTCCGTCCAACTCATAATGGACATCATTGATGTTTTCAACCAGCTCTCGAAACTTCTTCTCAGATTCGTGCAGTGTCTCCTCCGCCCGCTTGCGCTCGGTGATGTCGATAATGGCGGCAATGAACCCAGTGACTCGACCGGACGTATTGCACTCTGGCTCATAATTCACATGGACTATGCGTTGTCCGCCCGGTGTTGCCGGCAACACAAGGTCATACTCGGTTCGTTGCCCTGCCAGCGCGGATTCCATGTGAGGGCTGGCATCGGCGTAGGATTCTTCGCCAAGTACATCCCGCGGGTGCTTGCCGACAATGTCAGCCGGCTGTAATCCAAACATCCTCGCATATGGCTCGTTCACGAATTTATAGCGTAGTTCGTGGTCGCATTGGGCAATCAACACCGGTGCGTGGTTCGCCACGAACTGCAATTGTTCCTCGCGGCTTCGAATCACCTCCGAGGACCGCCTCCGCTGGATGATGTTGATCGTGAGCAGGGCGATCACTGCTGCCAGAAAAACGAGGGCGCCCAAAGCTATTTGAATAACCACCCGATGGGCGGCATAAAAGGATACCGGTTTATTGATAACGATGCTGCCTTCGGGCAAGGCAGACAACTGAATCCCGAAACGGTTCATCACTTTGTAGTCGAACATGAACTGCGAATCGCTCTCGAAAACAACCGGAATGGCGGACACCTTTTCACCGGCCAATACCCGCAGGGCGATGCGTCCGGCATTGGCCCCGTGTATCCGAGGGCTTAGCAGTTTGCCCCCGACAATGCCGAAGCCGAGCCGCTGCTCGTAGGTCGAATAGATCGGAACAGGGCTGTGTTCATAAAAGAGCTTTGTCGTTTCCGATATACCAAAAGTGCGGCCCGATTTATCGGTGATGAAACCTATTTCCAGGACAAGTCTGTCCTTGGGCAATCGCTCTATCTCTTTCAACAGCTCTTCCATGGTCAGAGGATCATTAAAGCGGAACCGAACCCTGGCGCCGAATCGGGGAACCAATGCCTCAAGTTCCTTGCGCACCGCCAAACCGGTCGCCGTGTAGTCGTGCGGACTGAAAATCTCGCGGGTGTCCGGGTGCAGGCGGAGCATCACCTCGACCGTTCCGGCAATGTCAATGGTCTCCACGATTCCCGTGACATCGGAGCGTCCTTTCAACAGGGAGGGGGTGTAATTGTTGATTCCGCAGAAGACGATGGGCGCGTTCCCGGAAAGCTCTGCCTCGTTATCCATGGCAAATTCCAGGGCGGGATTGTCCATCGCGATGACCACCGAGAACTTCTTGTTTTGATACTTGAGACGGAAAAGTTGTTTCACTTCTGCAAGATGCTTCCCGTCGGGCAGGCGTTTGAGATCCAGGTATTCAACGATCGGGAGCCAATTTTTATCTTTCGCTTGAAACACGTCGATGACACCGGCCTGTTCATCGTCGCACCATGCATA
>Ga0163199_1002613_pt1 | contig 10990 bp, 10 predicted proteins | sample PL_2010_150m_FD_113537 | JGI IMG/M metagenome (GOLD analysis project Ga0163199, IMG submission 113537) | Freshwater microbial communities from Powell Lake, British Columbia, Canada to study Microbial Dark Matter (Phase II) - PL_2010_150m | ecosystem: Environmental > Aquatic > Freshwater > Lake ...
ATATTAATGAGAGTCAAATATCATTTATGAAAAACCGCCCTCCGCCGACCTCTCCAGACCGCGAACCCGGCGTTGATCTTGCCGGAGCGATGTCGTATGCGTTGCGTGTGGACAGGAGCACCAAGCAAAAGCGGGCGATCGAAGCGGTTCTTCAGAACCATCGGAAGCCACTGACTGCGGCCGAGATCCTGAGTTTGTCCCTGCGCGAGGTCCCCTCCATCGGAATTGCCACGGTTTACCGTTCGCTCAAATCGTTATCCAGCGACGGACAGGTGGTCGCGGTCGAAATTCCGGGAGAGTCGCCGAGATACGAACGCGCGGACAAGGGTCACCACCACCACTTTCTCTGCCGCGGTTGCGGAGAGGTTTTTGAACTTGAGAAGTGCCTCGAGGGAATCAAAAAAATGGCTCCGGCCGGGTTTCTCGTCGAGGACCATGAGATCATCCTTTATGGGGCCTGTCCGAGCTGCGTAAAAAAGCGGAAGCCGCGCAGGCAGGCGGTGTGTTGCGGAAAATACTGAATCAGTCAACAGGCTCCACGACGATCCGGTCGCCTGATGCGGAAACCACTCTCACGGCTGATCCAGCCTCAATGAATTGCCCCTCGGTCACGACATCGGTCAGGGCTTTTCCGAAAAGTGCCTTCCCCGAGGGACGCAAGGTCGTTTGAGCGATGCCGGTATCCCCCGTGCCGAGCGAGGGAGAATTCGTCGGGAGCGAAGCGGATGGAATCGACGGCCCGGAAGCGGACTGCGCGGAGAGAAAAAGCCTGCGGAAGACCGGCAGGTCGGGAAGGAAGCGGGCCAGGACCGCCATCGAAATGACCGATGCCACCACGGCGATGCCAAGGTTCATCATCGGCCGGGCGACCAGATCATAGGAGAAAACGAGCGGCTGGGCGGGATAATAATCCACCATCGCAAAGAAGAGCGCCCCCGCCATGAGCGCGGCGCCGAGCGCGGCCATGAAAGTGACACCCGGAAAAAACGCCACTTCGACAATGATCAAAACCGCACCCAGAGCAAAGACCGCCACCACCTCAAGGCCGGTGAGGCCCGCAATGTAGTGCCCGGCAAAAAAGAGCAGGAAGCAGATCGCGGAGAGCACTCCCGGAACACCGAAGCCGGGGGACTTGAACTCGATGTAGGCCCCGATCGCGCCGCCGAGCAGGAAAAGCGGGGCCAGCATCGTGATCCACTGGGCCAGGATCTCAAACCCCGACGGCTCGACTTGGACAACACACAGAGGATCGAGCCCAGCCTCCTTGCACACCTCGTCGAGATCCTTCGCGATCCCGGATGCCAGAAGCGGCCGGCCGTCGATCACCTTCACCGCTTCCTGAGCACTGAGCGTGAGGAGGGCGCCCTTGGGATTGATCACCTCGCCGCCGACCTTGACCTCCTTGTCGAGGTTCATGAACCCGTCCACCAGCTCCGGATGGTAACCGTTGAGGTGGGCAACGCTGCGGAAATAGCCGGAATAGTACGAGACGATTTTTGCGTTCATCGTCGCGGGGATTTCCTCACCGGAGCTCACGACCGGCGCCGCCGCTCCGATCGCGCTGACCGGGGCCATGAAGACCTTCTTTGTGCCGATCGCGATGAGCGCCCCCGCGCTGCCGGCATTTGTGTTCACATAGGTGTAGCAAGGGACAGTGCTCTTCATCAGCATCTGCACGATCTCCTCCGTGGCTTTGAGCGCGCCACCGGGGGTATCCATATCCAGCACGAGCGCCTTCGCCCCGGCTGCCTCGGCATTTTTTAACACCCGGCGCAGGAAATAAAATTGGGCCTCTGTGATCGCCCCCTCGACCGGAACGACGACCACGGCGTCTTTGACAACCGCAGGCCCGGCCGCCTGGAGCGGCATGATGGCGAAGGCCAGCAGACAAAGAAATCGCATCATTTCTCCGAATCTCACTCGCACCGGCGTGACCCGCAAGGTAATTTGACCCCGTGGGACTGATCTCAGAGGAAAGCATCCAGCGGGTGGCCGAGGCGAATGACATCGTCGAGGTCATCGGCTCGTATTTCCCCCTCAAACGCGCTGGCACGAGCTTCCGCGCCCTCTGCCCGTTCCACCGCGAAAAATCCCCCTCGTTCCATGTGAACCCGACCCGGCAGAACTTCCATTGCTTCGGGTGCGGAGCCGGCGGCGGCGTCCTGCGCTTCGTCATGGACTACGAGCATGTAGATTTCCCCACGGCAGTGAAGCGACTCGCCCAGCGTGCGGGAATTCCGATCATCGAGGAGGCGGGAAATGCCGACGATGACAGGAAACGCGGACTGCGGCAGCGCTTGCTCGGACTTCATGCGGAGGCGGCGGACTGGTTTCACAGGAATCTGCTCAAATCTCCCGACGCCTCGCCCGCGCGGGATTACCTGAAAGCCAGGGGAATCACCGGTGACATAGCCCGCTCGTGGCAGCTCGGATATGCCCCCGACTCGTGGGATGCATTACTCGACTTCCTCCGGGACAGGAAATTTAACATCGAAGAAATCTCCCAGAGCGGTCTGGCCTCGTCCAAGGACGACGGGGGCGACCTTTACAGCCGGTTCCGCGGACGTGTCATGTTCCCGATCCGGAACGACTACGGCGAGGTCGTGGCATTCAGCGGGCGGGTTCTCGACCCCGAGGCAAAAACCGCCAAATACGTGAACTCCCCGGAGACGCCGCTTTTTACCAAGGGAAAAGTCCTTTACGGGCTGGATAAAACCAAGCGCGACCTCATCGAAAAAAATGCGGCCATCGTCTGCGAGGGCCAGCTCGACCTGATCTCGGCATTCGAGGCCGGGGTGCGCCACGTCATCGCCCCCCAGGGCACGGCCTTCACGAGCGACCAGGCGCGACTCCTCCGCCGGTTTGTTGAAACGGTTCTCCTCTGCTTCGATTCGGACACCGCCGGCCAGCAGGCCGCCGCCCGATCGCTTCCAGCGCTGCTCAGTCAGGGGCTCGCCGTGCGAGTCGTCGAACTTCCCGCCGGCGAGGACCCTGATTCGCTGATCCGCAAGTCCGGTCCCGGCGCATTTCTGGAGGTGGTCGCCCGCGCCAAGGACTTCTTCGATCACGCCACCGACAAGGCGGAAGCCTCGGGGGAACTTGCCGACCCCGCCGGAAAATCGCGGCTTGTCCACCGCCTCGGTCCGCCGCTGGCGCTCGTCCAGGACGCCACTCTCCGGGAATCCCATCTCGGCCGCATCGCCTCCCGGCTGGGCATCCCCCAACAGGCGATCCGTTCGACCATGAAGCCGCCGACGGCCACAGCGGAGTCCCAGGACGAAAAACCCGCCCCAGCACTGGAAACGGTCTCACTCTCGCCCGGAATCTCCATCCTCTGCCGGCTTGCCATGACGAGCCGCCCCGTGCGGGAGTGGCTGAGAGAACAGGGCTCAGCAGCCCCGTTCGACGCCAACGGCGGACTTCTCGACAAGATTGCCAGGGCGGAATTCGACGAAAACGACCCGTCCACGGTTGCCGTTTTTGTCAGCTCTCTCGGAGTGGCTGCCGAGCGGGCGCTGGCCGGGCTGGATTTGTCCCGAACCGTGCCGGACCCCCTGTCCCGCGCCGGAGAAACCTGGTCCGGACTCGTGGCACAGCAACTCGCCAAGGAAATCGAAGGACTGAAAAACCTCCTTGCCCGGCCGGGAATCTCGCCGGACGAGCGGATAAAAATTCAAAAACAAATCCTTGACCTGAAAATCCGTGTAGCCGATGGTTTTCGGCCCTCTCAGTGAGAGGGAATCACCGGCACGCCTGCTTGAAAACCAAATCCAAAACGCCCAAGAGCCAAGCCCGATTGGCAAAGTCCACGTCTCATAAAAAGCCGGCTCCCAAAGCCGCGCCAAAAAAACCCGCCGCCAAGGCGGGGAAGAAGACACCCGCCGTACGAGTGACCAAAGCACCGGCCTCGAAAAAAGCGCATCCTAAAAAACCTCTGCCGGCTGCCAAATCGAAGCAAGTCGTCAAATCGAAGCCCGCTGCCAAATCCAAACTGGCAGCAAAAGCCGCACCGGCCCACAAGGCGAAACCGTCGGCAAAAAACGCCGCACCGGCCAAGGCGAAACCTACGAAACCGCACGCCCCTGCAAAGGCTCCTCTCATCCCGGCAGCCCCGAGCACCCCACAGGATTTACAAAAAGCGATCCAAGAAAAGGTCCGCGAACTGATCAAGCTCGCCAAGGAACAGGGCTACGTAACATTCGACGACCTCAACGAGCACCTGCCCGAAGGTCTCGCCGAGGCTGATCACATTGATTCGATCATCAGCCAACTCAACGCCGTCGAGATCGAGATCATCGAATCTTCGGATGTCGACCGCGTCAAGGAGGTCCGCAAGGCGGACGAGGAAGAAGAGGAAAAGGAGGAGAAGACGGATTCCAAACTCGACATCCTCGACGACCCGGTCCGCATGTATCTCAAGCAGATGGGTCAGGTGCCCCTCCTGACACGGGAGCAGGAAGTCGAAATTTCCAAGCGGATCGAGGACGCGGAACTCAAGGTTCAGGAAACGCTCTACCGGTTCGGGTTCATCGCCCGCGCGCACCACGACCTGGCCCAGAAACTTCTCGACCAGCGCGAGCGCTTCGACCGCGTGATTCTCGACAAGAAGATCGAGAGCCGCGAGCGCTACATGAAAGCGCTCCCCCGGCTCTGCCAGCAGCTCAAGAGGCAGACCGACTCGGTTTCAAAAATCTACGGGGAAAAGCTCACCGTCGCCTCCCCCAACCCGGCCAACGTCAAAACGTTTGAGCGCTCGATCCAGAACCTCCAGAAGCTCTACCCGAAATTTTTCTTCAAGCAGAAGGTGATCGAGGATTTCGTGCTCCTGGCCGACGAGAACCTCCGCGCCCTGCAAAACCTGCAGCACGAGTATAAAAAGCACGCCAAGAACTCGGACTCCAAGCACCGCAAGCACTTCGCCCAGGAGATCAAGGAAATGCAGCGCCGGTTCTGGCTCACTCCAGAGGACCTCGTCGCGAAGCACCTTGACCTGAAGCAGTGGCACAGGAAGGCGCTCAAGGCAAAGACCGAAATGGTCGAGGCCAACCTCCGCCTCGTCATCTCGATCGCGAAAAAATACACGAACCGCGGGCTTTCGTTCCTCGACCTGATTCAAGAGGGAAACATGGGACTCATGAAGGCGGTCGAAAAATTCGAATACCGCCGCGGCTACAAATTCTCGACGTATGCCACATGGTGGATCCGGCAGGCCATCACCCGCTCGATCGCCGACCAGGCCCGCACGATCCGTATCCCGGTCCACATGATCGAGACGATCAACAAGCTCATCCGGGTCCAGAAGCAACTCGTGCAGGAATACGGCCGCGAGCCGACCCCCGAGGAAATTTCCGACGAAATCCAACTCCCCGTCGAACGTGTCCGGGCCGTTCTCAAGATGGCCCAGCAGCCGATCTCGCTCCAGGCGCCGGTCGGCGACAGCGACGACACCAGCTTTGGAGACTTCATCGAGGACAAGGGTGCGGAAAACCCGGCCGACATGGCTGCCATTGTTCTGCTGAAGGACAAAATCAAGGACGTTCTGGAGACCCTGACGGAGCGCGAACGACAAGTGCTTGAACAACGCTTCGGCCTGGTGGACGGCTACAGCCGGACGCTTGAGGAGGTCGGACGCCAGTTCAAGGTCACCCGCGAACGCATCCGGCAGATCGAGGCGAAGGCCCTGCGGAAAATGCGCCACCCGACCCGTATCCGACAGCTTGAGGGATTCCTCGAAGCCCAGGAACTCTGATTTTTCCGCGCGACTTTTTCGCGCCGCCGGTGTTGGATCGGTTGCCATGAAAGACGACTTTGAAAACGATGCCCTGTGGGAGCTTCTGGGACACGCCCGGACCGCTTCCGTTTCGCCGTATTTTTCGCGTCGTGTTCTCCGGTGTCTCCGCCAGTCGCCCGCACAACCGCTGCTTCCGCCTCTCCTGCTCCGCTGGCTGGCTGCGGGCTCCCTGGCCGTGCTAACGGCAGGATTCTGTCTCAATCTCGGGTCGGCTCAGATCGGATCAGAGGGAATTGCGGGGTTCGGCGACTTCAACCAGACGTTCGACGCCATCGCGGGCATCGACACCCTCGTTGCTGTCGATGATGTTTCCGTCCTCGACTACTCCAACGGACTGTAAGCCTCCAGCAACGGCTTGAGGTGGGTATTTAGGTCCGGACGGGTTCCTGCCCATGGGAATAATGCGTCGATCTCGCTGGCCGTTGCATCCTCGCTGATTTCCTCCAGCCGTCGGACGACGGCGAGCAGGACTGGAGCGGGCATCCTGCAGTCGTGGCCAAGGCAAAAATCCATCACTCCCGGTGGCCGTCCGGCCGGTCCCATGCGAAGCCGGGTCCCGCTTTGATAGGAACTGAGGCCGAGTTCCCAGCGCCCCTCCAGGCTCACCAGCCGCAGAAGGCGGAATTCCGCATTCGGATCGGCTCGCCGGAATGTCACGGCTTGCGCGACGGGGTGTTCCTCCCCGGATGTCCCCACCAGCTATTCGGACGCCCCTCACCGTAGTGGGCCTCGAATGCGCGAACGGCATCCTCCATATTTCCATCGGCCGGCGCCCATTTTTCCACATCGGGAAAATCGGTCGAAATATTCCGGTTTTTGACATCGCTGCGGAAGCGGATCGGGCACCAGAACGACTCGATATTGCGAAGCATTTCACTGCCGAGCGCCCAGACCCCGGTCATCCAGTCGCAATACCAGCACCACAGAAGGTCATAGCCGATGAGCCCGTCGTATTTGTGCCGGGAGAGGTTGATCCACTCGGAAGATTTGTATGTCGGCAGCCTGCCGAGCCACGCAACCGGCGGATAGAGCACGATCGTGGCAATGCGGACCTGCGCGAAGACCAACACGGCGGGCGTCTGAAACATCAGGCAGATTTGGTTGCGCACCGGACCGAGAAGTTTCGCCTGGGCATCGGTCAGCGTCCGGCCGTTTTTTCCACGGATCGCCCGGTGCACGAGGCAGAATGCGTGCAGGAATGCCAACTGCGCCACGATGGCGGCGGCGACGCCGATCCATCCTCCCAGGCAGGCTCCGACCACCCAGGGGATCCATGTGAAGAGGCTCACAAAAACATCCAGCAAAGGGGCTGTGCTGATTTTTTCCGTTACGGCAAATGCCAGCCTTGTAAGAATGGCCGCAACGGCCATCCCGCAGAAAATCCAACCCAGGCAGAAAAGAAAAACCGATAGGTGATGCATATCCTGATTTCTCTCACAGCGCAGCCGGGAACGAAATGCCTTTCTTGCATTTGCGCGAAGCGCGCAAACTGCGGACTTGCGTGCATGGCAAGGATTGTCCTCACTGGAGGCGGATGAAGAAGCTTTGGGCGTATTTTGTGGATCTGGGCCGCAAGCTGATCAATTTGCACGACACGCCGCACTCGATTGCTGGAGGAGTTGCCATTGGGATGTTCATCGGATTCACGCCACTCTTCGGCCTGAAGACGCTTCTCTGCCTCGGGCTGGCCTGCCTGCTGCGGTGCAATCCGATCGCCGCCGTGGTCGCCGTTTCCCTCCACGATATCGTCACCCCGATCTGGCCGGTCCTGCTGAAAATCGAATACGACATTGGAACATTCATCCTGACGCGCCTTCACCACGCCCCACCCGCGATCGAACTCCACCACCTGCATTTCGGCGAGATCATGAAGTGGACGACGTTTTTCAAAGTTGGCCTGCCGCTTCTGATCGGATCCATTTTTCTTTCGACTCCGGCCGCCGTGCTTTCATACATCGGCATGTTGAAGTTCCTGCAGTTCCGGGAAAAGCGGCGCGCAGCGCACCATCCATGAGAAGAATTTTCTGGATTCTGTTTTTCTCGTGTTCGGCAGCCGGACTGATCCTGTCCTTTCTTCCGCCGGGCTCCTGGCCGTGGTGGGACTCCTCTTGGATTCTTCTGTTCTTTGTGGCCACCTATGCGGGAATGGTCGAGTCGGAGGGGCTTTCCGCGACACGGATGACCGCCGGCATCGTTCTGGTATCGATGGCCGTTCTTCTCGGACTGGGCGCACTGACGGGATGGCCGGTCGGTCCCCTGAGGTTTACCGAGCACTCGGGGCTGCGCCTCGGAGGAGCCATTCCCCTGGCCCTGCCGCTCTTTGCATTTGCGCTGCTGACCGCCAGTGGGCAGGCGGCCGCTGCCGCAATGCCCGGCTCGGGGCGAACAGGACTCGCAATAGGCACAGCGGTCGCATTCCTCGTCACCATCGCAAATGGCACGGACTTCCTGGTCTCCAGACGGATCTGGTGGCTCTGGAACCCGTGGGGTGACGGGCATGCACCGGGCCGGATCATTTTTTCGTTCCTGGTGCTCGGGGCAGCGGCGGCGATCCTGTCGTTCGCATATCCTGTGCATACGAGCATGCGGAGGACACGATGGAACGCGGCTGTGATAGCCTGGTTATCCATAAATCTCCTTTTCCTCGCCGCCCGTCTTGCGACATTGCTGCCATGACGTTCTGGGACCTCCTGCGCAGCAAGCTCCAAGGCGAGCCAGCCCTCCATCCGCTGGATAGGAGAATGGCGAAGCGCTGGGTCAAGGAGCGCCTCAAAAAACTGTATCCTGAGCTCCGGTTGGATCCCAAGGCCCTTGAACAGGCTTATCAGGAACTCGGACTGGAACCGCACGAGGGTTCGGGCCGGGGCGGGGCCACGGTCTTTGAAATCACCCTGCCTGGAGAATAATGATGAGTGCACTCATTGTCCTGCTTCCTGTTCTTGTGATCTTCGCATGGGCGGCGATCTGTTACAACAAACTGGTTAGCGCGCGCAACCAGCAGGCCGAGGCGTGGAGCGGAGTCGAGGTACAGTTGAAAAAGCGCGCGGACCTGATCCCCCCGCTCGTCGAGTGTGTCTCCGCCTACCGCACCCACGAATCCCAAACGTTCCGGGAAAATTCCTCCACGCGCAACGAAGCCGACACCGTGAGGAAAATGCGGGGGCTCGTCGCGCTCGCGGAAAGCTATCCGGAACTCAAAGCGGCGGACAATTTCCGGAAGCTGATGGACCAGCTCGTCGCCATTGAGGACGACCTCCAGTATGCCAGGAGGTATTACAACGGCTCCGTCCGCGACTACAGAAACCTTGCGGAATCCGTTCCATCCAATGCGATCGCCGGAATTTTCGGATTCCATGCGGCGGAATTCTTTGAAGTCGAATCCGTGCTCGAACGCACCACCCCGGAGGTCAAGCTATGAGGAATTCCGCCCTTTGGATATTGGCCGCGTGCCTGATTGGAACCGCCCTCGCCGGCGAGGAAATCCGGGATTTCTCGAGCCGGATCCAGATCCTGCCGAACTCAGACCTCATCGTCACCGAGACGATCCGGGTGATGCCTGAAGGAAACCAGATCAAACGCGGCATCTACCGCGACTTTCCCACGCTCTACGCAGGAAAGGCCGGTTTGCGGGCATCCGTGCCATTCAAAATCCTGGAAATCCTCCGCGATGGGAAACCGGAACCCTGGCACTCGGAGCGAAGAGGCAACGGAATCCGGATCTACCTCGGCAGCGAAAATGTGTTTCTTCCGCATGAGGAGACCACCTACACGATCCAATACCGGACCGGCCGGCAGTTGGGATTCTTCAAAAAATTCGATGAGCTCTACTGGAATGTGACCGGCAACGGCTGGGAATTTCCGATCCTCCAGGCTTCCGCCTGCGTGGATCTCCCCCCTAGTGCCGAACCCCGCTCGATGGAAGCCTACACCGGACGAAAAGGGAGCAAAGGATCGGACTACCGCGTCGCGGGATCACAGGAGGTCTCGCTCGTCACCACGGCCCCGCTCTCTCCCGGCGAAGGATTCACAATCGCCGTCACCTGGCCGAAAGGATTCGTCAAACAGCCTTCCCCGGATTCCGAGTGGTTGTCTCTCGCCTCATCAAACCGGGGGCTCATCGCCGGCGGGATCGGCCTGCTTGCCGCCTTCGGATATTTTTTGGTCAGCTGGATGCTGGTCGGCCGCGATCCTGAAAGCGGCGTCATCATCCCGCTCTTCGAACCGCCGGAACACTTCACCCCGCAGGATGTCCGCTATCTCGACGGCCTCGGCACCTGCGACAACACAAGCTTTTCGGCGGCGATCATGCATCTCGCCGTTCGGAAAGCGCTCAGGATCACCGAGTCTTCAAAACACGTTTATACCATCGAGCGCGACAAAGGGGCCGGGATGGACGAAGCGGAGAACCGCCTTCTGGAATCACTCTTCAGCGAAAGCCAGTCCGTCAAGCTGACCAACGCCAAACACGATCTCCTCGCCGCCGCCCGCAAGGTTCTGGCAAAGGACCTCGCGGCAAAAAACGATCCGTATTTCCATCGCAACACGCGGATCTGGGTCATCGGGCTGGTGGCCACGCTCGTGCCGCTGGGAATCTCGATCCTGGACGCCCGCGATCTCGGCGGCGCCTTTTTCATGATGGTTTGGCTTTCGATCTGGTCCATCGGCTGCGCGGTGCTTTCCATGGCGTTCTATTCTGCATGGCGCAGCAAGACGAAATGGACCTCGCTTCCGCTCCTGTTGTTTTGCCTCCCCTTCTTTATCGGCTGGATTTTCGGCGTCCTGGCCCTTGTCCAAGCCGCGTCCCCGTGGGTCTGCTGCCTCTATCTGGCAGGGATCGCACTGTGTGGGGTTTTTCAGCATTTGCTCAAACGCCCTACGCCGGAAGGCCAGAAACTCCGCGACCGGATCCGTGGATTCAAAAAATACCTTTCGGTCGCGGAGGCTGAACGCCTTGGGCTCGAAAATCCTCCCGAGCGCACGCCCGAGCTTTTTGAAAGGTTTCTGCCCTATGCGCTCGCACTCGGCGTCGAGCAGGCGTGGTCGGAGCAGTTTTCCGACATCCTGACAGCGGCGTCGCAAGCTCCGGAATCCGGACCACACTCATCCTCCCTTGTCCTTCCCGCCGCATCAGCCGCATTTGCGGGAGCGCTGAGCAGCGCGATCGCATCGGCCTCCACTGCGCCTGGATCGAGCTCCGGC
>Ga0163199_1002614_pt1 | contig 10982 bp, 10 predicted proteins | sample PL_2010_150m_FD_113537 | JGI IMG/M metagenome (GOLD analysis project Ga0163199, IMG submission 113537) | Freshwater microbial communities from Powell Lake, British Columbia, Canada to study Microbial Dark Matter (Phase II) - PL_2010_150m | ecosystem: Environmental > Aquatic > Freshwater > Lake ...
CCGCATCCTGCTTCTCTGCTCTCTCCTGGGCTCCGGTTCTTTCCTGTCGGTGGCCTCGGCGCAAAACACGCTGAAGGACCCTGTGGCCGCCAAAACCCCGATGAAACAATTCGTCATTTCCGATTTCGGCGCGGTTGCCGATGCAACCACGCTCAACACCGCCGCCATCCAAAAGGCCATCGACGCCGCGGCCGCGAACACGGGCGGCGGCATCGTGCGCGTGCCGGCGGGCACGTTTCTCAGCGGTTCGATTTTCCTGAAGAGCGGCGTCGAACTCTCGCTCGACGAGGGCGCCGTGCTCCTCGGCTCGACCAACATCGAGGATTACCCGAAGCGCGAGACCCGCATCGAGGGCCACTTCGAGCCGTGGCGCCTGGCGCTCGTCAACGCCGAGCACATGGACTGCGTGCGCATCGGCGGCAAGGGCTGGCTCGACGGCAACGGCGTGCCGTTCTGGCAGGCGTTCTGGCAGCGCCGGAAGGAAAACCCGCGGTGCACCAACCTCGAGGTCGAGCGCCCGCGGCTGATGTTCATCGACCGCTGCCGCGACGTGCGCGTCGAGGGTATCGCGCTGCAGGATTCCGGGTTTTGGAACCTCCACCTCTACCGCTGCCGCGATGTCACCATCGAGGGCATCAGCATTACCATCCCGAGTTCCGCCAAGCTCAACATCCGCGGTCCCAGCACCGACGGCATCGACGTCGATAGTTGCCAGAACGTCACCATCCGCCGCTGCTTCATCTCAAACCACGACGACAACATCGCGCTGAAGGGCAGCAAGGGCCCGCTCGCCGACAAGGATGCCGACAGCCCGCCGGTCGAAAACATCCTCGTCGAGGATTGCGAGGTCGGCGACGGCAACGGCCTCATCACCTGCGGCAGCGAGGCGACCACGATTCGCAACGTCACCGTGCGCAACTGCAAGATGACCGGCCGTGCCACGATGCTCACGCTCAAGCTCCGCCCCGACACGCCGCAGCATTACGAAAACATCACGATGGACGGCATCACGCTCGCGGGCGGCGGCCGCCTGATCAATTGCGCGCCGTGGACGCAGTTCTTCGACCTGAAGGGCCAGCCGCCCCCGTCGCGCCAGGTGAACAACATCACGCTGCGCAACATCCGCGGCGAATACGGCTCGTTCGGCACGCTGCGCGGCAATCCCGGCGACGTGCTCCGCGACATCACGCTCGAAAACATCGACGTGAAATTCACCGGCCCGCAGGCCAACAGCGAGCGCCTCACGCTCGGCGTGACGGAAAACACCGTCGTGAGAAACGTCAGAATCAACGGCCAGCCCTACACGCTCCCCGCGCCTGTCGCAGCGCCGTAGAGATCGGGCTGAACAACCGACACGCCTGCAGACCGCCCACGCCGCGTCACTCGCCTCGAGGTAGGGGGCCTCCTCGCAGGCGATTCCGTCGCCCACGCCAGAGTTGAAACCCGTCCGCCACCGTGCGCACTCACGCCATGCCGATGACCATCAAGGAACTCTACGCCGAGACGCGCCGATTGCCGCGCGAGCAAGCGGCCGAGTTGATGGACCTGATGTTGATCGATACATTCAGCGCCCCCGACCTCGCGGTGGAGGAAGCGTGGGGCCGCGAGATCGACCGGCGGCTGGCAGAGATTGAAAGTGGGCAAGTGCAGGGCATCCCGGGCGAGGAAGTGATGGCCAAGGCGCGCAAAATTGTCGGACTGTGAGTCTCGCAATCGTCCTCGGTGTTCTTCACCGCGGATGTCGCGGATCGAGCGGATAAAGTCGATGAGACCAAAAGCCATTTGCCCAATCGGCGCCAACCGGGTCAAAAGGACCAGGCCCTTGAAATCTGTCGCGAGCCTCCACGATCCGATCGCCGGAATATTCTTCACGCGAAGATCGCAAAGTTCGCCAAGGCTCGGAGCTGATTGAACCCGTGGCGTTCTCTGCGTATGTTGCGTGAGGCCAAGAATGCACGGCGAAGACTCCATTCGCGGAGACTTGTGCGCCTTTGGCGCATTGCGGCTAAAAATTGCCTTGGTTGATTGCCTTTCTTCCGCCCCGCATTGCGCCGACCTCGCCCCTTGACCCTGCGAAGCCGGTAGCCAAAGTCCCCCCCATGGAAACGACTCTGGCCTACGCCGAAACCCATTTCCCGCAGCTCATGCGCCGCGTGAAGGACGGCGAGGAAGTCCTCTTGCGCGATGGCGAGCTGGCGGTGGCCAAGATCATTCCGGTTCCTGCATTGGCCGCGACGGCACGCCCCAAGGTTGGCGAGACGACTTCGGCTCTGGTGAAGTGGAGCCCAGCGTCGTTCGCCGCGCTGGATGAAGCCGGATTGCACGAGCTGGGCTTGCTGTGAACCTCCTACTCGATTCCTGCGCTCTCATTTGGCTGGCCAGCGAGCCCGCCCGTCTGAGCCAGACTGTGATCGCTGCGATCAACGCACCGGAGTCCACTCTGCACGTCAGCCACGCGAGCCTCTGGGAAATCGCCCTCAAGCACGGCGCTGGAAAGTTGGTGCTGCCGCAAACGCCCCGGCAATGGTGGACGGAGCAGGTCGGGAAGTGGGGCTTGATCGAACTCCCGCTGACCGCTGAAGCCCTTCTGCGCGGAAACGAGCTGCCCCTGCATCACAAGGATCCCTTCGACCGCGTCATCATCGCCCATGCATTGATGCACAACCTCGCCATCGCTACGCCTGACCCGGCCTTCCCGCCCTACAGCGTGCAGATTGTTTGGTAGCCAACTGCCGGTCGAGGTGACGGAGAAGAAGCGGGGTCTCAGTTACGGCCATCCTCGCCTTGCATGCGTGAGAAATGGATTGGCACGGTTGGGAATCTACGGGTAGGCATTCGCAGTGCAACCATATCGAAGATGGACGCGCGCGGCGGCTGGGATCATTGGTTCCACGATAAAAATCGGTGTGCTGGCAGCGGCGGTTCAGGTGTTGGTTTCGGTGGCGGCTCGTGCCCAAATTGCGAGCTTTGATAGACAGCCCGTAGCCGCAGTCTCGGTGCTTGGCGCTTCCGCCGATTTTTCGTTCCAGTTTCGCGTAAACCAGACGTTTGCCAATCTGGGTGTTGTGGTTCGGAAAGACGGCTCGGTCGCTACACCTCGATTCACATTCGCAAGTCAAAGCGTCAGTAACGACCTATCCAGTGGTTTTTATACTGTGGGCGCGTTCACGCTGCGAATTTCAAACCTAACCAATGCCGACGTCGGCAACTACACGTTCGAGGTGACGGTCAACGGAGCCAGTGTGTTCTCTGGCGTTAGCCAAGCAGTTAGCCTTTCGCTCGGAAGCGCAGCGCCGCCTGTCATTTCAACCCAACCTCAGGTTGCAACGATCGTGGCCCTTGGCGGAGCGGCTGTTTTCTCAGTCGTGGCAACAGGCGTTCCTGCACCTACCTACCAGTGGCAGAAAGATGGATCGGCTATTGTCGGAGCGAGCGATTCAACCTACCGGATTTCATTTGCGAACTTCAGCTCCGCGGGCGTTTACAAAGTCACTGTTTCGAATGCATCGGGATCCGTCGTCAGCAATTCGGCGGAAGTTTTTGTCGGGACTGCACAGGCGCCGAGCATTTTCGCTCAACCCGCGAATGTGGCAGCTTCTTTGGGAGGTGCCGTATCGTTTTCCGTGACAGCAAGCATTCTTACGTTTCCGCCTCCGACATATCAGTGGTATCAAAACGGCGCCGCGATTTCTGGCGCGAATGGCGCGACCCTGAGTGTTGCTGGGGTTAGCACGTCCAGCGAAGGCACATACACGGTGGTGCTCTCCAACCTTGTGGGTTCAGTTACCAGCAACGCGGTAAGACTCACTATCGCGCCGACGATCACGGTTCAGCCAACGAGCGTTACGGTGAACGCTGGCGCGAGCGCCACTTTCACGGTTAGCGCGGCCGGCAGTGTGCCGCTGACCTACCAGTGGTCGAGAAGCTTTCCGGCGAATCTCAGCTCGGGAGCAATTGGCGCGACGAGCGCAACCCTGACTGTCCCCAATGTAACCGCATCCGACGCTGGGAGCTACTTAGTAAGGGTCACAAATAGCGCGGGCTCGGTCACGACCAGTGGCGCCGTGCTGACCGTTACTTTCCCGAACCCTGCCCGCCTAATAAACCTGTCCATCCTCACTTCCCTGGATGCGGGCGACACCTTCACGATGGGCTTCGTCGTCGGTGGCAGCGGCACCAGCGGTTCCAAACCTCTCTTGATTCGCGCCGCCGGCCCTTCTCTGGCGCAATTCGGCGTAACCGGTCCCCATAGCGACCCCAAGATCGAGTTCTTCACTGGTGCAAATAAGGTCAACGAAAACGACGACTGGGGCGGGGTTGCCGCCATCAGCAACGCCTTTGCGCAAGTCGGCGCATTCGCCTACATCTCCGCCGCATCGAAAGACGCCGCCATCTTTGATCCCGCAGTCGCACGTGGCGACAACTCCGTGCGCGTCTCTGGCGTCGGCAGCGCGAGTGGCACGGTTATCGCCGAACTATACGAGGCCTCTCCGGCGGCTTCTGTGACCTCAACCACATCGAGATTGGTCAATGTTTCTGTCCTGAAAAACATCGGCACCGGCCTCACCGCAGGTTTCGTAATCGGCGGCAACGGCAGCAAAACGGTGCTCATACGGGCGGTTGGTCCAGCGCTTACGAATTTCGGTGTCGCGAACGCTCTCGCGAATCCGCGTCTGACGCTGTTTAATTCGTCGGGCACGGTTATCGGAGGTAACGATGATTGGAGTGTCTTCGACTCTGGCACGATGACATCGGTCGGCGCCTTTTCGCTTCCGCTTCTTAGCAGGGATGCCGCATTCGTTACGACGTTAGCTCCTGGCAACTACACTGTTCAGGTGAGCGGGGTAGGTGGCACAACCGGAGTTGCACTTGTTGAGATTTACGAGGTGCCGTAGACGGCAACTGCGGAAGCGCTCGAATACCGTCGAACGGCGGGATTGTGCGCGGAACGCGAGAGGGCAGGCTGTCCGCGATGCCAGCCTACAAGCAGCAACACTTTCTGCCGCTCGCTTATCTCGGGCAATTTGGTGGGCCGCCGGAGCGTGAGCTGCGAAAGCGGCGGATTTGGCGAGTCAGCGACACGCACGCCGGCGAAGTCCCGGTCGGCACCCAGTGCCAGGAGGATTACTTCTACTCCAAACATCGTGCCGCACTGTGCGAAAGCTATTTCAGCCAGATCGAGAGCATTTATGGTTCGCTCATGGGCAAGATCGCCCGGCGTGAATCGTTGTCGCGCCACGACCTGTTTCTTTTGTTCCTGTGTGCGGTCGACTTCTACGCGCGCGGTTCTAGGTTCCGGGCCCACTCGGCCCGAGAGGAATACGAGTTGTATTTGCACCGGATTGGAATCTTCAAGACTCAGCTGATCAGTTCTGACCTGGCCAACGCGGATGACGCCGCGCGTCGCGACTACATTTTGCGGAATTGGGATTTTGGACTTATTCCGTTTTTGGAAGAGACTGCGGTGCTGACGTCGGACTCGCCGTCGATCTGGTTTGGTTCAAAGCACGCACCGGGGCAACTGCAGGGCGTGCTCATGCCAGTCACGCCACTCTGTTGCTTCGTCGCAGCGCACCGTCCCTCGTATTGCATCGAGGAGAAGGTGGCTACACCAGAGGATGCCCATGTCGTGAGCATAAATGAAATCGAAAACTCTGTGGACGCCGTGTTCTTCAGCGATCCGTTGAGCGGGGAGGAAATCGCTGCAATTCGCGGCAAGCTCGCGAGCCGGTTGGTAGTCCCGGCAGATCCCCACGGCTGGCGGCTTGAGCTGATTGACTACGATGAGAATCCCAATTTGACGTTCCTCAAAATCGCCTAGGCGACGCCTGCGGGCGCCGTCAAGCGGCGCCCCTACGTCAGAGCAATCGCCTGCAAGCTAGGCGATGCCTTTCGAACGAAAGGCCTTCGCGCGAGCGTTTGGTTGCACCCGTCGACCTCCCGACTTGTTTCCAGTGTAATCAACCGTCAGTTTGCGGGGGCTCGCGGCGTCGCGTCACGCTCGCCGCCTTACCCTCGGAACCCCGGCTCCATGATTACCCTCTACGACTACGCTGTCATCGCCTTCTACGTGGGCTTCATGCTGTGCCTCGGCGTCGTGTTTCGCGGGCTGAGCAAGAACACGTCCGACTATTTTCGCTGCGGCGGATCGATGCCGTGGTGGATCACGGGTTCGTCGGCGTGGCTCGTGACGTTCTCGGCGTGGACGTTCGTCGGCGCGCGCGGAGCCCGAGGATGGTCAGAAAAAACGCGGGCCGGATGAAGCGGGTGGCGAGCATTGGCCTGGTGAGGAGCGTCTTCATCGTGAGTTGGAGTGCGATCGCGCGGAGCGGGGTCGATGCCGCATCATGGTTTCGCGGTTCCTCGTAAGCTACACTGGAGGGCGAATCCATCCAGCGCGCGCTGGCGGGGCTTGGTCGACGAAATCACCGGCGCCCTTGACGCCCCGCGCTGTGCAACGAAAGTGGCGGACGTGCGTCTCGCTCCCGCCTGCGCCGCCGTAAGTTCTCCCTTCAACCCCAACCCGAAAAACAGGAATCGCCATGAATCGTCGTCTCGCCCTCGCCTCGTTTGCCCTCTGCACCGTCCTCGCCGCTGCGCTGCCGCTTGCGGCCCAAGCCCCCGCCGATGGCGCCGCCAAGAAAGCCCCCATGGGCCCGCGCCAGCGCACCAGCCCGCACGAAACCGTCAGCGCCCGCATCGGTGGCGGACGCGGTGCCCCGCTCGTCGCCATCACCTACGGCCGGCCCTACTCGGCCAGGGGTGGCAAGGGTGAGGCGCGCAAAATCTGGGGCGAACTCGTCCCGTGGGACAAGGCCGACCGCCTCGGCGCCGACGAAGCCACCACGCTCCTCACCGAGTTGCCGATGGTGATCGACGGCAAGGAACTCCCGGCCGGCGCCTACACGCTCTACATCATCGCCTCGGAAGCCGGCACCTCGAAGCTCGCCTTCAGCACCCACGTCGGCAAATGGGGCATTCCTGTCGATGAGACGAAGGACGTCGGCCGCTTCGATCTAAAGAAAGACGCCCTTGAAAACTCAGTCGACCAGTTGACCATCGCCATTGCCAACGACCAGGCGACCGGCGGCGGCGTGATCAAAATTTCGTGGGAGAAGACCCAGTTCTCCCTGTCGTTTGCCCTGAAGAAATAACCGCGTTCCCACTCCCACCATGACATCATCCCGTTTTCCGGTCGTGTTCCTCGCCTCGGCGAGCCTGACGCTGGTTGCCGCTCTCTCGGCCCAAACTCCGGCCGCCGCGCCCACGCCCGCGGCGCCGGCCGCCCGGCCGCCTGCTGCCCCGCAGCTGGCGGTGCCCGCCGCCAGCCCCGTCGGCACGCTCAAGCAACGCGTCGGCCTCACCGACATCGAAATTGTTTATGCGCGCCCGGGGGCTAAGGGACGCGTGATGATTGGCAAGAACGAGCCCTACGGCAAGGTGTGGCGCACTGGCGCGAACAACGCCACGACCATGACGTTCAGCACCGCCGTGAAACTCGGCGGCAAGGATGTGCCCGCGGGCAAATACGCCCTGTTCACCATCCCAAACGAGAACGAGTGGACCATCATCATCAACAAAGGCGCGCAGCAATGGGGCGCGTTCAGCTACGATGAGACTGCCGACGTCGCGCGCTTCAACGTCAAGCCGGTGAAGCTCACCGAGCACGTCGAGACCCTCGAGATCGGGATCAACGACATCCGCGACGCCTCCGCCACCATCAACATCTCCTGGGAAAAAGTCCGGGTGCCGATCAAGTTGGAACTGGATATCGTCGGCCCGACGGTCGCAAAGATCGACGAGCTGATGGCGGGCGAGGGCCGCAAGCCCTACAGCCAGGCCGCGAGCTTCTACCTCGAGAACGGCCTCGATCTGAACAAGGCGCTGGCTTGGGCGGAGGCGGCCGTGGCCGCCGGGGCCAACCAGACCAACGTCCACCTCAAGGCCAGGATTCTCGCCAAGCTGGGACGCAAGGTCGAAGCCATCGCGGCCGCGAACCAGTCGACCGAACTCGCTGCCAAATCCACCAACAGCGGCATCCGGCTCGAATACACCAAGATGAACGAGAATCTGATCAACAGCCTGAAGTGACGATGCGCATTCCCACTGGCCTTCGTTGCGCGGGTGGCGCCGTGTGGCTGCTCGTCGGCGCGCTCGCGCACGCCGGCGACACGATTCCCGCCACGCCGGCCGCGATTCAGCAGGAGCTGAAGAGTTTCGCGACCGTTGCCACGGTGCTCTACGTCGCCGCACACCCGGACGACGAAAGCAACTCCCTCCTCGCCCAGCTCGCGCGCGGCCGCGGCTATCGCACCGCCTACCTCTCGACGACGCGCGGCGACGGCGGCCAAAACGAACTCGGCCCCGAGTTTGGCGAGAAACTCGGCCTCGCCCGCACGCAGGAACTCCTCGCCGCGCGGCGCGTTGACGGCGGCCGGCAATATTTCACCCGGGCGATCGACTACGGCTTCTCGAAGGATGTAAACGAAGCCCTGCGCCTGTGGGAGCACGACAAGGTGCTCGGCGACGTCGTGCGCGTTTACCGCCTGTTTCGTCCGGACGTCGTCATTGCCGGCATGAGCCCGGTGCAGACACCCGGCCAACACGGCCAGCACGTCGCTTCCGCCGTGTTGGCGATCGAGGCATTCAAGATCGCCGGCGATCCGAAGGCGTATCCCGAACACTTCGCTGACGGCCTCGCGCCGTGGCAGCCCAAGCGCATCGTCGGCCGCAGCGGCGGCGGCCGCGGTGGTCGCGGTGGTGGTGGCGGCGGTGGCGAGGCGCCCGCGGCCGGCACCGTCCGGTTCGAATCGCCAGCGACGGATCCCGCCTCCGGCGAGGATCTCAGCGCGATCGCGGGACGCAGCCGCGCGATGCACAAGACCCAGTTTGGCCTCAACTTTGGTGCAGCCGGCGGCGGCGGTTTTGGGGTCGGCGGCCCGAGCACGTCGTCGTTCGCCATCATCGCAGGCGATCCCGCGGGCAAGGAACTGCTCGACGGTCTCGACCTCACCTTTGCCCGTTTCGCGGGCGGCGCCGAAATCGCCCAACTCACCGACGCGGCCATCGCGCAATTCAAGATCGACGATCCGGTGGCCAGTGTGCCCGCACTGCTCGCCATTCGCGCAAAGCTCGCCGCGCTGTCCACGGATCCCGTCGTCACCGACAAGCGCGCGCAGCTGGATCGGATTTTGCAGGCCTGCCTCGGGCTGGCGGTCGAGACGACGCTGCCCAATGCCGAGGTCGTGCCTGGTGAAACGCTCAAACTGCGCCACGCCGCGACCATGACGACCAGGGCGGCGGTAAGATTGGTGACGGTGCGTTATCCCGCGTCGAAAGGCGGGGAAAAGATCGATGCCGCGCTCTCGCCCGACCAGGCGCTGGTCCGTGAAGCCTCAACGGTCCTGCCGCCGCGCACGCCGATCAGCCAGCCCTACTGGCTGCGCGAGGAAGGCTCACCGGGACTCTTCCGCGTCGATGAAACCAAGCTGATCGGCCAGCCGGAAAATCCGCCGGCGTTTCCCGTCGAGTTTGTGTTTTCCGTCGGCGGGCAGACGCTCGTCGTTGCCACCGAGCCCGTGCAGATCGTCGCCGGGGCGTCCGCGGCGCAGCAACGGCGCAGGCTCGCGGTGATTCCGCCGGTGTCACTCGCTTTTCCGTATGAAGTCGAACTGTTCGCACCGGGTGCAGCGAAGACCACCGTCATTGAGGTGACTGCGGCGCGCGCCGACAGCGCCGGTGCAGTGCGACTGAACGGCCCGGCGGGCTGGAAGATCTCGCCGGCGTCGCAGCCGTTCCAACTCGCCAAGGTTGGCGACAAGACGAGCGTCACGTTCACCGTCACCGCGCCGGCGCAGGCCGCGTCCGCCGCGCTCGCGGCGAGCGCCGAGGTGGGCGGCGCGACCTACGGCACAGGTCGCGTGGTGTTCAACTATGCGCATCTGCCGGTGCAACTCCTGCAGCCGCCGGCCCGGCTCAAAGTGGTGGCGTTCGATTTCGCGATCCGTGGCAAAACCGTCGGCTACCTGCCCGGCGCGGGCGACAGCACCGCCGAAAATCTCGGGCAACTTGGTTACGCCGTGAAGACGCTCACGGGCGCCGACCTGTCGCCGGAAAAACTCAAAGGCCTCGATGCCGTCGTGATCGGCGTGCGGGCGTTCAACGAGCGCCGTGATCTCGAGGCGAACCTCCCCGGCCTTTTCGCGTGGGTGGAAGCCGGCGGCACGGTGATCGTGCAATACAACCGACCGAGCGGCAATCTCCGCGGGCCGCTCGCGCCCTACGAGCTCTCGATCGCCGGCTCTGCGCCGGCGCTGCGCGTGACCGACGAGACCGCGCCGGTCACCTTCGTCGCGCCCGACCATCCCGCGCTCAATGTGCCGAACAAGATCGGTCCGGCCGATTTCGACGGCTGGGTGCAGGAACGCGGCGCGTATTTCCCGAGCAGCTGGGACAAGGTGCATTTCAAGACGATCCTTGCGATGAGCGATCCCGGCGAGAAGCAGCCCGACAGTAGCGTGCTCGTGGCGCAGCACGGCCAGGGCTACTACGTTTACACCGGCGTGGCGTTTTTCCGACAGCTGCCCGCCGGCGTGCCCGGCGCCTACCGGCTGTTCGCGAATTTGGTTTCGCTCGGGAAATGAGATCGGGCGACGAACGCGATCCTGACGGCTCGCCGGGCGTGCCGGGGTTCCGCACGTGGCGCGGCGTCTATTGGTTTGTCTTTGCGTGCTTCGCGGCGGCGGTGCTCGCGCTCACGATTTTCTCGCGCGTCTTTGCATGAACGCCCTCGACTGGCTCGTGCTCCTCGGGACGATGCTCGGCATTGCCGCCTACGGCACGTGGCGCACGCGGCACACCGACCACCTCGACACCTACCTCAAGGGCAGCAGCACGACGAAGTGGGGCACCATCGGGCTCTCGGTGATGGCCACGCAAGCGAGCACGATCACGTATCTCTCGCTGCCCGGCCAGGCCTACGA
>Ga0163199_1002615_pt1 | contig 10981 bp, 13 predicted proteins | sample PL_2010_150m_FD_113537 | JGI IMG/M metagenome (GOLD analysis project Ga0163199, IMG submission 113537) | Freshwater microbial communities from Powell Lake, British Columbia, Canada to study Microbial Dark Matter (Phase II) - PL_2010_150m | ecosystem: Environmental > Aquatic > Freshwater > Lake ...
GGGCTAAGATATTAAATAATGAACTGTGAAGGGATTTAAGCAATGGTAGAATCAGAAGCCCATAAAAAATACGAATTCAAACGAACTCTAGAGGCACTGCGCGATAAGCATGGCAGAGGTACGGAACTCATCTCCCTGTATATTCCTCATGACAAACAGATATATGAAGTCTCAAACCAGCTGCGGGAAGAGTTCGGTCAGGCTTCCAACATCAAATCAAGGGTGACAAGACAGAATGTAACCGGCGCCATTGAGTCCCTGCTTTCCAGACTGAAGCTCATACCAAAGGCCCCATTTAACGGTGTTGTGATATTTTGCGGCGCTGTGGATATTGGTGCTAACAAAACAGAAATGCAGACATTCATAATGGAACCTCCTGAACCCTTTGTTTCTTATAAATATCATTGCGATTCGTCTTTCCTTCTCACACCTCTTGAGGACATGCTACATGAGAAACAGACACACGGGCTTCTCGTACTTGACAGGCGTGAAGCCACTGTGGGGTTGCTTCGCGGGAAACATATCGAAGAAATGTCACACCTTACTTCCAATGTCCCCGGAAAACAGCGAAAAGGAGGTCAGAGCTCTCACAGATTCCAGCAGCTTCGTCTCATAGCGATCAATGATTTCTATACCAAGATTGCCGACGCTGCAAGTGAGGTCTTCCTTGCTGTCGACCAGAAGGAATTCATGGGCGTTTTCATAGGTGGACCATCGCCCACGAAAGAAGAGTTCGAGAGCGGGGCATACCTGCATCATGAGATACAGAAAAAGATATTGGGGCTCTTTGATGTAGCGTACACGGACGAATCAGGATTGTACGAACTGTTCGACAAACTTGGAGAGGCACTTTCTGACCTTGATGTAGTCAAAGAGAAAAAGTTTATGGAGCGCTTCATGAAAGAGCTTGTGAATGACACAGGTCTAGCCTCATACGGTGAAGAACAGGTCAGGAAGAACCTCGAAATGGGCGCTGTGGATATTCTGCTGTTGTCAGATGAATTAAGAAAGGTCAGACTCACCATAAAATGTGGCAACTGCACCAATGAGGAAAAGAAGACCATCATAAAGAAGGCTGGAGAGGAATATCAGCCAGGGAACTGTTCAAAATGCGGGTCAGGAATGAAAATAGCAGAGTCTGTGGATATAGTGGAAGAACTTTCTACTATTGCAGACCAGATGAGCACTAATATCGCTTTTATCTCGAATGATTTCGAAGAAGGAAACCAGCTTATTTCAGCCTTTGGCGGTATTGGCGCGATATTGAGGTTCAAGACTGGGATATAGATAAAACCAAACCGTAGATTTGTTGATATTTTTTTTCAGCGATCTCCAAGTTTATTTTTCGATCGTATATTTGATAGTCAGGTCTATTGTGAGACCTCTGAGGTTTTTTTCCTGTTCGCCAAGAACCTGCTTTATTTTCGTGTTCTCAAGAAGCTTTTCGATCTGTTCTTTTATTTGGGCAAAGCGAACATATTCCTGGACAGTCAGTTTTTCTTCATTAGAAATTTCAAATATTATTGAACTCAATGTTCCTCCTGATGATAGTTCCTGTGTCCAATTTCAACTTGCGTGCATTCTGCACACTCAAATTGCAGAGTTGTATGCATGATATTGAACTTATCACTAACCATTTTGCTGATGTCACTGATAAATGTCTCAGTCTGGTGAACATGCATCTTGTCAACCAGAATATGGGCGCTCATAGCATGGATATTCGAGCAAATGCTCCAGATATGGATGTCGTGAACTCCTTTTACCCCATTAAATATCATGATCTCCTTTGAAAGCCTATCCGCATCAATATGTTTTGGCGCGAATTCAAGCAGGATACGCATTGAGCCGACCACAAGCCTGAACGCACCGTAAAGCAGCATAGCAGCGATGAAAATGCTCAGCATTGGGTCTACAATGTTGTTCCCTGTAAGAAGAATAATTACTGCACCTGCGATAACAGCCACAGATGCCAGGGCATCTCCTATCACATGAAGGTATGCGCTTTTAATATTCAGATCAGAATGACCATGCAGTTTTAAAGCAGCCCAGGAATTGACGATAAGACCTATGGTGGCTATGACAAGCACCTGTGCTCCTTTTACAACAGGCGGATCAAATATCCTTTCGTAAGCCTCATAAAAAATGAAAAACGCAATCCCGATTATCGTTAACCCATTGATCAACGAGGCAAATATCTCGAACCTGTGATAGCCGAACGTCATGCTGTTGTTCGATGGACGGGTTGATATTTTTATTGCACCGTACGAAAGCAAAAGCGCAACCACATCCATGAAAACATGGGCTGAATCCGAGAGCAGGGCAAGGCTGTTGGACAACACTCCTCCGATCACTTCCATAAAAAATATGATCGAAGTAAGGATTATTGCAATCTTCAGGTTCTTATTAAGATTCTCTTCCATATCAAGAATGTTCTAATCAGTCGAATTGTTTTGAAGTTTGCATACACCAGGCTTATTGCATATTTCGCAATCAGACCCACATGGTTCTATGTGTATCAGTATTGAAAGATTTGGGATCTTCTCCTTAATATCTTTTTCCAGATGGTCGCAGAATTCATGAGCCTCAATGACAGACTGGTTTTTTGGCACTACAAGATGAAGGTCAACGAATCTCTCAGCCCCTGACATCCTTGAGCGCAGATTATGGTATTCTGCATAATCAGAATAGTGTTCAGTAATGATAGATTTTATGAGTGCTTCTTCATTATCAGAAAGCTTTACATCCATGATCCCGGAAATAGACCGCTTTGTCAGGTCATACGATGCTTTCAGGATCATAAGCGCCACGATTATTGCAAGCAGTGGATCAAATATCGGATTTCCTGTGAAATGAATAAGGACTAGACCGATAAAAACACCGATCGAAGTATATACATCTGTTGTGAGATGATACGCGTCAGCTTCAAGCGCTATGGACTCAGCATGCATTGCGACTTTCATGATCTTTCTTGAAACATAAAAATTCACGATCGCTGAGATCGCCATGATGGCAATGCCAACACCAATAAATTCGTTTTTCAATCCTTCTACTTCATTCCCGGAAAATATCTTTCTTCCGGCTTCATAAAGGATGATAATCGCAGCTACAGTTATCAATATAGCTTCTATTGTTCCTGATACGTTCTCGAATTTGCCGTGCCCGAACTTGTGGATATCATCAGCAGGTTCTCCTGCTTTTCGGACTGAGTAATTGGCTATTACAGCAGCAAGAAGGTCGATTCCTGAATGAAGTGCTTCAGAGAGCACCGATATCGAGCCCAACATGAAGCCCACAGCGAGCTTCATTATAAGAAGGATGGTGTTGGAATATATGGAGATCCTTGCTACTTTTGTAATTTCTGCGTGGGCTGCGAAATATTTGTTGTTCTTATCAGGCATTTATTTTCTACTTTATCTGGATAATAGTATATAGGGATTTTTGAATTTATCGTTTCTTCCATCTTATAAGCACACCATCCTCCATCCTCTCACACGACAGCAGCTCCATCCTGCAAAACCCTCCCACAAATCCCTCCCCATCCACAAGCGTCGGCGCAGTCCTTCCTCCGATAATAATATTTCCTATGAAAGTATATATCTCATCAACAAGCCCTGCTGATATCAGTCCCCAATTCAATGTCGCGCCTCCTTCCACCATCAGTCGGTTGATCCCGCGGGATTTCAGTTCGACAACTAGCTTTTCAAGGTCAATGGTTTTTTCACCAGCCACGATGATATGGGCCGCCTTTGAAAGCTCTTTAACTTTCTCCTTTGGCGCGCTCTCTGATACTGCGATGATCTTTCTGCCTGCGCCTTTTTTGAAAATATCAGCATCAATAGGAGTGCGCGCCGAGCTATCCACAACGATCCGCGTCGGGTTTTCATCTAACCCAAGAGTACGCCGTTTTTCTCTTCGCGCAGCTGATTTTACTGTGAGGCTGGGATTATCCGAAAGGACTGTGCCTATGCCAACCATTATTGCATCAGAAGTGGCGCGCAGTTCATCCACGCGGTCAAAATCAAGGCTTCCGGATATCCTTGTCTGCTTTCGCTCAATCGTAGCGATCTTTCCATCAGCACTCATGGCTGCGTTTATGAAGACAAAGGGGCGTGTGGATTTATTTTGCATGGCTTCTCTTGCCCTCAAAATACCTGCAATCAGCATAAGAGCACTGCTTATTCCTGTGACTGTGTTCACATTTTAGCCTTGATACTGGAATATGCTCAAATTCAACACCCAGAACCTCCCTGAAATACTGGATAGCAGCCTCGATGGCTGCAAATGTGCTTCTCTTGCAGCATCTTGCTCCACTGTTAGCTGCTATAGCGGCAAGAGCCCTTGATGTCATCATATTGGCAATGCGCCTTTCATAGTCTGTAAGTGGACTGGCTTTCAGGATAACACTCATGGCGATGCCAGTGGCGATGGCTGCTGCATCAGCGCCGTACAGACCGCAGTATCCACCCGGAACAGTTGCGCCGCGGCGGATGGCTTCTTTGATATCTTCATCTGTTGCTTTTCCTGTGAGGTTCTTATAAGCAGTGACGAGCACTGCAGCTATCATGGCATGATGCTCTGGTCCGTGCATGGGCATAACGGGATGCTTCATGATGGTCATAGCCATCTCCATAGGGTTTTTTGAGTTTGAAGACAGGCAGAACTGGGTGATCACCTTTATGGAATCACTTGCATGGCATTCATTGCATACATAATGCCCTGCAGGGCAGTGGATGTTAGCTGATTCTTGTTTTCCGCAGTAAGTGCAGGTCACAGGGATAGCTGCGGTCAGATACGTAAGCTCTTCGCCGCAGATCATGCAATTCTCAGTTCTTTTAGTGTCCATGTTCGGATATTGGGTATCCTGATATTTGAAGTTTCTTAACAGAATTAGAATTCTCCCAGGGTCGTCTGCGCTTTTTCACCTGCCAGGTTTGCCACTCTTACTCCTACCCTCCTGAGAGCGGTCTGATGTTGGGCAAGAAACTCTTTTGCAAGTTCATTCGCCACCCTCTTTGCCTCTTCAAAATCAGCTACCTTTCCAGTGATATCGCAGAAAGCCTCATCAATGCTCTCCTGCTCTACAATATCAGAAAATCCATGAAGTATTTCCATGATCTCATCAGATATACTGCGGTAAAGCTCCATGTTGACAGGCAGGAATACAGCATCAGGATTCATCTTTTTTGCACGGCTGATAGGAATCCATGCTTTAATCCCGAACTTGCGCGCTTCGTAATTGCTCGTGCTCACCGCGCCGCTGTCCCCGCCGCGACCTGAATATATGCAGATCACCACATGCTTGCCTTTCAGCTCAGGGTGTTCTCTTTCCTCGCACTGTGCAAAGAAATAGTTCATGTCCACGTGCAGGATTATCCTGTTATCTGGCATTAATTGAATATTGTTTGTATGCAATATAGCTTTTTACTGAACAGGATTTTCAAATCACATGATAGGATGTCAATAATATTTATTATAACTTCAAATGCAATATCCTCAAAGATATCCTTTATCTCAGTGCTCTTCAAACACCTCGTATTTATTTGTCCATTCCCATTAATAGACCTGCCAGAATTTCAGATAAATATATAAATGTAAAAGATGTTATTATAATAACAGTTGGGTGCTAATAGAGTCGCAATGTCAGATCAAATTCCACAGAAAATAACAAGTCGCTGGTGGGTAGTAGTTGGAGCTCTTCTCATCCAGATCAGTCTGGGCGCTGTTTACATCTGGAGCATATTCCAGTCACCGCTGAAGGAATTATTCACGACATGGAACGAAAGCGACGTTACCCTGCCTGCACAAATAGTACTGGTAGCCTTTGCTTTTGCAGTGATCTTCGGGGGTCGTCTTCAGGACAGATTCGGACCTCGCGTGATCGCAACAGTTGGAGGACTAATGCTCGGTTGCGGTCTGATCCTTGCAGGACTGACAGGGAATTTCGATGATAGAACAGCTCTTTTCTGGTTGATCGCCACATTCTCAGTTATTGGAGGAGCAGGCATAGGCATGGCATATGTATGCCCCATAGCAACATGCATAAAATGGTTTCCAGATAAGAGGGGACTTGTTACAGGTCTGGCAGTAGCAGGATTTGGAGCCGGCGCGTTCTTTTTTGCGCCTCTGGCAAAAGGCCTGATACTCGGTGGCAGTTATCAACTCCTGAACGTAAGTCTTTTTGATCTGCCAAAACTTGGCATATTCAATACGTTCATGGTCATCGGGATCATTTTCCTGGTTGTAGTAGTAACGGGTGCCCAGCTTCTCAGAAATCCGCCTGAGGGTTATGTTCCTGCCGGATGGACCAGAACTTTGACAACGAGTGCGCAAACACCTCAGAATGTTGATTATACTTCAAAAGAAATGCTAAGAACGCCAATGTTCTGGCTGCTATGGCTGACATACTTTGCAGCCTGTACAGCAGGATTGCTGGTGATAATGAAAGCAGCGCCTATTTATCAGTCGTTCAGCATTAACGCAATGACACCTCCGATTGCAGAAGCGAATTTCAAAGACATCTCCACTCAAGCCGCAATGGCTGTTTCAATCCTGGCTATTTTCAACTCTTTAGGTCGCATTTTGTGGGGAAAGATATCTGACAATATTGGTCGCAAAATGACCCTTGTCACGATCTTTTTGATTTGCAGCGTTGCGATGCTTGGTCTAGGGAGTATGCAGACATACATACTATATTTATTTGGGATCAGCCTCGTTGGTCTTTGTTTCGGAGGTTTCCTGGCTCTATATCCGGCGTTGACCGCTGATTATTTTGGAACAAAACATATTGGCGTCAATTATGGCTGGATGTTTTCAGCATATGGCGCAGGTGGCTTTTTCGGACCTTTCCTGGCAGCCTGGTTGATGAAAAAGGTTTCCGATGTACCTTATCAGGTCACGGACAATGCAGGAAATATCGTTCAAAAGACATACGCAGTAGGTGAATATGGAACGGCATTCTTTGTGGCAGGTATCATCTGTCTTTTCGCTGCTATTCTGATCGGCCTTACCATGAAAAAACCTGTGCCGCCATATGAATAAAAAAAAATCTATCTCCTTTTTCCCCTCAACAGCAAAGGGATGATCCCGATAACCACAAGAAAGCTTCCAAACCACAATATGGTCATCCCTGGAATGACTCTCACATTTGCCACAGAGATAATATGGGCGATTGTGTGCCTATTCCCTGGTAACGCACATTGACATCCGCAAGCAATCCCCGATATATCATTGGCTCAGTCACAAACTCCCCTTTGATCTCCCTGAAACTTGCAGCACCAGAATCCACAAGAACTCCATCTTTATAAATATCGTACACTCCGATCTTGGTGAGGACTGCAGTAGCATGTTTATGATCAACAGGGAATGAGAGATCAGCAAGCAGGATATCGTATCCACCGACTGTTTTTTTCTCATTGAACTTCATGAACAGAACAGTCTCAGAGGTGGCAAAAGTTGACATGAGTACGCCAATTAGCATTACAATGATCCCGAGGTGTACGATGTGTGTACCGCATGAACGCATCTTGTTCATAAATCCTGTCACGCCTGAACTATTAATAATCTGGTATGTTGAGCTTATTCCTGCAAATGCAAGCAAGGATGCTGAGATATTTTCCAGTGTGTTCGGAAAAGGACGCACCAATACAAATACCGGTATCAGAACAGCGCCAAGGATAATTCCTTTTATCCAGTGCTTTCCAAGGCTTTCAAACATGCATATTCCAAGTACTGCGATCAATGCAACCGTGAATGGATATGACCATGTCCCGTAAAGGTCAACAGAAACAGATGTTCCAAAGGACTGAAGCAGCATCGAGGATGTAAGCCCCCAGAACAGGATGAAAGAAAGAGCACACAGTATTATTATCGTTGCATAGAAGGTATTGCGAGTGGAGAGGGCAGTTCTCCTGTATTCAGTGATACAAAAGAGTCCTTCAGGATCGAGCCGTTGACCCATATCATCTCCGTTGTATTCAAGGAAGCAGCTTCGGCTACAGTTCGATATTTGACAAGATAGTTGGAAGCAGTGCTGTAACCCAGTGCAAGCACGAAGATTATCACGAGAATCCCGGTGATAGTTCGTGTGTCTAGTTCATTTTACATTTTCAATTTTTCGCTTGTCTTGATGTCGTCAAGCACCTGTCCGATCAGCTTCTTTGCGTTCTCAAGATGTCTTGTACCGCTGCCTGCAAGCTGATTGAAGTTATCCTGGATGAGCAGTTCATTCTCCTGGATCATATAAATGTAATAAACAAGGATGCCCCAGTAGATAGACAATCCTAAAAATCCTGCTATCCCTATTACGACAAGCTGAGGATATACCTTGGCTACAGTGAAACCCAGCGGGTCCAGTTTATCGATAGAAAGAAAATAGTTGTATAAAATTATCAAGCCAAAGATGATCGGTACGATACCGATCAATATTATGTTTGTTTTACTGAGCCTCATTCGAACACCATTATATAATATGCAAAATCTCTATATATACCTGTTCCCTCTTAGCCGTTTATTCTATCTGCTTTTTTTCTTTTACGCCATTCAATTGAAACAGGGCAGCTGCCGTATCCAGAAATCTTTCATCATCGTGCTCTGCCGCATTGCGAAGTATCTTGGTTGGTTCAGCAAGTATCTGGTTGGCAAAAGAATGCGTCATATCATCAAGCACAGTGCGCTCGATGTCACCGATGGTATGCCTCGATTTTAGCTTGTTTACAGCTTCTTCACATTCTTTTCCCCTTATCACTTCGATCCTTGAATAAAGGGCTGAGATTATCCTGTCAGCCTGCTGGCGCTTATACTGCTTTCCAAGCAATTCAAGTTCTTCCTCGATAAGAAGTTCTGCCTTCTTTGCTTCCTCTTTTCTTTTATTAAGATTTGAATCGCTGATGCTTTTCAGGTTATCGATATTAAAGAGCCTGACCTCAGGTATTTCCTCAACCCTGCTCTCGATGTTCCTGGGATTACCAATGTCTATGAGCATAATTTCCTTTTTGCGCGCATCCATCACTCGTGACATCAATTCATGTGTCAGGACAAAATGCGGCGCTGAGGTGGCGCTTATTACTACATCAGACCTGGGTATGAATTTTTCAATTGCTTCGTATTTTACTGCCCTGCCGCTTAACTCGCATGCAAGGGTCTCTGCCTTATCAAATGTCCTGTTCGCAACATAAATCACTTTGATGTTCTTATTGGCAAGGGCTTTTGCGACAAGCGTCCCCATCTCGCCTGCACCTATTACCATTACCGTCTTTTCATTTAATCCTCCAAGAGTTTCTTCTGCAAGTTCCACTGCAGCAGAACCGATAGAGACAGAGCCTTTATTGATACCTGTTTCATTCCTGATGCGCTTTCCTACCTGTATAGCTTTATTGAAAGCTGTATCAAGTGTCTTTCCAGTTGTGTTGGCTTTCTTTGCAAGCGCATAAAGTTCCTTGACCTGACCGAGTATCTGGTCTTCCCCTACGATCATGGATTCAAGACCGCTGGAAAGCCTCAATAGGTGTCGCAGCGACTCTTCATGGTCAAGAAAATCTACTATCCTTGATGACACTTTCATGTGTTTTGCGAAATCAAGAAGCACTTTGCTGCCTTTGGGTGAGACAACATATACTTCAACGCGATTGCACGTTTTGAGAACTGCACATTCTTCAACAAGTTCGTGCGACTTAAGGCGAACAAGAAGCTGGTCGATCCCGCCGTGCCAGGCGCCCTCCATCTCTTCAATGCTTGCCTTGGTATGCGTGATAAGCATGCTGGATATTTCAGTCATAACGTTTTCCTGTCTTTTCTATATGTTCTGAAGCTACTTTAAATGCTTTTTCATGCGATTCGCCAAGTGCGCTCCAAACATCATCATCATTAATGATATTCCAGAGTATTTTACTGCGCATTTTCTGGTCTTTTACCTGCGATTTCAGTATCTCTCTCATTTCTTTCTGGAGCCTTGCCATTTGCTCGAACTCTGGTGTAATGACTTCCTCAAGCTTTTTCCTGATATATTTTGAAAGCGCTGGGCTGTTTCCCAGAGTAGATATCCCCAGAACGATATCTCCCCTTCTAATTACAGACGGTACAATGATATCCCCCATTTCATCAACACGATTCACAAGTTTTTCGCTTTTTTGTGCAATGAAAGCAATATTTTCGTTGAAAAGTGTGTCGCTGGTGGCCGGGATCACAATAAAGGCATTTTTCATGTGTTTGCTGATCTCATTATCAGTGAGGTCTTTAACTTTTATAATCTTTATTTTCCTCTCTTCAAAAAGCTTCTCAAGTGCAGGAGTGAAATCCCTGCTGATAACAGTAACATCTGCAAAATCCGAAAAAAGCGTCGCTTTCCTTTCCCCAACCGCACCTGCGCCAAATATTACCACTTCTTTTCCTTCCAGGTCAAGCATCAGGGGAAGAAACTTCTTCATAACCTTACACCGGTCTTTTTGAACTCCTTTTCGCTGAACAGAATGCTGTAATCCCCTATACCCGTTGCAATGGAGATCTCCTTTGCAACTTTTTCGCATTCGTCGCGTGAATAAGCGTGTATCATGGTAAAAAGGTTATATTTCCAGCCCGGGTAGCGCGGGCGTTCGTAGCAGTGCGTAACTTCTGCAAAACCTGCCATGAGAGCGCCGACCTCTTCAACATTTTCATCAGGGACATTCCATGTGCACATGGCATTTGCCGTTATTCCAATAGCCCTGTGCCCGATAGACGCACCAAAGCGCCGGATAACACCACCTTTTATCATGGATGCAAGCCTTTCCATGACCTCATCTTCCGATATTCCAAGCTTTAATGCTATTTGTTTGAACGGTTCGGAAGTTATAGGGATCCCGTCCTGGGTGGATTTTAATATTCCTATATCGATTTTATCCATGGTATCAGAAATGTTTATTACTTTGATGTGCATATTCGTATATTAGTATGGTAGATTTTAAAAACGTTTTAGAAGTTAATATTAATTATCTCATAAGGTAATAGA
>Ga0163199_1002616_pt1 | contig 10980 bp, 15 predicted proteins | sample PL_2010_150m_FD_113537 | JGI IMG/M metagenome (GOLD analysis project Ga0163199, IMG submission 113537) | Freshwater microbial communities from Powell Lake, British Columbia, Canada to study Microbial Dark Matter (Phase II) - PL_2010_150m | ecosystem: Environmental > Aquatic > Freshwater > Lake ...
ACTGATCACTGATCACTGATTACTGATCACTGGTTACTAATCAGAGATGACCCACGAAGAAAAACTTTCCGCCTTTGAAGCCCGCATCGCGCGCGGCGAAAAAATTGAGCCCGGCGATTGGATGCCGGACGAATATCGCAAGCAACTCATCCGTATGATCTCGCAACATGGACACAGCGAAATTATTGGGATGTTGCCCGAAGGCAAATACATCACGCGCGCGCCAAACTTGCGACAGAAATTGGTGCTGCTTGCTAAAGTGCAAGACGAAGGCGGACACGGACAATATCTTTATCACGCCGCCGAGACGCTCGGCACAACGCGTGAAGAGATCGTAGATGCGCTGCTGACTGGTAAAGCCAAGTATTCGTCGGTGTTTAACTATCCAACATTAAGTTGGACGGACATGGGCGCGATTGGTTGGCTGGTGGATGGCGCGGCGATCATGAATCAAACGATGCTGGCGCATTGCTCTTACGGTCCCTACTCGCGAGCAATGGTTCGCATTTGCACTGAAGAGGGTTTTCATAAGAAGCAGGGACAAGAGATGGTGATCCGTTATGCCAAAGGAACGCCGAAACAAAAAGCGATGATGCAAGATTCAATCAACCGTTGGTGGTGGCCTTCGCTGATGATGTTCGGTCCCCATGATTCGGTTTCGCCAAACAGCGAACAACTGATTCGCTGGGGCATCAAGACGAAGACAAATGATGAGCTGCGCCAAGAGTTTGTCAACGAGATGGTGACAGATTTGCACGCCGTTGATCTCAGTGTGCCTGATCCTAAATTGCATTACGATGAGCAGGCGGGCAATTGGATCAGCGGCGAGATTGATTGGGATGAGTTCTGGCGCGTTGTAAACGGTGATGGACCGTGCAACAAAGAACGTCTCGCCGCGCGGCGCAAAGCGCACGATGATGGGTTGTGGGTGCGTGAGGCAATGGCGGCTTACGCTCAGAAAAAATGACGAATGACAAATGACAAATGACGAATGAAACATCGTTCGTCTTTCGTCCTCAGTCTACCGTCATCTGATGTGATATGACAGATACCCAATGGCTTCGATACGAAGTGTTTGAAAAAGAACGACCCGATCTACCGCATCGCAACGCGGGATCGGTTCACGCGCCCGACGACGAGATGGCGTTGGAGAATGCGCGCGATGTGTTCGTGCGCCGTCCCAATTGTTTAAATCTGTGGGTGGTGGCGGCGAATCAAATTTTTTCCAAAACAGTTGAAGAGCTTGCCGCCGACTCATCATGGCAAGACGCGCCATTAAGTGAGACTGGCGAGATGTATTTGGTGTTTCAAAAGCAAGGGCAACGACAAGCCGAGACGTTTGTGAATCATGTCGGCGAAGTGGAAGCGCGCTCGCCGCAAGAGGCGTTGTGCAAAGCGTTAGAAACTTTCAGCCGCGAAAATGTTTTTGTGTGGTGGGTGTGTCCAGCGCGAGCGGTAACACGCAGTGAAGACGGCGACGCAGCTAGTTTGTTTCAACCCGCGCGCGACAAAGAATATCGCCAACCGAATTTTTATCGCGTGGTCACATTGATGCACGAACTCAAAGCCTCGCAACAAGAAGCCCGACCTCTCGATGAGGATATGCTATGAACCCCTTTACACCCAGCGCCTTGACCGCGCTTGTGTTGGCGTTAGCAGATGATGAAATGATCTTGGGTCATCGCAATTCCGAATGGACAGGTCATGCGCCAATTCTTGAAGAGGACATCGCCTTCTCCAACATCGCCCAAGACGAGATCGGTCACGCCATTTTGTGGTATCGCGTTTTCGAAAACCTCACCAGCCGCGATTCCGATTATCTTGTTTTCTTCCGCGAGGCGCGCGACTTCTCTAATGTGCAGATGATGGAACTACCCAAAGGCGATTGGGCGTTCACGATAATGCGGCAATATCTGTTTGATGCCTTTGAGATGACTCGCCTCAAACATTTAACTGCAAGTTCCTATCAACCCCTTGCGGATGCCGCCGCCAAAATCCGCACCGAAGAAATTTATCACTACCGTCACACCGTCAACTGGGTGAAGCGACTCGGACTCGGCACCGAAGAGAGTCACAGACGAATGCAAACCGCGCTTGATGAGGTGTGGGGTTATGCCTTACAGCTTTTCGTCCCCCTACCCGACGAAGCGCAGTTGGTCACCGAAAAAATTTTTCCGAATAGTGGTGAAGTGAAAATTGAATGGAAAGCGATTGTGTTACCTGTGTTGAAAGAGGCAAGATTGATCATTCCCTCAACGCATACGCCCATTTGCTCTTCACGCGAACAGCACACCGAACATCTCACAACGTTGTTAGCCGAGATGCAAGAGACGGCGAGGTTGGAAAGTCCGGATGTGAAGTGGTAGGCAACGGATTACGTAACAGATGTAGCGGATAAGAGCGCAAACATCCGTTACATCCGCTAAACATCCGCTGCCAATAAGCAGAGATGCAAGAGACGGCAAGGGTTTGAAATGAGAAAGTGAGATGATGATGACTACGAATCAAATACATATCAACTTTCGAAGAATTCGGGAAATCTCTGCAAAAGCAGTCAGACGCACTGCAATTTTTATGGGATTGGGAATTAATGCCGCTAATGATCCCGATTTCAAACAATATGAACTCGCAAAAATTACCGGGATGCAATTTGTCTTACCAAATACTGATGAAGAAATATTGGCTAATTTCAAAAAAGAGTTTGGCGTTTGGATTGTCGCTTGCGGATTACGAGAGCTGATCGAAACGTTCTCGGTGTTTTTAGACGAAGTAAATATGGCGTGTTTATTGATTGGCGTAAGTTGCAAACAAATATCGGAGAAAGAATCCGAGGCGTGCAATAAAAAATTTCACCGTGATGGATTACGCGATAAGTTCATATCTTTGCAAGACCATTTTGGCATACGAAGCATTCAACGAGACTCTCTGATAAGTATCAATCAAGCAAGAAATTGCCTAACACATCGTCGGGGTATAGTTGGAGTTAAAGATTGCGATGATGGCGAGAAAGAATTAGTTGTAAGATGGATGGGCGTTGATATTTACATCGAGACACCTACTGGCGAAATACTTTTATGGCAGCCATTTCCAGTAGAGGAAGTTTCTTTACCCGAAGGCGGAGACGTTAAACTAAAGTTTCCAGAGCGCATTAAAATATTTCCTTTGCACACACGCATTACATTCTCGCCTAGAGAATTACAAGAAATTTGCATATCTATTCTCGGAACAACAGATCAAATCATTAAATCCGCCGAAAACTATGCGAAGGAAAATGGTGTCATACCAATAATTCCGGACGATCCTGCTCTTACAAAAGATGAAGAACCTTAGATGGCAAATTTTCAACCTCAAACGCCCGCGTTACAAAATGCCCGCCTTTATGCGTGAGGCATTGATGAAGCATAACCTTATAGAAGCGTATCGCGCGCGTCCGCCGCATCAGCGTAACGATTACATTGGCTGGATCACGCGCGCGAAACAAAAAGCGACACAGGAAAAACGTTTGGTGCAGATGTTGGATGAACTTAAGCGCAGGGATCGCTATATGAAGATGGACTATCGCCCGACACCACGCCCCAAATGATCACTCATGATCCCATCACTATTCCCTGATTTAGTTTTAGCTTCTCCGGACACAGAAGGAATCAAATACGCCGGGTCGAAACTGCGATTGCTCCCATACATCTTGCAACTCGCGCAAAAAGTTAAACCCAGTAGCGTGTTTGATGGATTTGCTGGCACAACCCGTGTCTCTCAGGCGTTTGCTCGAATGGGTTATAAAGTCACATCGAACGATATTGCAATTTGGTCTAAAGTATTTGGGCTATGCTATCTCAAAAACAAAAAGGGTAAGGCTTATTACCAAGAACTAATTGATCACTTAAACGCCTTACCCGGAAAAGATGGATGGTTTACAGCAAACTATGGGGGTTTTCAAAATGGAGGCGCATCGTCTCGGTTAGATGGGCTAAAGAAACCGTGGCAAGTTCACAACACGCGCAAGCTTGATACCATACGCGAAGAAATAGATAAACTAAAATTAGGGGAAATAGAGAAATCTGTTATTTTGACTAGTCTTATACTCGCTCTTGATCAAGTAGATAGCACACTGGGACATTACGCATCCTACTTAAGCGATTGGTCTCCCCGCTCATACAATTCGATGATGCTCTCAGTTCCAGACTTAATTGAGTCAGATCAAGAACACGAAGTATATAGCGACGACATCTTCAATGTTCTCGACAAAGTGGATGCGGACTTGGCTTATTATGACCCGCCTTACGGATCGAATAATGAAAAAATGCCCCCCTCGCGCATACGATATGCCGCCTATTATCACTTGTGGACAACCATTTGCCTTAATGATCGCCCCGAACTTTTTGGCAAGGTAAAGAGAAGAAACGACTCATCTGATAGTGTGGCAGGTTCAGTTTTTGAAGACTTCAGAAAAGGTGCGTCGGGCAAGTTCGTCGTCGTAGAAGCAATTGAAAAATTGCTTAGGCAAACGAGATCGAAATATGTAATTTTGTCATATAGCTCTGGCGGCAGAGCCACCGCAGAAGAACTCCATGAGATTTTGACGCAGTCAGGCACGATCTTAGAGTTCGAGAAAGTAGATCACAAACGAAATGTTATGGCAACAATGCGTTGGACTCATGAATGGATCCGTGAGGATGAGAAGGATCATCATGAGTATCTGTTTCTGATAGAAAGATGAACGCCGTCTTTGTTGAACGCCCTATACTCCATAAGCAATCATGACATTAACACCCTCCGATATTTGGCTCGCCCTCTACGAAGTCAAAGACCCCATAACTAAAGTCCATTTAAAAACTGTCTCAGGAAAATAATGAGAGCATGAAAAATTTTAGCGTCGTCGCAATTATTGCTATCAGCGTTTTACTATTTCTGGTTTCGCTATTACTGCCAGCGTTCTATACGCCTGACGAGAGCATACCCGGCTGGTTCGCTTTATTGATGGGCTGGCTCGATTTGCTGGCGATTGATCAAGTGGGTTGGGGAATCATCAGTTGGTTCGCCAGTTTTTTTCTACCCGTCGCTTGGCTCGGACTCATCCTTACAAAGTTTCGCCCGATGCGTATTGTCAGTTTAATGTCCGCGAGTGCGGGTTTAGCGCTTGCCTTATGCGCGTTAGTGATGAAACAAATACTGATCAGCGAAGGTGGAAATACAACGCGTATTCTTTCGATGGGCGCAGGCTTTTATCTTTGGCTTGCAAGTTTTGCGGTGTGCATTATTGGCGCGACAGTGAGCATCGTCCAAGAAGCGAACGCCCCGAAAGTCGTCAAGGTTTAATATGAGTCTTAACCTTTCTGCTGTGTGGGAGGCTTTACAAGAAGTCAAAGACCCGGAAATTCCGGTTGTCTCATTGGTCGAGATGGGAATCGTGCGCGATGTGAAGATCGAAGATGAGAAAGCTATCATCACTATCACGCCAACATTTGCCGGATGTCCGGCGATGCATGTGATGAAGCGCGAAGTTGAAGAACGAGTCGGCGCGATGGGGGTGGAGGTTGAAGTGAGAACAACGCTCACGCCGCCGTGGACGAGCGATTGGATCAGCGAGGAGGGGCGAGAGAAGTTAAAATCATTTGGACTGGCGCCGCCACTTAAACACAACGGCGACATCAACGTCATCTTACTTGAAGAATCTTCTTGTCCGCGTTGCAACTCAAAGAACACCACGATCAAAAATACATTCGGTCCCACTCTGTGCCGCGCTATTTTTTATTGCAACGAATGTCAAGAAGCATTTGAACAGTTCAAAGCCCTCTAAAACTTCGTCCTTGTGGTAATAAAGAAAACCTAACTCACCCGCTTCAAAAGTTCGTTATAGTCTGCTTCGCCCAGTATCAATTGCAATTCCACATCAAACGTCTCATAGAGCGGCTTGGTTATAACCGAAGCGCGTTGGCAATGCCCGCCATTCTGATAGATAACATTGTTCTCATCTAAAACCACACAACCATTGTCTAACGTTACCGGATGCAACGCGCAAAAAAAAGGTTTAAGCGACCACGGATGCTGATCATTAACAATGCTTGTCATTTGCAAAGCGCAATACCGATCCTGCGGGCGCAAAAATATACACGTCTCACCCGCCGGATGCGTGGGGTCATCCACGACGTGCGTGCCTTCAGCGACTCCATCCGGAAAATCTGCGTCCTGCACAAGCACTCCATCAAACCACAAAGCCGGGTCGCGCCGTTCCTCAGGCAAGTGCGGTTGAATAAGCGCGGCGTGCGCCAAAATTTTTTCTTTATGGCTCAAGGAGATCAACACCCCGCCTACACAACAACGCGCTTCACACTCGGAAATTTCGCAACGCTGCTTAGGCTCCGTCGCTAACAAACGTTTAGAAACCAACTGCGTCTCATTAACCTTTAACCACAAATTTTCATCCATGCTTTTCACCTCAATTTTGTTATCCACATTGACATTCCACTCCAACAGGAGTATATCTGCGTCTAAGTTACACGATTAACGCCTCTATGGAAAAAGGTTACTTCCCATCGGATCGCCCCGCCCTCACCGTTGATGTCGTCCTCTTTCGTTTGAATGGCGATCAACTTGAAACGCTTTTGATCTGTCGCGGCAAGCCGCCGTTCAAAGGCAAGTGGGCGATCCCCGGCGGATTCGTCCACGCCGATGAATCGCTCAACGCCGCCGCCAAACGCGAACTGCGCGAAGAGACTGGATTGAAAGATGTGTATCTCGAACAGCTTTACACATTCGGCGATCCTAAACGCGATCCGCGCGGGAGAGTAGTGACGGTGGCTTACTTTGCCGTCGCCACCACTGCCGAGACGGCAGAACCTGAGGCGGGCGATGACGCGATCAAAGCGGCGTGGTATCCGCTCAATAAATTACCCGATGTGGCATTTGATCACAAAGACATTATCAAATACGCCCACCAACGTTTGCGCTACAAACTTGAATATACCTCTGTCGGTTTTCGGTTGCTGCCCGCCGAGTTCACTCTTGCCGAATTACAAACCGCATATCAAATTGTCTTAGGCGAAGAACTCGATAAACGAAATTTTCGGCGGCGCATTCTCGAAGCGGGGATTATTGAGGAGACGGGTAAATATCGTTCGGGGCAAGTCGGTCCGCGCGCGCAGCTCTATCGCTATCGTGATGATGCCGTGGTGGAGGCAAAGGCAAGACGATTGTTTCCATAAAATAAAAACGTCATTGCGAGGCGCGCTTTTGCGACGAAGCAATCTTTAATCTATAACCAAGAGATTGCTTCGCAAAGTACGCTCGCAATGACGGCTTAACTCTCGCGCGTCTCTACAACATCTTATCTCGCCACCCACCTCACCACCATTGCCAACGCCCCAATCAACAACAACGGCAAACTCATCCCCACTAAAAAATTAAACATGCGGTTATCGCTGCGCGTGATGAGGTAACCCAATTTTTCGATCTGAGTCAGCGAACCAAGCGCCAGCCCAATGACTCCGCCCCACATCAACGCCCCGCCCCAGCCGACTGTCGTTGGGATATACGACCATGTCGCCGCCATCATCGCCCCGCCCAACATACCGGCGATCAGTCCGATCAGTTGATTGCGGCGAATCTGTTTACGATCATTCATAACATAAAGGTAGACAGGTAGACAAAGTAAACAGGTATGTGCATCCCTGGTTCGCCTGCCTACGTGTTTACCTGACTACGTATTTACCTGTCTACTTGTTTACCTGCCTTCCTGTTTACCTGTTACTTGAACAGCGTCTGCAACTTCATCGCCAACTGCATATCGCCTTTGATCTTGATCTTGCCCTGCATAAAAAGATTCATCGGGTTCGTTTCGCCGTTGCTCATGGCAAGATAATCGGCGGCGCTGACCGAAAGAGTCATCGCCGGGTTTGCCGTCGTGCCTTCGTTGACCGTTAACTTTTGGTCGGCGAATGTTAAATTCCATTGCCCGCCGCCATCACCGGCAAGATCAAGTTGAATCACAGTGTTCATCCCGGCAAGCGACTCGGGCGAAACTAACGACGGCATTTGCGACACCATATCACGAACCGAACTAAATTTTGGCATTATGAAAATCTCCTGTGAATAAAAGTTGGTCTGAGTATAGCAGAGAGGTTCCATTTTTTCTTTATGCTATACTCGAATCACGATCAGGAAAAAACGATGAGACGAAAGTCGAATACCTCATTTTTGGAATGGGTTGCCATCGTCGGCATCATTGCTTCAATTGCCTTGTTGGTGATTCAATTGGCGGCATACAGCAACGTCCGCGAACGGTTGCCGGTGGGGATGATCATCGGCGGCGTCCCCGTGGGTGGGCTCACCCGACGAGAGGCGCAGTCCGAGCTTCAACGCATTTATTCCTCTCCCATCGAACTGCATTATCGCAACGCGGTGTTCAATCTTGACCCGGCGCAGATCAGTTTTCGAATGGACACTGAAGTAATGCTCACCCGCGCCGACACCTACCGCAGTGATTCAAATTTTTGGGGCGGCTTCTGGGAATACTTGTGGCGGCAGCCGGGCAAATCGGTAGAGGTCACACTCAAAGCGGAATACTCCGAAACACAACTTCGCAATTATCTTAAAGATGTTGCGCGGCGCTACGATGTCGCGCCCACCGGCGGCGTAGGCGATCCGAGTTCGCTTAACTTCACGAAGGGTCAACCCGGTGTCACGCTTGAAATTAATTCTTCTGTCGCGGTCATTGACTTCGCCTTGCGTCAACCCGTCAACCGCCGCGCCGCTCTCACTATCTTTGAAGGCGGCACGGCGCGTCCGCCGATCACCGCGCTCAACCAGACTCTTAACGACTATCTTAAGAGTAAAGATTTTAAAGGCGTTGCCAGCATCGTCGTGATCGATCTGCGAAGTGGTCAAGAGATCACCATCAACCCCGACGTGGCATTTAGCGGCACCAGTGTGATGAACATGCCGATCTTGATGCAAACATATATGAACTGGGGCACCGACATCCCGCCAGAGATCAACACGCGCATCGCCGACGCCATGACTCACGCTTCGGATGAACAAGGGAATTTTTTGCTGGCGGATGTGGGCGAGGGCAACGTCATTCGCGGCGGAGACCGCATCAACACCAATTTGCGTTTGCTCGGAATGCAAAACACGTTCATCGCCAAAGGTTTTAATCAGCAAGGCAGTGGCGCGTTCATTAAAACGCCCGCCAACAAACGCACTGACCTCAGCACAAAACCCGATCCTTACATGCAAGCAACCGCCAACGACATCGCTTCACTGCTGACGATGACCTATCAATGCGCCAGCAACGGCGGCGGCGCGTTTGCGCTTGCCTTCCAAACCCAGATCACCCAAGCCGAATGTCAGGCGATGATCAGCGTGATGGCGCAAAACCAAACGGGCGCGTTGATCGAAGGCGGCGTGCCGGATGGCGTGCGCGTGGCGCATAAAGAAGGTTTAACCGACAACACCTACGGGGATGCCGCCATCGTCTTCTCGCCTAACGGCGACTACATCCTTGTTCAATATATTTGGACACCGGAATTTTTAAAGTGGGAATACGGTTCAACCTTAATGTCGGATATGTCGCGCGCCGTGTATAACTTTTTCAATCAGCCACCCGCCGGGCAGAAATAAAAAAGAATCAAAACAAAAAGGCGAGTGATTTTCTCACTCGCCTTTTTTTCATCAACCATTATCCGGCACTACGCTTCAACAACGCCAGCCGGTTCGTGCCATTCTCGCGCGAGAACGACACATCATCCATCATCTTCTTCATAAAATAAATTCCGAGCCCGCCGATCTTCATGTCTTCTAAGGGCGCGCCCAACTCCGGCTCTGGCACTTTATCGAGATCAAACGGTGAGGCTTGATCGAGCAGTTCAATCTTCAACACACCCGGATGAGTATTGCATATCACGTCGATCCGTCCCTTGTCTTCACCTTCGTAGCCATGCTCGATGATATTCGTGCAAGCTTCATCCACCGCGATTTGGCATTGAAAGGTAGAAGACTCGTCCAGCCCGGCTACGTTAGCCGCATCCACCACAAACGAACAAATTTGTTTGATGCGATCGTAGCGAGCCGGGACGCTGAGCCGACTCTCACTCATAAACGAAAGGCAAAAACTAGAAGCTGTTAACCGCTTCGTCTTGACCCGGGTAGATATTAAAGATCGAGGTCAAGCCAGCCAATCGCAACACTTCATGCACACGCGGCGAAGGCGCGCACAAACGCAAATCACCATTGATGCGCTTCACCGATTTCAAAGTGGATACCATCGCTCGCAAACCTGCGCTGGACATATACTCCACGTCTTTCAGATCCAGAACAATCTGCGTCTTGTCGCCCTCCACCAATTTCTTCAGATCATCCTCTAAGTTGGGAGCCGTGGAGCTATCCACGCGCCCTTTCACTGTCATCACCGAAACACGTTTCACTTCTAGAATCGTAATCTCAATAGCCATTCATGCACCTCCGAGCGCAATGTTGGGCGATATTATATCATCAGACTTCGGCTTAGACTTCCGAAGTTCAAGATCTCCGAGTTCTTTAAGAACTCGGAGATCTGACTGACAAGCGAGTCGTCGAAAGCGCCAGCCCGATCATCATCCAGAAGATCGTCTGCGCCGGTTGAAAATCTAAATTCATAAAATAATGATCGCCGATGCCTACGATGAGCATGGCGATCACGCCACCATGAAACCCAAGAAACAGCGACGACATTGAATCATCTCTCAACGCCCTGCGGCTGTGTTCAATCGCCCAACCAAACACCACAGCGATTGCAAACAAGAAAACTGCTAACCCAACGAAACCCATCTCTTGGGCAATTGCCAAATAAGCATTCGACACGCCCAAGTAAATATCTATATCCGGCGCACCGGCGAAACCCACGCCCAACAGCGGATAACGCGTGAGCAGAATCAAAGCATCTTTATATTCGCCAAAGCGCATCTGCGTCGCCAAGTCGGCACCCTGCGCGCCCTGAACAAATCG
>Ga0163199_1002619_pt1 | contig 10976 bp, 10 predicted proteins | sample PL_2010_150m_FD_113537 | JGI IMG/M metagenome (GOLD analysis project Ga0163199, IMG submission 113537) | Freshwater microbial communities from Powell Lake, British Columbia, Canada to study Microbial Dark Matter (Phase II) - PL_2010_150m | ecosystem: Environmental > Aquatic > Freshwater > Lake ...
CTTTAGCATTGCCTGAAAATTAAATAAAGCTGAACTTTATAAGAATGCTTAATACGCTAATGTCCGTTTGCATCATTATGCCCACAAAGTTTCTTTGATAAACCTACTTCAACCTGTTTAGATAATATCATGCAACTAAAATTAACACTCACTCTTCTTCCTGAGGAGCTGACCAAAGCTATTCGTTGTCACTGGGGCGTGGAATCCACGAAATAACTGGATTCGTGATGTCACCTTTAATGAAGATCGCATCAAAACATAAAGTGGGCAACCAAGCACAGATCATGGCTTTGTTGCGAGGTCTTGCAATTGAACTGATCAGAAAAACATCACCGAAAAATTTTCAGGCTGCCATAGAGAATTTCGCTGATTCAGTTTCTGCCCTGGAATCAATGCTCAGGCAAGTAAAGTTTTTATGAGAAGCCGTGCCGGGACCCCCTGTCCGTCTGCTGTTAAAAAATACGGTAGCTTTCTATGGGTTATCGCGATAGATTTAAAGCCCTCTACATTTCCAAGCCCTCTCGCTGATTGATACTATGAAACATCCTGAATTTCCGCTAACCGACGAACTGATTTATCTTAACCATGCCGCCGTAGCGCCGTGGCCTAAAAGAACCCGCGACGCGGTAATCCGGTTTGCCGAGCAAAACACCCGTTACGGCTCACGTTTTTATCCGGACTGGCTGAGCAAGGAAACTGAATTACGCACCCAATTGCAGGCTTTATTAAACGCCCCAACCGCTGATGATATAGCCCTGGTTAAAAACACCTCGGAAGCCTTGTCCTTCGTTGCCTACGGTTTGGAATGGCAGGCCGGCGACAACATTGTCTCCAGCAATGAAGAGTTCCCTTCCAACCGGCTGCCCTGGGAATCCTTGGCCGGTCAGGGCGTGGAATTTCGCCAGGCTGATTTGCACCGCGTAGATGCCCCCGAAGATGCGTTATTCGCACTGGTAGACGGCAACACGCGATTATTGACTATCAGTTCGGTACAATTTGCCTCTGGGCTGCGTGTTGATCTGGAAAAGATAGGCGAATTCTGCAAGCGGCGCGGCATTTTGTTTTGTATTGACGCCATCCAGAGTCTGGGCGCGGTGCAGTTTGACGTGCAGGCTTATCAAGCGGATTTTGTCATGGCCGATGGTCATAAATGGATGTTCGGCCCTGAGGGTTTGGGCGTTTTCTACACCACGCCCGAAGCCAGGGACAAGCTCAAGCTGAGCCAGTACGGCTGGCACATGATGAAAGACACCCATAACTATGACAACCAGCCGTGGGAAATCCACCCCACCGCCCGTCGTTTTGAATGCGGCAGCCCCAATATGCTGGGTATCCATGCTTTTTCCGCCAGTCTGTCTTTGTTGCTGGAAACGGGCATGGCTGCGGTCGAAGCGCAGGTTTTAAAAAGATCCGACTATTTAAAGGATGCCGTAACTAAAAACGGGCAATTGGCTTTATTATCGGGACGGCAAAATCGGCTGAAATCCGGCATTGTTACCTTTAAACACCAAACGGCAGCAAACGAGGTGCTATACCAATATTTGCTGCGAAACGGCGTGGTTTGCGCCTTGCGTGGTGGCGGCATACGGTTTTCACCGCATTTTTATAATACGCTTGAGGAAATTGACCGGGCGCTTGAGTTGATCGCGTTGCTATAACGTATTAGTTGGGGCGAGTTTACGAACCCGTACTCAAAGGGCATAAAGGATTCCGTACCTCATCCCGGCATTCCTCAAGTTTAATCAAGTTTAATGGACAATAAACGCCTGAATCTGGCATCATGCCGCCTCAAGACACCTTGTATTCCACGGGGTTGAGACAATCCTACTAAGGTAAAAAAGCAATGAGTAAGCTCCCGCAATGCCCGGCCTGCGGCTCAGAATTCACCTACGAAGACGGCAGTATGTATATCTGTCCTGAATGCGCGCATGAATGGCCCAAAGACGGGGCAACCGAAGACAACAGCGAAGGCCGTGTCATTAAGGATGCAAACGGTAACGTGCTGCAAGACGGAGATAGCGTCACCGTCATCAAAGACCTCAAAGTCAAAGGGTCATCATTGGTCGTCAAAGTCGGCACTAAAGTCAAAAACATCCGTCTCGTCGACGGTGACCACGATATTGACTGCAAAATCGACGGTATTGGCGCGATGAAGCTGAAATCAGAGTTTGTTAAAAAAATCTGATACATTTTAAATGACCAGGTTTTCGGCTTTTCAGAAAACAGTTGGAAATTCATGGTCATTAAAGATTGCATGTTAGCTTTGAAACGGGTACCGAGTATCGTCGATACAGGTATCGATGCTGTTCCTGAGAGCGTGTTTTTAAAAGTTTTTCCTCGGTAAAAACGCTAAATTTGGGCTTGCGTTGCCGCCATAACCGTAGAGAAAATTATGGAAACAGCTCTTTTCAGTCGCACATCCAGCCGTAATGCTCTGATTTCGGCGTTTTCTGAACTTTTAAAACACGCTCTTAGCGTTTAATGCGGGTTCCCAATAAATAATCAAACCACGGCCAGGTAACGCACCAGTTCCCGCTGCAGTCGGATTCGTTGCATAGATGATGTTCATAATGCCAGCGCAAATGTCGCTTTGCCCACACGGAATCAAGATGCGCCTTGCGATGTTTGTAGTAATAAAGCGCCAAAGACAGATAAACAGCACTGGTCAATGACGGCAGTAACAAAAACAACGGCAGGTGCAGCAGCACGATACCCGCTAAAACGAGCAACTCCTTGCTCTGGGTATTCCAGGTCGTCAGGCTGATCGTTTTATATCCCGGATCAATCATTGCGTGCTCAGCACAGACGACATGATGTTCATGCAAATGATACGCCCAAAAACTCTGCGGATTCTTCCCCAGCCCATGCAGAATATATTTATGCATCAGCCATTCACCCGCATTGGCATACAACAAACCTAATAAGAAATGGCTGAGTGACATCGGATGGCTTAAACAGCCAGCCAGTTTTGTGGTTTCAGATAGCGCTCATACAGCACCGCTTCAGGACTACCCGGTTCCGGCTGCCAATTATATTTCCAGTGCGCCACCGGCGGCATGGACATTAAAATGGACTCCGTTCTGCCGCCGGATTGCAGGCCAAACAGCGTGCCGCGATCATAAACCAGATTGAATTCCACATAGCGTCCCCGGCGATAAAGCTGGAATTCGCGCTCTCTATCGCCGTACGGCGTGTTTTTGCGCTTTTGCACTATCGGCAAATAAGCTTTGGTATAGTGATCGCCCACGCTTTGCATAAAAGCAAAACACTTATCGAATTCCCATTCATTCAAATCATCAAAAAACAAGCCGCCGACACCGCGGGTTTCATTACGGTGGGTCAGGAAAAAATACTCGTCACACCACTGCTTGTAAGCGGGATAAACGTCAGGGCCGAAAGGCTCGCAGGCCGCCCGCGCGGTTTGATGCCATTGGATGGCGTCTTCTTCGAAAGGATAAAACGGGGTCAGGTCAAAACCGCCGCCGAACCACCAGATAGTCGGTTCACCGGCTTTTTCGGCAATTAAAAATCGTACATTGGCATGAGACGTCGGTACGTATGGATTCCTGGAATGGATGACCAGCGACACGCCCATCGCATGAAAATTCCGATTAGCAAGCTCAGGACGTTTGGCCGTTGCCGAAGGCGGCAGGCTGACACCCGATACCGAAGAAAAATTAACGCCGCCCTGTTCAAATACTTGGCCGTTAGTCAATACGCGGGTTCTGCCGCCACCCCCTTCGGCCCGTTCCCACAGATCTTCAATAAACCGTGCTTCAGGCTCTTCACCTTCCAGTTCGGCGCAGATCCGGTCTTGTAAATCAAGTAAATAGTTTTTAACTTTGGCAATATCATCGGTATTCATCGGTAAACCTATAGTTAGATGTTAAACAAGCGGAAATGCTATCAGTTTTTCAGGCCGCAACAAAAAATCCCTATTTTATATAGGTTATTTTAAACAGCCTTATTGTCAATCTTTGCGGCAAAACAATGTAAAAACGTTGGCGACAAGACACGAAATAGGTTCGTACCGGGCATGTGCGCTTTTTCACAATACGGTAATGGGAGTGAACGGCATTCATAAAGATGAAACAAAAGCACCGTATAACCAACCCCTGCCATCCTTTTGATAATACTAAAATTTTTTCAACTCTCATCAGCAGACAGGACATTAGATTATGCACGCTATACTTTCAGATTTGAACAAAACATCGGCCCATATTGAAGCATCGGCAATCATATCGGCTGACGGTTTAGTCATCGCGGCCGCCCTTCCTCACGATATGAACGAAGACAGTATCGGCGCAATGAGTGCTGCGCTGCTTTCAGTAAGCAACCGAAGCAGCCGGGAACTTGTTAACGGCGCCCTCGAGCAGATAGTGGTCAAAAACACACAGGGTTATATTTTAGTCACTCAAGCGGGCAAAGAAGCCGCGTTAACCGTTATAACCAAATCCCATGCAGGACTTGACCAGATTATTTCAGAAGCAAACTATTCAGCCGAAAAAATCATCGCCCATCCAAACGCCTTTTGAAAACCCAAGACCAGATGCCTGTGAATATGGGATAATCAGGCCATCGTTTTTTACCTTTGGTACAACAGCTATGACTTATCCCACTATTGAAGCTTTTGTCGGCAATACCCCGCTGGTCAGGTTGCAACGCCTGCCGGGCCAGACCGGCAACACTATTCTGCTCAAACTGGAAGGCAATAATCCGGCCGGTTCCGTAAAAGACCGTCCGGCACTCAGCATGATTAAACACGCTGAAGCCCGCGGCGACATCAAGCCCGGTGACCGCTTAATCGAGGCGACCAGCGGCAATACCGGCATTGCCCTGGCGATGGCGGCGGCTATCAAGGGTTATAAAATGACCTTGATTATGCCGGATAACATGAGCGAAGAGCGCCGTGCATCGATGAAAGCTTATGGTGCTGAAATTATCCTGACACCGGCAGCCGGCAGCATGGAAGCGGCAATTGATTTGGCAAGAAGTATGGAAGCGGCAGGCGAAGGCAAAATTCTCGACCAGTTTACCAATCCCGACAATCCGCGCGCGCATTATGAAGGCACCGGCCCTGAAATCTGGCGTGACACGCACGGGCAAATTACGCATTTTGTCAGCGCGATGGGAACAACCGGAACTATCATGGGAACATCAAAATTCCTCAAGGAACAAAATCCCGCTATCCAGGTTATCGGCGTGCAACCGCAAGGCGAATCAAAAATCCCCGGTATCAGGCGCTGGCCCAAAGAATATCTGCCGAAAATCTATCAGGCGGACCGGGTAGACAAGATTATTGACGTCGATCAGGCATCGGCTGAAAACACCACGCGCGCGCTGGCGGCCCGGGAAGGTATTTTTGCCGGCATTTCAACCGGCGGTGCGGTATATGCCGCATTAACGCTTTCTTCGGAACTGGAAAACGCCGTCATCGTCGTGATTAACTGCGACCGGGGCGACCGGTATTTATCGACCGGCGTTTTTCCCGGTTAATTGCCGCCGGCTACCTAACGCACAACGGTTTTTTTGATACCTGAGCCATTCAGTGATTAACAAGTTTTTGTGCGTCGTTTTTGTATTAATCATTTCCACCGCCGATGCCCTGGCAGGTTTATCGTTGCATATTGACAGCATCGACACGGCAAACTGGAACGTACAGGACATTAACATCACGTTAACCGATTCCACGCAAAGCCTGCAAAAACTGGCGCTAACGATAGCCCAATTAAATCTGCCGAAACCTTTTAATGATCTGTCGCTGGTCAATATCCGCTGTGATAGTTTCAGCCTGCATAACAAGACGTTGCTATGCCAAAAAGGCCGGGCGGAACTGCATTCACCGCGCCGGCAATCGCCGACCGCTGATTTTTCGCTGCATATCGCCGAGCATCGCGGCAGCGTCACTGTCAGCGATTTGCGCGTGGCCGGCGGCGTCCTTGCAATCACCGGCGAGCAACATGACGATCGATGGCAGATGCATATCACTGCCGAATCCGTCGACAGCAAACACCTGCAAACACTATTACAAGCCAAGACGTTTGAATTGAAAACCGGACATGCCGACTTCAAATTAGACGCTGCCGGCATCAAAACCCATGTCCAGTCTGTTGACTTAAATACTGAGTTCCACGAATTAGGCGGGCAAACCGGCGACGGACGCCTTGCCGCTGAAAATCTGACCCTGAAATCCAAACTACAGGCCCGCCTGAGTAAAGGCTTGTGGCAATGGCAACATCAGCTGCGCATCAAAAACGGGGCACTGTTGTATGCAGAGCCGTTTTATCTGGATGTCGGTACCCAACCCATAGTTTTTGACGCTAAAGGTGATTGGCATCCAGCTGATAAAAAAATCGGCATCAGCTCCGGCTTGTACCGTCATGGAAAAACTGTCTCATTAAAAGGCAGTGCCATCGTGCAATACGCTAACGACTTTAACATAGCAAAAGCCGATTTATCCCTGCACAGCAATGATTTGCAACAACTGTCGGCGAGCTATCTAAAACCGCTGTTTGAACAAACCGCATGGGAAGGCATTTCATTGGCAGGCCGTTTAAACGCTGATTTCTCTATTAAGCAACATGCCTTATCGGCATTAACGGCGACCGTTAATCGGGTTGCCGTTCGCGACACCAGGCAGCGTATCGCAGCGGCCGGCGTTACCGGAACACTGCGCTGGTCCAACGACGAAACTTTTCGTAAGCCGTCCAACCTTGCCTGGCAACAACTGAAACTGGGCAAACTGCCGGTTGGACCGGCCAGGCTTGATTTTTTGACCCGGGCTGAGCAAATCCGCATACTGGAAAAAGCCGCACTGCCTTTTTTAGGCGGGACAATCGCAATCGATCAATTCAGCTGGGAAGCGAAACCACAGCAGGAACCCGAACTTTACTTTGCCGGCTATTTAAACGACGTATCACTGGAACAATTATCGCTGGCATTAAATTGGACACCGTTATTCGGCAACATCAACGGCAACATCCCTAAAGTTGAATACCGGAATAAGACCCTGAGTCTCGATGGCGAAATAATCATCAACGTGTTCGACGGCATGATCAAAATCACCCATCTTGCCTCGTCCGGCCTGTTTAGCGAATACCCAACGCTTTACAGTGAATTATTGATAGAAAACCTGAATCTCGACCAGCTCACGCGAAAATTCCAATTTGGCGGGATTACCGGAAAATTATCAGGCTTTGTCAGGCAGTTAACGCTGGAAAACTGGCGTCCGGTCAGCTTCTACGCCTGGCTGGGCACGCCGGATAATGATGATTCCAGCCACCGGATTAGCCAGAAAGCGGTAAAAAATATCGCCAACATTGGCGGCGGAGCCGCGTCCGATTTACTGTCACGCAGTTTTCTCAGTGTCTTTGAAACATTCGGCTACGACAAAATAGGCCTGGGTTGTTATTTGCACGACGGTGTATGTCAGATGATGGGCGTAGACGCCCAATCTTCAGGTTACACCATTATTAAAGGCGGCGGTCTGCCGCGAATAGACGTGATCGGCTATAATCCTCGCGTGGACTGGGTTGTGCTGATGCAGCGATTAAGTCGTATCTCGACGACGGATGACGTCAGGATTGAATAACTCCACGACGAATATACGGGAGAATGTAGGGCGCGGCGCGCCCTACACAGGGCATAGTTACGTGTCTATTAAAAAAAACTGGAGCGCATTATGAAAACACTATCCCTGCTGGTCGCCTTATTATTAACGGCATGTGTCACGATAAATATCTACTTCCCCGCTGCCGCCGCCGAAAAAGCCGCTGATGAAATCATTAAAGACATCCAGGACCTCAAGCCGGAAAAAACAGAGCCTAAACCCAAAGCAAGCCTGACAGACTGGCAGATTGCGGCCTGCCGCTTACTCGAACAAAGCCTTGATGCAATAATTTCCTCTGCCCGCGCCGATGAAGCCGATTTAACCATCGATAGCGCGGACATCAGACAGTTACGCTCCGCAATGGAATCCCGTTTTACGGCGCTGCAACCTAACTATGCGGCAGGTTATATCGGCATTCAGGCAGATGGTTTATTGGTCGTCAGAAATATCGCGGGCATACCGCTAAAAGACAGGAATCAGGTCACTAAACTGGTCGCCGCAGAAAATGCAGACCGGCAACAGCTTTATCAAGCGATTGCCAATGCCAATGGACATCCCGACTGGGCTGGACAAATCAAATCAACCTTCGCCGGCCGCTGGGCAAGCAATGCGCAGCCCGGCTGGTGGTATCAAACCTCTAATGGAATCTGGAAACAACGATAAGCATGGCTCGTACACGATCAAGAAGAAAACCCTTACCCGAAACACCGGTTAAAACCACGATAGAATCCCTTGCGCATGACGGGCGCGGCGTTGCGCATGTCGACGGCAAGGTCATATTTATCGACGAGGCCTTGCCCGGCGAAGAAGTCGAATTTATCTATACCGAAATCCGTAAGGATTATGCAGAAGGCCGGGTAAGCACATTGTTAAGCCGTAGCGATATTCGCGTCGATGCGCAATGCGCGCATTACGGCGTCTGCGGCGGCTGCAGCTTTCAGCATGTCGCATCGTCCGCCCAAATCAGCATCAAGCAGGATTTGCTGGTCGAGCAATTTAAACGCATCGGTAAAATTGATATTCCAGAGATTTGGGAGCCCCTGGAAGGCCCGCACTGGGGATACCGCAGAAAAGCGCGTATGGGCGTTAAATATGTCGCCAAGAAAGACCGCGTGCTGGTCGGATTCAGGGAAAGACGGCATCAATATCTGGCCGAAATCGACAGCTGTATCGTCATGCACCCGATAGTGGGCACCCGGTTGCTGGCATTGGGCGAGCTGATAGGCAATTTAAGCATCAGGGATAAGATCCCGCAAATAGAAGTCGCCATCGGCGATGAGCAATGCGTGCTGGCTGTCCGCGTTCTGGAACCGCCGACAGATGAAGATCAGGCGCGTATGAGGGACTTCGGACACCGGCATAATATGAGCCTGTGTCTGCAATCCAAAGGCCCGGACACCATCGTGCCGCTGGATGGCGAGCCTGAAATCATCCCGACTTATGCTCTGTCCGATCATGATATCGAATTCAAATTCAGGCCGGCGATGTTTACACAGGTCAATTACGAAATTAACCGGCAAATGATCAACCGCGTCATCGAAACCCTGGATTTGAACGAAAACGACACCGTACTGGATTTATTTTGCGGCCTGGGCAATTTTACCCTGCCGATGGCCAGAAAAGCCGGCCGCGTAATCGGTATTGAAGGCGACCAGCCGCTGGTAAATCACGCCAAGGAAAACGCACGGCACAACAGTATAGAAAACGTAGAGTTTTATGCCGCCGATTTAAGCAAGGACATCAGCGACCAGCCGTGGGCCAACCGGAAATACAACAAAATCATGCTGGACCCCTCCAGGGCCGGAGCATCCGAAGTGTTGCACCACTTTAAAAAATGGCAGCCTGAACAGATTATTTATGTTTCCTGCAACCCGTCGACACTGGCCCGCGATGCCGGTATCCTGGTCAATGAGCTGGGTTATAAATTGATTAAAGCGGGTGTGATGGATATGTTTCCGCAAACCGGGCATGTTGAATCTATTGCCTTGTTTGCGAAAAAATAATACATCGACTGTGCGTTGGACGCAGAGGAAGTAAGCTTCATGATGTCGAGCTATTAATCGAGGCAGTGTATGAAAAGCTATAGCGGTTGTAAGCAGTCGGTAAGGTATTTTTGAAGAGTCAGAACGCCCCGCGAAGCAGGAAGCTTGACGGTTGCGGAATTGATGCGCCTGTTTTTCGGCAAACCCTCTATCGTTCAGCAGTTACATTGATAGAAGACATATAGTTGGGGATTTTAATCTACCGGCTTTAGCTGGCGATTGTTGAGTAATGGCAAGAAACTCAATTTGGGTGTAGAGTAACTTTAGTCGTAGCGTGATTAAAAGTTTGCCGCTGTTTACGCGAAATGGCCGGCTTGGGCGACGGCTGATCCTTCTATTAAATTTACTCTCTGAGGTTAAAAAATGGCAATTAAATCAGGCACAACAGGTAATGATACGGTGGCGGGCACGGCAGGTTGGGATACGCTCTATGGCTTAGCTGGTAATGACACGTTAACCGGCGGCGGCGGTTCAGATATTTTATCCGGCGGCGCCGGCAATGATGTTCTCGAAGGGGGGGCCGGCCCTGATTCCTTGCACGGCGGTGACGGCGCGGATGTTTTCAAGTATGCAAATTTTACCGACGCCGGCGGCGACAAGATTGTCGATTTTTCAGGGGGAGATACCGTTAATTTTTCAGCGATTGCCGGGGCGAAGTTTATCGGCAATGCCCAGTTTACCGGTGTGGCGGGGGAGATTCGCTATGGTTCCGGTTACGGCGGTTATTCGAGTTATTACAATGACAGCACCTTCATTGCTATTGATACAAACGGCGATGCTGAAGCGGATGTGTCCTTACAGTTTGTCGGCCAGATCAATTTCTCAGAGACCACAAAGGGTTCGCGGATTTTAAAGGCGGCCATTGACCAAACCGTGAATGGAACCAATGCCGGCGAAACCTTAAGCGGGGGAGCGGGGAATGACACAATCTCCGGCTTATCAGGTAACGATACGCTCGCCGGCGGGGACGGCCACGATGTTTTACTGGGGGGCGATGGGAATGATGTGTTAGAGGGCGGATTAGGCGCCGATACTTTAGCCGGGGGGAGCGGGGCGGATACATTTCGCTTTACAACGCCGGACGATTTTTCGTTAAACGGAGGCGACAGCATCAACGATTTTGGCGGCAGCGATCAAATAGCGATTATTTTTCAAGGCGCCGACTATATAGGCGACACTCCTTTTAGCGGTATTCCTGGACAATATCGTGTTAGCGGCAACGAATTAGCGTTTGATGTTGACGGGGATAAAATCTCCGATTCGATGATAACCCTGGATAACTTAAGTGATTCGCGAATTGGCTTGGAAGAAAGTGCGCCGGGTTC
>Ga0163199_1002620_pt1 | contig 10970 bp, 9 predicted proteins | sample PL_2010_150m_FD_113537 | JGI IMG/M metagenome (GOLD analysis project Ga0163199, IMG submission 113537) | Freshwater microbial communities from Powell Lake, British Columbia, Canada to study Microbial Dark Matter (Phase II) - PL_2010_150m | ecosystem: Environmental > Aquatic > Freshwater > Lake ...
AAAGTGAATTCGTACGCCGATCTGAAAGGCAAGTCGGTGGTGACCCAGCCCAAGGGAAATACCGCCGAGTTACTGACCGACACGATCCTGAAGCTCAATGGTCTTAACTACCAGGCGCTTTCCAAAATCAATTTCCAGTCGTACACCGACGGCGTGTCGCTGATGAAAGATGGCCACGCCCAGGTGTTCACGCTCGGCACCACCATCCCCGCCTCGTCGGTGATGGACCTGGCGAGCGCGCGCGACATCCAGCTGGTGCCGGTGGACGACAAGGTCATGAATGAGTTGCGCAAAGCCAACCCCGGCTACCAGCGGCTCATCATCAAAGCGGGAACCTACCCCAAGCAGGACCGCGACGTCCCGCAGATCGGCTACTCGGCCCACCTCGTGGTCTCGTGCGACCTGCCGGATGCCATGGTCTACACCATGGCCAAGACCGTCGCCGCCAACGTGGAGTCGTTCGCGGCAATCAACAAGCCGATGAGCACGCTCACGCCCAAAATGATGGCCGAAGACATCGGTGTGCCGTTCCACCCTGGTGCAGCCAGGTTCTACAAAGAAGTAAAGGCGATGTAGTTGCGCTACGCAGCGCCATGCAACGGGGCGGCCAGGCCGCCCCGTTTTTCATGCTCGATCCGCAGCGCATAAAGGAGCACGCGTGTCTGAAGCAATGCCCATCATCTCCGAGGAAATCCCGGCGACGGCGCCGACGCACAAGGCGCTCAAGTGGCTGGTGTCGGCGATCGCCATCGCGATGTCGCTCTACCACATGTACGTCGCAGGCTTCGGGCCGCCGGAAGCGATGATCTTCCGCGGCATCCACCTGCTGTTTGCGCTGACACTGGTGTTCATGCTCTACCCGCTCAAGCCGGGCGGTGGCCTGGCCTGGCGCATTTCAGATGCAGTGCTGCTGCTCGCCTCGTGGGCCTTCATCATGCACATTTTCATCAATTACCAGTACCTGACCAACCGCATCATCTACATCGACGAACTCACGGCATGGGACCGCATCTATACCGTCGTCGCCGTGCTCATCGTGCTGGAGGCGACGCGCCGCGTACTCGGCTGGGCACTGCCCATCACCGCGGTCTGTTTCCTCGTTTACGCCACCGTTATCACCAACGTCAAGCTGCCGGTGCTGATGGAGCAACTATATCTCTCGACCGAAGGCATTTTCGGCTCGACGCTGGGCGTGTCCGCGTCGTACGTAATGCTGTTCGTGCTGTTCGGCGCCTTCATGGAGAAAAGCGGGACCGGGCAGTTGTTCATGGATTTTGCGCTGTCGATCACCGGCCATACTGCGGGCGGGCCGGGCAAGGTGTCGGTCATTTCGTCGAGCCTGTTCGGCACCGTGTCCGGCAGTGCGGTGGCCAATGTCATGGTCGACGGACCACTGACCATCCCGCTGATGAAACGCACCGGCTTCCGCCCGTCGTTCGCCGCGGCGGTAGAGGCCACCGCCTCGACCGGCGGCCAGATCATGCCGCCCGTGATGGGAGCCGCGGCTTTCGTCATGGCGGAGTTCATGGCCGTTCCCTATGCGCAGGTCGCTATGTGGGCGGCAATACCGGCAATCCTGTATTACGTCGCTGTGTTCTTTGCGGTGCACTTCTACGCCAAGCGCAACGGCCTGCACGGCGTGCCCAAGAGCGAACTGCCGCGCCTGGGACGCGTGCTCGCCGAGCGCGGCCACCTCTTCATCCCCATTCTGGTCATCTTCGTCGGACTGATACTCGGCTACTCCGCCCCGCTCTGCGCGCTTGTGGGAGCTCTGATCTGCATGCCCATTGCGCTGCTGAAACACTCCACGCGCGCAGGACTCACCTGGCGCAACGTGCTCGAGGCACTCGAGGACGGCGCCCGAAACACGCTGTCGGTCGCCATGGCGTGCGCGTGCGCCGGCATCGTCATCGGCTGCGTGACCATCACCGGGCTGGGCATCGTGTTCACGCAATTTGTCGTGGGCCTGTCGCAAAATCTGCTGCCGCTCGCACTGGTGCTCACCGCGGTCGCCGGAATCGTACTCGGCATGGGCATGCCGACCACGCCGGCCTACATCGTCATGGTATCGCTGCTGGTACCGGCACTGATCAAGCTCGGCGCGATCCCGGCCGCCGCTCACATGTTCGCGTTTTACTTTGCGATCCTGTCGGCGATCACGCCGCCGGTTGCGCTCGCAGTGTATGCGGCGGCAAGCCTCGCCAAGACCGACTTGTGGGTTACCGGCTGGGAGTCGGTGCGAGTCGGCGCGGCGGGCTTCATCGTGCCGTTCATGTTCGTGTTCGAGCCTTCGCTGCTGATGATCGGTCCCTGGTACGAAATCCTCAACTCCTTCATCACCGCCACCCTCGGCACCATCTGCCTGGCGGCGGGATTGTTCGGGTATTTTCTGCGCGAAGCGCGCATGTGGGAACGGGTGCTGCTGATTGCCGCCGCGCTGCTGCTCATCAAGCCGGGAATCGTCAGCGACCTGATCGGCGTGGCGCTGCTCGGCATCGTTATCGCGACCCAGTTGATCGCCGGTAAGAAGGCGTCCGAACTGGTGCGCAGGTAAAAGCTGGAAACAAAAGTGCGAGACCATCGCGCGGCAATTGTTAAAATGGGCATTCTGGGTGCTTTAGCGTCCTGTCTAATCTGAGGGAGAATTTCCATGAGCAACATCGGATTCATCGGTCTCGGCATCATGGGCAAGCCCATGGCAGCAAACCTGATCAAGGGCGGTCACAAGCTGTTTCTGAATTCGCGCAGCGGCGTGCCGCAGGAACTCACCACTGCGGGCGGTGTTGCGTGCGCGAGCGCAAAGGAAGTCGCGCAGAAATCCGACATCATCATCACCATGGTGCCCGACACCCCTGATGTCGACAAAGTGCTGTTCGGCGCCGGCGGCGTTGCCGAGGGTCTTTCGAAAGGCAAGACCGTCATCGACATGAGCTCGATCTCGCCGATCGAGACCAAGAACTACGCGAAGCGCATCAACGCGCTCGGCTGCGAGTATCTCGACGCGCCGGTGTCGGGAGGCGAAGTCGGTGCGAAAAATGCCGCGCTCACCATCATGGTCGGCGGCCCGCAGGCGGCATTCGACAAAGTGAAGCCGGTTTTCGAGCTGATGGGCAAGAACATCACGCTCGTCGGCGGCAACGGCGACGGCCAGACGTGCAAGGTCGCGAACCAGATCATCGTCGCGCTCAACATCGAGGCGGTCGGCGAGGCGCTGCTGTTCGCGTCCAAAGCCGGCGCCGACCCGGCCAAGGTGCGCCAGGCGCTGATGGGCGGTTTCGCCGCGTCACGCATCCTCGAAGTGCACGGCGAGCGCATGATCAAGCGCACGTTCGATCCCGGTTTTCGCATCGAACTGCACCAGAAGGACCTGAGCCTCGCGCTGGCGGGCGCGCGCGCGCTCGGCGTCTCGCTGCCCAACACCGCGACCGCGCAAGAGCTGTTCAATGCGTGCAGCGCCAACGGCGGCGCCAAGTGGGACCACTCGGCGATGGTCAAAGCGCTCGAAAAACTCGCCAATCACGAAGTTGCGAAGTAGCGATTGGTGATTGGCGAGAGACATAACGGCTGATTGCAAGCACGGATACAAAGGGACGCACTGAGCGCAGCATGAAATCGGTTGACCTGGGCTGCGTAGTCCGGGAATTCGAAGACGCGCGCGCCGAAGATGCCGCACGGCAGTTGCGCCGACAGCGATAAATAGGTGGGCAGGTTAGAGCAACTTCGGAGAGGAGAACAACAAACGATGATCCTCATTGACGTCTAGACGTCAAGCCATTAGTATAGGGTTCCAATATGAAACGCCCCGCGATGAGAAGACGCCCCGGAGAAGTACGGGACGCGATTGTAAGCGTCCTGAAAGCGCGCCCACATGGAGCAAGCGTTACTGACATCACTCAGCAAGTAACTGCTCTTATCGGCGACGTTCCCGCATCATCGGTAAGGTCTTATTTGCAACTGAACACACCGCAGTTCTTCGCGCGTATGAATCGTGCTCAATACGCGTTGAACGGCTTCGAGTTTCAACCGCTGGCGCCCAGTAAGAAGCCTGCAAGCCATTCCATCAGTTTCGGTAAAGCCACTCTAGTTCTGGATGATTGTTTTGCCTGGCTAGAGCGGCAGCCGTCGAACTCCTTGCACGCGGTTATAACGGATCCGCCTTACGGATTGGTGGAATACTCAGAACTGGAGCAAAAGAAGCTGCGGGCCGGTAAAGGCGGAGTTTGGAGAATCCCGCCATCATTCGACGGCTCCGTGCGTTCCCCCTTACCCCGATTCACCGTGCTAAAGCAGACCGACCTCGACGCGCTCGAACAATTTTTTACTGCGTGGGCGGCGCGCGTGCTTCCAGTATTGGTACCGGGCGCAAATGTCGTAGTCGCGAGCAATCCCTTGCTTTCTTATTTGGTTTCCGGCGCACTAGCTCGCGCCGGGCTTGAACGACGTGGAGAAATCGTCAGATTAGTAATGACAATGCGAGGCGGTGATCGCCCTAAACACGCACATGAGGAATTTCCAGAGGTCAGCGTGATGCCAAGATCGATGTGGGAACCTTGGCTGGTATTTCGCAAACCTCTGGACGGACGCGTACAGGATAATCTTCGTAAGTGGGGGACTGGCGGATTTCGCCGCATCTCAACCGATCGCCCTTTCGGGGATGTGATCGAATCTTCCCCGACGCGCTCCTCCGAGCGCGTGCTCGCGCCGCATCCAAGTCTCAAGCCTCAAGCGTTCTTGCGGCAATTGGTTCGAGGGGTGTTGCCGCTCGGGAAGGGCATAGTGTTTGATCCATTTGCCGGCTCGGGCTCAACATTGGCTGCGTCGGAAGCTGTCGGCTACGAGAGCATAGGCGTGGAGAAAGATGCCACGTATTTTGACGTCGCAGTCAAAGCAATACCGAAGTTAGCGAAGTTATCCTCAAGCGGCGGCTATATTCGGTAAATCCAGCTTTGCCGAAGCTTCGCGATGCCTTTAGCATGCAAGGTGGCTGTCCTTGTGCCGAGTTCTCCCCGCGCGTTCTTGCGAAAATCCTCTATAACGACTTTCCCCAGGTAAATTTCAGTGAATTTGAGGGGGGCTCGGTCCGATGCGGGCTCGGAACTATTATCCACTCCGTAAACAAACACGCACATCCATTGATTGCGAGCGCCGTGGGTGTCAACCGCACCGCCAGCTTTGCGCGTGGTCTTGATTTCAATTCCATGCTCGCCTGCCTTAACGCTGTTGTCCGCGTATTTTCCCTGGACGACGAGATCCGGATGCCCATTGAAGTAACAATTCTCCACCAATGTTCGCGAATGCTTGGCAAGACTGGCCGTTAGCATGTCAGACAACAAGCCTGACATGATGGCAGGCCGTAGCATGTCATCGAGTCGATCAAGTCCTTTCTCGACCAAATGGGAATTTACGTCGAAGAAGAAATCGTAAACATCCTGTATGGCGAGTTTGAAATCTTCCAGACGAAGTTCATAAGGCAAGACCGCCGCCTGGTTGAATCCGCTCGTCGCGACTTGATTACGAGTTACTGGCATGGAGAGCGTTGGTACACTGCTGGATCAGGGTGAATTTTGCAGAAGCTTCCTCCTCCCCCGCGCCGCCGTCAAGCAGCGCTATGACAATGGGCTTGTGCAGCGAAGCGGTTGCGGCAGCGGCGGCGTTACGGCACGCGCCGCAGCTTTACTCAATGCCCATCGAGCTTGGCCGCGAGACCGGCGTCGAAGGCGCCATCGATGAGCACGAACGCGATGTCGCACGGGGCATTCGAGCGGTTGCTCCAGGCGTGATTGGTCCCGCACTGGATCAGCATGTCGCCCGCCTTCAGCAGCACCTCGCTCGCGTCGAGCACGCAGTAAATCTCACCCGTGAGGACGATGGCGTAATCGATCGTTTGCGTGCGGTGCATCATCGGATGGCGTCCCGACTTGCCGAAGGTCGAGGCCTGCTCGTTGCCGAGCGCAGCGAACACCTGCTTCGACTGCTCGGGGCTCATGCGGCGGATGTCCTCGGTTTCCGGCATGACCCGGTTGACGCGGATCACCGTGCCGTGCTTCACCGGCAGCTGCCGCCGCGGACCCAGCGTGGGCTCCTCAGGTTTCGCCACGATCGGCGCGGGCATGGCGTTGGTGCGCCAGATGTCGGTGGAAACGTAGCCCGGGCGTTGCGGATTGGTGGTCACGAACGGCGCCGGGCCGTCTGAAACAACGATGGATTTGCCATTCTCGTCATGACCGATGACTACGCGTCGCACCATGGCTTGCTCCTCGTAGCGGAGAAAATGCGCATTATCGTCGATGACGGGCAGTTTCGGCGGGCACGGTCACGCGCGCGCGCCGCTATTCGTTCTTGATGCCCGCCGCTTTCCCAGCGTGCCTACCGCAGCCGCGCTTCGAGCCAGTCGGCGATGTAGTCGGTGCCGACCTGCCGGTTGTCCACCTGGCAATGCTCGGCGCCACCGCCGTGCGTGGTGAAGATCTTGAGCGTCTTGTCCTGCGAGCCCACGGAGTCGTGGAGCTGATGCGCGATTTCGCGCGGCGTCAGCTTGTCTTCCTCGCCCCAGCACACGAGCATCGGGCAGGTGATGAGTTGCGCGACACCGGCGAGCGTGAATTTTTTCAGTTTCTCCATGGCGGCTTCCATGTCCGCCACGCCGAGCACCCACGGCAGCTGGAAATGCGAGGTCGCGATGCCCTTCTCGTCTTTTTGCATGGCCTTCCAGCGTTGTTGCCAGACGGCATGGTAATCGTAGTGCGGGCCCCAGGCGACGCACGCGGCGTAGCGTTTCTCGAAAGCCGCGGCGCGCGGCGCGTAGTAGCCGCCCGCGCTGTAGGCCATGATCGCCACGCGTTTGGGATCGACGTCAGTCCGCGCTGCCACGTACTCGTAGGCGGCCGTACCCGGCACTTCGTAATCGTAACGCGACGGCAGATTGCGCAGACGCAGGGCTTCGCCCTGGCCGGGGCCGTCGATCGCGAGCGTATGAAACCCGCGGAAAGCGAGCTCGACGCCGGCGAACAGCACGCTCATCTCCTTGCAATTGTCGAGCCCGTCGAACAGCACCACCGTCGGCGCGCGGCCGCTCGCAGTCGGTGATTTTATGAAGTATGCGGGCAGTGACGTGCCTTCGTACGGAACGTCCACGATCTCGAGGTTGGGATACCGGCGCTTGAGTCCTTCCTGCGAGCACCGCAGGCTGTTGCGGTAAATGGCGAGTTTCTGTTCGCCGGGAGGCAGCATGCGCTCGCCCGTGTAGTAGTAGCTGCCGGCGCGCAGATAGTAGTTGCCGGCGGTCGCGTGGCGGCCTTCAGCCGCGGCGGTATCGGCTTCGCGCTCGACCTGCGCGGCGACCGCCGTCCACTCTTCCCACCATGCGTGCGGCTCGCCGATGCGCTGGTGGAGCCGCTGCACGACGCGGTCGATCTCCTCGAGCGCGACCGCCGCGTAGGGTGCCATGCCTTTGGCGATGAGCGTGGCATTCGACCACTGGAAATGCTGCGGGAAGCTGTGGATCCAATTGCCTGGGTAAAACATGAAAACCCCAAAGGAACGGGCGAGAAATTACTTCGCGGCCGGGACCTTTAAAACACGCGCGAGCTCGGGATCGAAACGGCCGTCGATCAGAATGTACAACATGCGGACCGGCTTCCCCGAGCGATTGCTCCAGGCGTGATTCGTGCCGCGCTGAATCACCACATCGCCCGTTTTTAGCTGCACTTCAGAATCGTCGAGCAGCAAGGTGATTTCACCGTCGAGGACGAGCGCGTAATCCAGCGTCTCGGTGCGATGCATCAACGGGTGGCGGGCGCCGTGCCCGAGGGTCGATGCGTCCGCATTTCCCGCCTCCTTGAATAGTTCCTTTGCTTTGTTCGCATCGAGCTTCAGGATCTCTTCGGTCTCCGGCGGCACCATGGAAATACGGATGACCGTGCCTTGGGGCGCCGGTTGCAACGCGCGCGGGCCCAGCGTCGGATCGGGTTCGTCTTTTCCGATCACGACGGGCGAGGCATTCGTTTTCCAGATATCGGTGGACACCAGGCCGGGCCACAGCGGGACGGTTGTGACCGCCGGCGCATAAGCATCCGAAACGATGATCGCCTTGCCGTTTCCGTCATGACCGGTGACCACACGCCTGATAAGTTTTTCCATAGGGGTTCCTTCGAGGGTTACTGAACCAGAAGCTCCGACAGCGGCGGCGTAAGCATCCGGAACACCACATCAGTGGCGCCGCCGGCCGCAAACGGAATAATGACACGTATGGATCGATTGGGGTAGTTTTGTGCGGCCGCGAGCTCGCAGCGTAACCGCCACTCCTCCTCGCTGACGCGTTCGCGCACCCGTTGCGGCTTTTTGCGGATTCGAATTGCGCTGCTGCCCATCGCGGAATCTCCCTGAAGCACCCCAAAAATCACGCTCGAACAAGACCGCGGTTACTGCGGCGCGAGCCGGATCGCCCGCACGATGTCGCCATAAGCCTTGACCTCGGCGCGGATGAACTCGCGCGCTTCAGTCGGCGTATTGGCGAGCGGATCGTAACCGCCGTTGATGAAAATCTCGCGCACCTTCGGCACTTCGAGCGCCTTGCGCACTTCGGCCTGCAGCCGCGCGATGATGGCGGCGGGCGTTTTCGCCGGCGCAAACCACGCGTTCCAGCCCGCGTCCTTGTGAAAGCCGGGAAGCCCCGATTCCATCACCGTCGGCACCTCGGGCAGCACCGACCAGCGGGTCTTGCCGGTAAACGCGAGCGCGCGCAGCAGTCCCGACCTGATGTGCTGCACCGCCGCCGTCGGCGGAATGAACATGAACTGCACCTCGCCCGCGATCACGGCGTTGAGCGCGGGCGCCACCCCCTTGTACGGCACGTGCGTCATCGCCACGCCGGCGGCGCGGTTGAACATTTCGGTCACCAGGTGCGTCGAGTTGCCGATGCCGCCGGAGCCATAGGCGAGCGGCTTGTTCCTGTCCTTCTTCGCGAACTCGATCAGCTCGCGCATCGAACGCGCGCCGAACGCCGGGCTCGCCACCACCACGTAACCGGTGCCAAGCGCGACGAACGTGACCGGTTCGAGGTCCTTCAGCGTGTCGTACGGCAGCTTGCGGTACACGGCCGGATTGATGGCGATCGAGGTCGTGATATGCAGCAGCGTGTGGCCGTCCGGCGCGGCATGGACGACGATCTGCGTGCCGATAATGCCGTTGGCGCCGTCGCGATTGTCGATCACGATGGTGCCGCCGAGCTGGCGTTCCACCTGTGCTGCGACCGCCCGCGCATTGATGTCCGCGGTCCCGCCCGGAGCAAACGGCGTCACCAGCCGGATCGGACGGGTGGGATAAGTCTGCGCGATGGCGCTGCCCGCGACCAACGCAAGCAGTCCACCCCATAACGCCAGCCGGTTGCGCATAAAAAGCAAGGTGCAGCATCGGGCCGACGTGCTCATGCGCTGCCATGCTCCAGCTCGGCACGCAATAGCTGCTCGATGCGCAGGTATTCAGGCTCGATCGCGGCGACCAGCGCCGTCGACAGGTTCGGAGGAGTGGACCTGGCCGCTGTTTCAATCTCGCGGCACAAGTTGCCGAGACTTGCGGCGCCGACGTTGAAACTGCTGGACTTCAGTGAATGCGCGGCCTTGCCGAGCGCCTCCACATCGTCGGCATCCGCGGCATTGCGCATGGCGCGGGCCAGCTCGGGCGCGGTCTTCAGGTAAATGTCTAACACGCGGCGCAGCACGGAGTTGCCTCCCGACGGGTCCAGCGTGCGAATATTATCCAGCATGCCGCGGTCCAGCCCCTCCGCGGCAGGTTCCGCAACCGCCGCGAAACGCGCGGTGACCTTCTCCGGCTGGTGCTCCACGTGCTGCCTGATTACTTCCCCGAGCTGCTGCAGGTTGTAGGGTTTGGCGAGATAACCATCCATGCCCGCGGCAACACACTGCTCCCAGTCGCTTTTCATCGCGTGCGCGGTCAACGCGATCACCGGCAATCGCGGCGCGCCCGCGGCGGTCTCGCGCGCCCGCAGCACCCGGGTCGCTTCGAAACCGTCCATCTCGGGCATCTGGCAATCCATCAGCACCACATCATAGCGATGCTGCGCGATCGCCTCCAGCCCTTCGCGACCGTTCGCGGCGAGGTGACAGGTGTAGCCGAGCGCTGCCAGCATCTCCATCGCCACCGCCTGATTGACCGGATTGTCCTCCACGACAAGCACGTGCAGGGCACGGCCGCTCTGCGCCGGCGCATGCGCGGGCTCGGGAGGCGGAGCGGACGCCGGCGTTTCAGCCTGGGCGAATTCGAGCAGACAGTCGCTGAGCTGCTGCTGGCTCACTGGCTTGGTGAGCCAGCAGCGCACACGCAGCTCGCGCAGCTTCCGCGTCGGCACATCGTGACCGATCGAACTCAACATGACGAGCTCGATGCCCTCAAGCCCGGGGCCGCGGCGGATGCGATGCGCGAGTTCCAGCCCATTCATCTCCGGCATCTGCACGTCGAGAACGGCGATACGGTAGGGATCACGGCCCACCGCCGCGTTCAGCATACCGAGCGCGTCTTGCCCGCTGGCCGCGCTGTCCGCGCGCATGCCCAGCGCAGTGAGCTGGTTGCACAGGATGTCCCGGTTGGCGGCGTTGTCGTCCACCACCATGACGCGCAGATTCCACAGCGATTCAGGCGGTGCTGGTGCGTAAAGCTCGGCGCCGCGCTGCTTTTCGAACGGCACCGTGAACCAGAACGTGGAGCCCCGGCCGGGCTGGCTCGAGACTCCGATTTCGCCACCGAAAATCGCGACCAGCTCTTTACTGATCGCAAGCCCCAATCCGGTTCCGCCGTACTTGCGCGTGATGCTGCTGTCCGCCTGGGAGAATGCGTCAAAAATCCGCGTCTGGATGTCCGGCTCGATGCCGATGCCGGTGTCACGCACTTCAAACCGGAGCAGCACCTGATCGCCGTCATTGCGCGCAAGTCCCGCGCGCACCACGATCTCGCCC
>Ga0163199_1002621_pt1 | contig 10968 bp, 12 predicted proteins | sample PL_2010_150m_FD_113537 | JGI IMG/M metagenome (GOLD analysis project Ga0163199, IMG submission 113537) | Freshwater microbial communities from Powell Lake, British Columbia, Canada to study Microbial Dark Matter (Phase II) - PL_2010_150m | ecosystem: Environmental > Aquatic > Freshwater > Lake ...
CGTCTGTTGCGCGGCGAGGCGATGAAGCTGCGCGAGGCCGATTTCATCCAGCCGGCGACGGCCTTCGGCGTCGGCCATCTGCGCATCATCCTGCGCCACATCTTGCCTAACGTGATGCACATCGTGCTGATTGCCGTGGTGCTGGATTTCTCCGGCCTGGTGCTGGCCGAGGCGGTGCTGTCCTACGTCGGTGTCGGTGTCGACCCCACCACCCAGAGCTGGGGCAACATGATCAACGCGGCGCGCCTCGAAATGGCGCGTGAGCCGATGGTGTGGTGGTCGCTGGCGGCGGCTTTCAGCTTCATGTTCACGCTGGTGCTGTCGGCCAATCTGTTCGCCGACAGCGTGCGCGACGCGTTCGATCCGAGGCTGAAATGAGCGACGTGCTGTTGCAGGTGAAGAACCTCGCCACCGTGCTGGAATCCGGTCAAAGCCTGGTGCGTGCCGTCGATGGCATCAGTTTCGACATCCGGCGTCACGAAACTTTCGCCTTACTCGGCGAATCGGGCTGCGGCAAGTCGATGACCGCGCTTTCGATCATGCGCCTGCTGCCGGAAGCAGGCCGTGTCGTCGCCGGATCGATCACGCTTGGCGGTGAGGATTTGCTGGCTTTGCCGGAAATCGCTATGCGCAACGTGCGCGGCAAGCGCATCGCGATGATATTCCAGGAGCCGATGACCAGCCTCAACCCGGTACTCAGCGTCGGACAGCAGATCGTCGAAACTTTGCGACAGCATACCGATTTGCGCGGCGAAGCCGCTTGGCAGCGAGCGATCGGGCTGCTTGACGAGGTGGGGATTCCCGATGCAGCGCGCCGTTGCGGCGATTATCCGTTCCAGCTATCCGGCGGCATGAAGCAGCGGGTGATGATCGCTATCGCGCTGGCCTGCGAACCGGAACTGTTGATCGCCGACGAGCCGACCACTGCGCTGGATGTCACCATTCAGGCGCAGGTACTGGAGCTGTTACGCCACTTGCAGCAAAAACGCGGCATGGCGATCCTGCTGATTACCCACGACCTGGGCGTAGTGGCGGAAATGGCCAGCCGCGTTGCGGTGATGTACGCCGGGGAAATCGTCGAACTGGCGGATCGCGCCAGTTTTTTCGCCGCGCCGCGCCATCCCTACACGCAAAAGCTGTTCGCCTCGCTACCCGGCCACAACAAGCGCGGCAGGCAACTCGACGTCATCAAGGGCTCGGTGCCGCGCCTGGATCAGCAATTTGCCGGCTGCCGCTTCGTCGAGCGCTGCGATCATGCTGCCGAAGTCTGCCGTAGCGCTGTCCCGCAATGGCGGGAAAACGCCGAAGGCGCTGGGGTGCGCTGTCATTTAGCGGAGTCGCTAGTCGCCGCGCAAGCGGCTATTTGTGGCGACCAGCTTTGCGCGGAAGGCGAGCCGGAGAATAACGCCCCGTTGCTGCAAGTCGCCGGTCTCAAGGTGCACTTTCCGATCCGCAAGGGACTGTTCCAGCATGTTGTCGGCCAAGTCATGGCGGTCGACGGCGTCGATCTTGAAATCCGCGCCGGGCGCACGCTGGCGCTGGTGGGCGAATCGGGCTGCGGCAAGACCACCGTGGGCAAGGGCATCCTGCAACTGCTGCGGCCCACTGCCGGCAGTGTGCGCTACGCCGGCAACGAACTGGCTGGCTTGGCTTCCGCCCAACTGCGTCGTTATCGTGCCGACTTGCAAGTAATCTTCCAGGACCCCTATGCTTCGCTCGATCCGCGGATGCGGGTCGGCGATATCCTCGAAGAAGGCATGATCGCGCTGAAGGTGAGCTGCTCGAAAGCGGAGCGCCTGATGCTTATGGATCAGCTTTTGCAGCAGGTCGGCCTGACGGCGGAAGCGCGCTTCCGTTATCCCCACGAATTTTCCGGCGGGCAGCGTCAGCGCATCGCCATCGCCCGTGCGTTGGCCGTGAACCCCAAGCTGATCGTGTGCGACGAGCCGACCAGCGCGCTGGATGTCTCGGTACAGGCGCAAATCCTGAACCTGCTGAAATCGTTGCAGGACCGGCTGGGTCTGGCGTACCTGTTCATTACCCACAACCTGTCGGTAGTCGAATATTTCGCCCACGAAGTGGCGGTGATGTACCTGGGGCGCATCGTCGAACGCGGCGGCGTGGCGGAATTGCTCCACACTCCACGCCATCCCTATACGCAAGCGCTGCTGTCTGCCGCGCCAGTGGCCGATCCTGGCGTGAAACGCGAAATCATTCGTCTCGGCGGCGACCTACCATCTCCGGCAAATCCACCAAGCGGCTGTCACTTTCATCCGCGCTGTCCGCATGTCATGCCGATATGCCGGGAGGTTTATCCGCTCTCAATACGTGTCGGCGCGAGCATAGATGTCCGCTGCCATCTGCACTCCTGATGGTATTTCTTGATAAATCCCGACAATGCCGGTATAATGATTTTGTTGACGCGGGGTGGAGCAGTCTGGCAGCTCGTCGGGCTCATAACCCGAAGGTCGTAGGTTCAAATCCTACCCCCGCAACCAAATAAACAAAGAAAAACCGCCACTTAAGGCGGTTTTTCTTTTTGTGCTATTTGCACAAGTTTGCACAATTTGGCACAGTAAGTGTGCCAACTTTGTGCCGACTTTGTGCCAAATTGTGCTTGTTTTTAGCAATTCGATGATTATAATAATCTCAGGTTGAGTTAAGTGGTGCGCTCGAGCCATACCAGCGATGCACCGCCCATGTAGTGGAGCGAGATGGCTCAACCAAGTAAGGCTACATCTCGCGCTCGCTGCAGGCTGGCGCTCTGCAAATGGCGGGTACTTTGGGGCTGGCACCCCAGTGCAGGTTTATGGTTTCGGTCTCGGGCGAGGTCACGCGTGTTGCGTACCCTCGCTGACTCCTGCAACAAGCCGTTAGCGCCAAAGTACGACGGGACCCGTTTTGGGGCGCATTGCGTCCAGAACGGGCTATCGTGCTTAATTTGCTGACCATCGAAGATCTTGCGGATCTCCTCTGTAAATCTGTTGCAACGATCCAATCCGACGTTACTCGAGCGCCTTCGCGTCTTCCCCCCATTGTTCGTCTACCACGAAATCGAAGAGTTTTTTTCCGGCAGCAAGACGTGGAAAACTGGATTAACGGATTTGTTGCACTTCCTATCCCGCCAGCTAGCGCATTTGAAGAAAAGAAACGGCGGCTAGGCAGACCGACAAAATCAGAACAAATTGCTCGACGTCGGCAAGGCGGTGCAACATGAGAAAAGAAGATTTGCTGTGCTTGTTGCAGCGCCCAATCGCTTTTCACCAACCGCTTGCACGTGCTGTAGGAAGTGCTACAGCAGGCCTTTTTCTATCACAGCTTATCTATTGGTCAGGGAAAGGCTATGATCCTGACGGCTGGATAAAAAAGCCTTGGGAGGAATGGCAAGCTGAAACGTGTTTGACTCAAGGTGAGCAGCGTGGCGCGCGACGGATTTTGACAAATTCAAGAGTGATTGAGGAAGAGAGGCGTGGTTTAGATCCGACACTCTGGTTTAGAGTTAATTTTGACCGCCTTATTGAAATTCTCCAAGGAAATCAATGTGGATTGCCTGATGTTAATTTAACATCAGCTGATGTTAAAAGAGCGACAGCTGAGTGTGAAAATAACGACAGCTGTATTACAAATTCGCATCAGTATAGTAGTACAGAGACTACAACAGAGATTACTTCAAAAAGCAGCAGCGCTGCTGCTTCTATTTTTATCATTGAAAATGAGCAAGATCAGTTGTTGTTTGATGTATTGATATCAAAGCACGGCATTGATGTTCTTGAAACAGAAGCTCGCGGTTTGATCTCTTCCGGAAAAAGGCCTTATCTGTCGAATCTCAAAAAATCCTTAGCTGAGAAAGAAGCTGCTGCCAATCGTAAAGTCGCAGAAAAAAATTACGCGGCTGTGCTTGCTTCGACGCCGGCACCAAATAAGAGCAACAACAAAGAAACAGCGGCGGAGCGGGCTGCAAGGCTCGCTCACTGCAAGCAGAAAATGGCTGACGTTCGTACTGTCTTGATAAAAATGACTTAAGCAACGTCAGGCAACAGACACCACCAATCGCTTGCCCAGCGCCGACACAGCACGCGTAAGTGTGGACAGAGTGACGGATGGATTGCCGGCGTCAAGCAAGCGATCCACCACCGCGCGACTGGTGTGCATCCGCCGCGCCATTTCGGACTTCGTGAGATGCTGAACTTTCATTTCCTCTTCGATTTGCAACGCCAAAACCTTCTTGATGGCGCCCTCGTTGCAAACTTCGTAAAGTTCTTCTTCTTTCAGAAAGTCGTCGAAATTGCTTCCAATGGGCATGTTAGTCTCTCCTAAAAATCAATCCGGCTTTCCGCCAGACGAATATCCGCTAGCGGCGTTGCTTGAGTTTTCTTGATGAAGCCATGCAGCAACACCATTCGCCCCTCTTTGACCACAAAAAGCACCCTGGCAATCCTAGTCGGAAGGTGGGTTCTCACCTCCCACACCTTACCGGACAATTTTCTTACCAGCGGCATTCCAACTGGCCAGCGGTATTGCACGGCCTTGATGTCTTCACCAATCTGCCGCCGTTCTTCACTGGAAAGCGCTTTAAGCCACTCACGTACCGGCTCGCCGCCGGTGTTCGTGGCGTAAAAACGGACTTCTAGAATTGGCTCAACCATAAGATATATTGTATCAAAAAAGATGCGCCGTTGCGTCGTTAGAAATTTCCCCTCAGGAACGAAACGGCAGATGTGTGGATTGAGTTTTTCTCAATTGGCAAGCAGAATCCTACATCATGCCATTTTCGCAAATTGTTAAGTATGTTCAATGCTGGTTAGATCAGCGTCGAATGAGTTCCTACGTCTTTAGGTCAGCGACTGAAGATGACCTAGTAGTCAGTCAATTTAAAGTTGCCGGATAGAGGCGCTTAAGTTTTCCGCGCGCCTCTTGAGTCGTAAAGCGCCACTTGACGGGAATCAGCTTGCGGTTGCGTTCACTGACGTTCGCCTCAACTTCCTGCCTGAGCGTGTCCTCATCGGGGATACGTTTGGACAGACACATATTCGACAACACAGCCAACTCGATTTCAGCGATGTTGAGCCAACTCCCGTGTTTCGGGGTGTAATGGAATTCGAGTTTCCTGGCAATGCGTCTGGCTTCCTCAGGTGGAAAGGCGTCATAAAGTGAACCCACTTTGTGCGTGTTGAGGTTGTCCATCACCACCTGAATTTTCTGCGCTTGCGGGTACATTTCCACGATGTGCTTCATGCAGGCGGCAAATTCCTTCTTGGTTCGCCGTTCCATAATGAGAACTTCCCGGTAGCCCCGTTTCGGTTCACAAATCATCATCAGGTTGCGCACCCCATTCCTCTTGTACTCCACGTCAATCCGGGCGGGTTTGCCAGGCTCCGCAGGGAGAGGCTCGCGGACTTCGGCAATCAGTTGCTCGGGACTTTCATCAAAGCACACCATGGGACAGGTCGGGTCGTAAGGGGCCTCATAGACATCCAATATGTCTTCCATCGCCGCCACAAAGTCCGCGCTAACCTCTGGTATGCACCATTCCTGCTTTTGCCATGGTTTAAGCGTGTTTTTTTAAAAGCTGACGCACCGTTTCATGACTGTACGATTCGGCATACGCCAGCTCCACCACTTTGTCCGCCAGCAACCGTAGCGTCCAGTGATCGTGCCCCGTTGGCGGATCGCTGCACGCAATCGCTATCACGTGCGCGTTTTGCACTTCTGTCAGCTTTGGCTTTTGCCCGGGGCGGCGGCGTTCCAACAAGGCGGCTTCCACCCCTTCTTCTACGCAACGTTGCCGGATATTGCCGACGGTGTCGGCAGAAATTGCCAGGGCCGTCACGATCTCATTCACGGCACAACCCTCCGCTGATTTGAGCAGTATCCTCGCTCGTGTCTGCTTCCGGGCGGCGCTCTTCCCCTTGCGCAGCAACCCTTCCAGCATTTCCTTCTCTTCTTCCGTTAGCGTCACTCGGTATTTCAGCGCAGGCATCGCCGTCTCCTTCCTTCGGTTGATGCCTTGCTCACAGCATATTTCGTGCCTTCCCGGTTATTCAGGTTGACTGACTACTAGATTTCATTATGAATGAGGTCGTTGAGGGGGCTAAGAATGGGCACTATATTGATTCTTTACTTGATCCAGAACAGCAGATGGGTTTGCGAGATGGATTTAGAGAAGTCATTTATTCCTCTTCAATGTGGCGGAATTCGGAAAGGGGGGCTGAAAAAATTGCCGCATGGCTCTTGACATATGGTTCTCCAAAGGATGGTTGCGTAGGTTATACCTTGGTTTCCGAAAGGCGCCCAGGAAGTCGTAAGTACGAAATTGAACTTTATATGGTTGGTGTGAGGAAAGATTGTCAAGGGCGTGGGCATGGAAGAAAAATTGTGCAATTTTTTGTAGCAAGTTCGCCGTCCACACTTAAGCTGTATGCCAGATGCTACCCAAACTCGCAGGCAATGTTTTTTTTGCTCCAAGAGATCGGATTTGTTCTTGTCAGCACCACACATCAGGGAATAAGGGAATTAGCCTTGTGTAGGAAATGATGACAGAAATAGCCTTTTTGGGGGTAGATTGAGGTGGCTGGGGTGGGCGGTGTGACGGGGAAGGCTTTCGCATTCCCCTTCTATTGATGCGGCCAGATTATGTTTGAACTTTTTTGCCTGCTAAACCGTCACAGTGACGGTACTTCCCACTTCAAACTTCACCTAGCCGGATCAATAGAGTTAGAACTTCAGCGGCAGAGCTACACCCACGCCCGCGCCAATATCATTTGCACTGGCTTGTAGGTTACCAGTAATCGCCCAGTATCCAACCTTAGCAGCCAGACCAACCGCAACGGCCTGTTGACCCCCGAACGTGCCCAGTCCAACGCCTAGCGCGCTCCCGCCAGCTCTAAGTGCAGCCGAAACAGCATTGCTTGAAGCAATCCCTCCCGCAATCCCGCCGCGATACTCGGCTTTCATGCCGTCAAGGCGGCGTGTCAAGCTTGCGTCAAACGCTTGGAATTCCTCACGCATTTTTGTATCGACATAGTTTTTTGTGGTTACATCGCTTGCCGATGTGGGATCTGCAACGTCGGTGATTTGACGACCGCCGACGCTTACGCTGTTGTCACGGGTCGCGATAGTATCAGCGCCCAGGGCCACGGCGTTTTTAACCCCCTCTTTAACCTCAGCGCGAGCTCCGATGGCAACACCATTATCAGCCCCGACGCCCACTTTTGCGTAGTCACCGATGGCCGTAGAATTGAGGCTGCCTGCCAAACTCTGTACCCCGACTGCAACACTCGAAACCGAGTGCGCCCCATCTCCAATCGCCACGCTGATCGCCGAATCGGCGCGGGTGTTGCGACCCAATGCAACCGCGCCAGGAGCACCAGCAAAAGCCCCGCTTGCAAGAGTGAGACTATCCGATGAAAGCGATGTTTCGACTTTCATGGCCATGGTGTGGGCTGTCGTGGCCGTGGCTTGAGCCATGTCCGCTTTGCCCTCGGCTCTAACTGCCGATGTCTGGGCGCTTGATGCCGCCGAGCTTGCCGCATCGGCTGTGGCCTGGGCCGCTGCCGCAGCTGTGCTTGCGGCGGTCGCCTTGCTGTCCGCCGCGGTTGCCGCCGTGGCTGCTGAATTTGCGGTTGTTAGCGCGCTCGACGCTGACGTGCTGGCTGTATTTGCCGTGTTTTGAGCTGTAACTGCCTTGCCGTCCGCTGTTGCTGCCGCTGTTCTGGCGGTAATGTCCGCACCGCCGGCCCCCGCGACTGCAGCATTCAATTGATTAAGGTTGACGGCATCCGTGCCTGCCGTGCCGGCAGCCACATTGCTGATCGTCCTCTCATTGCCGGCTGATCCAACCGAAACTGTGTAAGCGCGATCTGTTGAACTCATATTGCCGAGCACCACGCTACCGGTTGCGGTTGCTGTCGCAGTTGCGGAACTGCCAATCACCGTCGATGCCATCCCCGTGCTCATGGCAACCTCTCCAATCGCGACAGAGTACGATCCGCCACCATCACAAGGGTAGTTAGTGCAGTTCGCGCCAGCTCCTATGGAAACCACGGTGTTTCCAGCCATGGCTGGTTGTGCTCCTGGTGCTGTCACCGGATCCGCGCCGATCGCGATCCCAGATCCGAATTGTAATCCATTGCCGACCGGCCCTGCATGCACAGCGCTTGCCGAACAAAGCGTGACGATTAAAGCAAATTTCCTCATAAAAATCTCCAAAGATTGTTCGCAGGGAAAATCCTCTGCGCATCAATCTTTACAGTCTTCCGCGCTTGGCGCGTTGAGGAATAAACGCAGAAATGTCGTCAATTCTATAAATTGAAAAATGCCACGCCGGGTAGTCTGTTTTGTTAACTATGGCAACCAAGAATAACGCATGAAATGCGTGTTAAAGATCGCCTGTATAAATGTTGCAAATTGATAGGATAACCACATGGTTTTACATTGTTTTCACCATGAGGTATATCGAAATGGAACTTTTTCAAACTGTACAAAAACATCAAGAAAATGAATATCTATCATTTTTTTCAAACAAAATGAAATTTTTTATATTGAAGACCGGCCGGGAGGCCGGGCTAAAAAACGACTGTGATTGCCTCGCCGTTGGAAATGGTGCGCTTGGCGAAGTGTGCGCGAGGCGCGAACTCGGCACGCCCGGATTTTTTAAGCTTTTTATCGGTGTTTGCAAAAATTTTGCACGGCAGGAGCTGATGGGGCACAAAGGTATTTATTTTCAAACTGACTCGACAGATTTTGATGCTGAAATTGCTAACGGTGACGTTGAAGGCTTGCAGAATTGCGATCCGGCAGAACTGCTTGAAATTCTTGAAACGGTTTCTGAACGAGTGGCAAAAGAAGGCGGATTGATGAATATCCTCGACGGTCAAAAGAGGGTAGAAAGCATCAAAGAAATGGCGGCGAGGACTGGTTTGACCGAGCGACGCTGTCAGCAAATTCAAAAAAAACAAAGGTGTGAGAAAGAAGAAATGATGCAACTTGGGTTTACCTTTGCTTGAATTTAACTTCCCTGCAACCCGCCCGGCGCGGGTTTTTTTTCGCCTTTCGATTTCGTTTCGGGGGGATATGTATTGTCTCAACCCAGAAAGTAAAAAAATGTTTTTCTTTATTCGCCTGATTTTTGTTCTGTGTTTTGCGGCATGGGTGTGGCTGTTTTTCACCGGAGGTGGCGATATCAAAGCCACCATGCCTGATTCTCAATCCATTGCAGCAAAAGTCAAAAATGCCCTGCCCGATCCGCGAAAGGTGGGCGAAGCCGTTGGTGCGATATCCCGGCCGACAGAAGTAGCGCAGAAACAAAAAGCAGCAGAGGCACCAACCGAGCCAGACGACCCGGCAAAACCAAAAATCCGCATCCATTAACCACAAAGGAGAAACACCATGGCATTACTCGACAAGCTATTAAAACAACGCGAAGAGCTGGAGCAGAAAATTGAAGAAGCAAAACAAAATGAAAAGCGGAAAACCGCGATCGTTACTCTGGTTGAAAAGGCTGGGCTGATGAGTTTGAGCGACGACATTCTTAAAGCTGAATTTCAGCGAATCGCACAAACACACTCGCCGAAATCAGGCCTCGGAGGTGGTGAAACATGATCCAACTCGCCTCCAAAACGTTCAATTTTTTTCGTTTGCTCGGCAAGCCAGACCACCGAAAAAACATCCACCAGTCGCGCGCGATCATCTCAAAACTCAGAACCTTCGAAAGCGATGGGCAGCTTTTTGCCTATATTAAAAAGATCGACCCTCTCGTCTTTGAAGAAATGATTTTGACGCTCGCAGAAGAGGCCGGCGCTTTTGTTTTGAGGAACAGGCGCTATACCGGCGACGGTGGAAGCGATGGCACGTTCTACGCGCCTGGTGTGGGGTGGTTTGCGATTCAGTGCAAGCGTTATCATGACCACATCAACCCGCAGCACGTTGCGCATTTTTCCGAGTTGGTCGCTCGTAAAAAAATGCGTGGCGGCCTGTTTGTTCACACAGGCAAAACCGGTGCAGGCAGTTACAACAATCTCAAACTCGACCGGAATATCATTCTGATTTCCGGCTCAAAACTCGCAAACGCGATCAAGCGGCGCAAGCCATTTAATAAATTTTTGACGGAGGGCTGAGGACAAAAAATGAGCGCCGCGCGTAGCGCTCATTTCTCCTTTTCGTTAAGAACCTTTTTCAAGCTTGTCGTAAAAACTTCCTCGAGTAGCCTTCACACGATCGCCTGGTTGGATATCCTTGAACCAAGGCCCTTGAAGAGATGTTCGGATAATATCCTCTCCGTCTAGTTTGTAGGACACTTGGTAAACATTAGGCAAGGCCAATTTTCCAGCGATGCCTAACAATACGCTGCCAATCAAGCCACCAGCTGCTGCACCACCCATGCCGCCGGTCATATTGCCACCGACTTGTGCGCCAAGGCTGCCGCCATTGTTAATGAGTTGTGGATCAGTGACACCTGATGTTTGCCCATTTACATCTTCGATGATCGCTTGCTGAACTAACATTGGGTTGTTTACTGAGCCCTTGATTAGTTCATTGCCCCTCAGTGTTCCCATTACATTGTCTTTTACACGGATAACTCGTAAAACGCCGTCTTCCAGCGCTACGCGTCTTAGCACATCAAGCGGCAGATCGTCGAAAGCAATCACCATCACTCCGGCTGTAAGATCCGCCCTTTTCGAGGCTATATCCACCACTTGCATGTAAATCACTTTTTTTGCACCGTAAGGAATTGTCCTCAACGAGGCTGATGCAAACATGGAGAGTGATTCTGGGATCTGCGGTAATTTAAGACCTTCGACGGGCCCAGCGTAGCTTTCGTCAACTCGGAAGCGCAATTCACGGACAGGGTACTTTTCCAAAGTGGCTTCGCTGGCAATTTTCGACAAATCATGATCCTCCCAGAGGAAGCCACTGTCGTGTCTGTATGCCCGCCATTCAACCGCTCCATTATTAGAACCGAATAATGTC